>Ga0116229_10015248_pt1 | contig 10511 bp, 11 predicted proteins | sample S1TSphgellanicum_3_FD_87313 | JGI IMG/M metagenome (GOLD analysis project Ga0116229, IMG submission 87313) | Host-associated microbial communities from peat moss isolated from Minnesota, USA - S1T2_Fc - Sphagnum magellanicum MG | ecosystem: Host-associated > Plants > Peat moss > Unclassified...
CTAGTGGTTGCCAAATGTGTCATCGCTTTCAATGAACTCAAAACGCCTGGAGGGCACAAGGCTTTTTTGTCCATGTTGATAGGCAAAAAAATGCCTTGCAACTGTTAGGCATTTTTGTCTCGTTTTGTGGGCGTAAATTGCGTACAGGTTGCCAAGTGTTTTTGTCCAATTGTTGAAGGTGGAACAATAGGTTGATAAATGTGTAGTTGGAAGGTGGGCACAAACCAAACAATAGGTTGATAAATGCGTAGTTGGAACACCTTTGGTGCATGGACGAACCAAAGGCAAACACGAACTCACAAGACTCACCACGGTCCAAACTTGGGGGAAGCCACTACCTTCCCCCTTATAGTATACTTTGTGCCTGGCCACAGGACCAACACCCAAATGTCATTTTGTCCCGGGACTCCCAAGTGGAATTCCCAAAGTTAAAACTCCCACGACTTTGGGGGCCCATAACTTTGTTTGAAGACCTCTGATTGAGATGAGTTATGAAGCAAAGTTGTAGCCTTCGTTGAGAGCTTTCCAATGGTATGTGGCACGTTACCTTAATGAGAAGAAATTGGGGCGATTATTGACTTTTAGTGGTCAAAGTCAAATTGTCAATTTGACTTCCGACCCTTCTTTTGGCCATAACTTGTGTTTGAAGTGTTGAAATGGATCATGCAAGCTCATTTTAGACATCTAAGTTTCAAAATATTTTCACTGATATAAGGAACTTTTTAATATAATGAAGTTTGACCCCTGCAATCGCCTTTTAAAGATTTGGGAATCCATTGGGATTCCAACTCCCAAAGTGGGGAGTTCATTTGGGAGTGTGGGGGTTCATTCCCTCACACTCTCTTACACTCCCAGGAGCATGAAATGTGACTCTCAGGCTCACTCTTGGCTTGCACCTTTGCAAGCCCTTACATTGGTCGTGAGCCCAAGGTTGGGGTTACGACAGAAGGAATGGAAAATTATATCATTATTTTTCTCATATTAATGTTTAAGGCTTACAAACAATAGAGATTCTTTTATTCTTTTATTTGGGTCTTCAGTTGGAAGTGATTGCTTTTGGCATGAAAAGGATGTTTCGCTAAACATGAAGACATTTTTGTTAAGAGGATAGGAGGTAATTGAGCAGGAGGGTTTTAACAATCTACGTAAAAGACAATTTTTTTGTAGGGACCTATCTATGTTTGAGCTTGTGTTTTGGGGATTCCATTGATGATGACAATGTGGACAATAGGATGGAAGTAGATTAAGAAGATGATTCAAAGACATACAATTTTGATGATGGCAGGGAAACAAGTTGAAGGAAAGGATCTCATGGTTCCTTGAAGGAAGGTGTTCATGAAGGAGGAATCAACAAATCAAATGAAGAAGGAAATGTGAAAGGGAACTCATTTTGAAAAAATGATAGGTGGGAGTGGCAAGGTTCTTAATGTGAGCTTATAGTTAATGCTAGGGTGTTTGTTGTGATTGGATGTGTCATAACATCTGACCCAAAGGAAGCAGTCCTTGATAATAAACTTGGAGAAGATCATGTTGGTTTTAACATTTTGTATTGCCCAAATAATGTTTTAGTAGCTATGATTATTTGGAAGTGGCCATTGTCTCAAACCATTTTGGATGGGTTCATTCTAAAAAACTTCTCATATCATATGATGAAACTCACGTACCAACTGTAGATGATGAGGGTCAAAATGATGTTAGGAAAAAGCAATATATTTTCCAAAAGAGGAAGTGAAGAAGATGCAAATCGAAATGCTCAATTTCAAGGATCAAAGAACTCTTATTTGAAGAGTCTATTCGTAATGTGAGTGTTATGCAATGTTGTTCAAAGGATTTTTGTCAACATTTTCCTTGGGAAAAGACCCTATTCTTGAGACAAGAGTTCTAGGACTTGTCTTACAAAGACCATAGAGCATAAGGTTTGGACATTCCAAGAACGTTGCACACAAGAGGAGATATGAAACATCAAAAGTTTATCATGATCCAGGAGATTTAGATTTGTGAAATGGCTTGGTACAAGATTGTTGGTTTGTCGAGATTAACATACATGTTGTACAAAGGTTTTTATAAACAAGATTGCAAGCTTTTACCCCATGGGAACAAAGGTACACATAAACTATGCATTACAATGTGACAAGCGAAGTCTAATCGTCAATCCTTGATTGACTTGTGTGTAAATACAATGTCGCATCAAATGAAAGGAATTGGAAGTGGTAGATAGTATGTATGGCGTTTATTGCTTGATACGTGGAAAAATCTTCGAGAGCAAAATGATGAAATAAGATATAGTGAATAGACAAAAATATATTTGGTTATTTTTAGTGCATTTGCTTATGTAGATTATTGTAGGTAAATGTTATATTTTGAGTTTCATGATTATGTACATGTAGATAAGCAAGGAGTTAAACATTAGATGGGTATTTCAATTAATAATGAGCAGGTTGAGGAAGAAACACCATTTTAACATGGATGTCCAAAAGAGAGGATCGATATATGCCAATGTACTATGTGTGAGTCATTAAAAGATTTGATATCCAAATTGGAAAAGAACAAAAGTGATGTAAAAGAATATGAGTTGGAGTTAAGAAAACATATGCATCAAAAATATTGCAAAAACTTGTACCATACTTAGAGGTCAAAGTATGTCCAATCTAAAAATGAGTTCCTATGTGTTATCCATGATAAAATGGATCATGCAAAAACTACACTCCCAAGGTTCTAAGTGATGAACAAAATGATTTTTGGGCTTGATAATTACCCATTACCCTCATTGATATGATAGCACATGGTCATGGAGATGAGAGGTATGTGTAGTATTCTAATGAATTGTGCCCAAATGATCCTAATTTCACAATTGGGTCATTATTGTGTTTCTTTTGAACTTTGGAAGTGGCTCCAATTTCAAAGTCAAAAGTCTTGTTTGAACACCTTTCGCAAAACACTTTTTTTGCTTGTATGTTGCAAGGGAAATCACATTGCATAGGTGAATTAAAGACACCAAATCAAGCTATTGGTCCTAAGCCTTTGCCAAAAAAAATGTTTAAATGGATAATTGTGTGAAGGACAATAAAAATTGTTATTTGTTAACATTTTTTTCATTATTGATTGCAAGGGAAGTGTTTGAGGAGGTGAAACTTGGATTTCTTGTAGTTGGTCATACACATGAAGATATTGATGGGTGCTTTCAGTATTTGTCAAAAAAAATTGAAAGAACAAAACAATTATATTTTGGCAAATTTGATGAAGGCTTTCATGGTCTCACAAGAGTGACCCTTCATTCTGCAATGGATCCAAGAGATTTTAAACTTTAAAACTTGGCTTGTAGGTTGTTTGAAGGATGGTTTTGAAACTTTGGTAGGGCATACTAATATCCATTTGTTTAGATTTTTGTTGATTCGTTAGGCTAGCCTGTCATGTAGAACAAAGTCTCATCCACAAATAGTGTTTGGAGTTCGACATATGGGCCTCCAATCAAATTGTTGAAATGTAATTTGGATGGATCACCAAAGTTACCTATTGGAGTCCCAAGCCTTGTTCCATATCACCCAATTTGGGGCAATGATGCATTGAAGTTTATGGAGAAAGAAAAGTTCATTAATGTTGGACTATCCAGATATGTGGAATTTTGAAAGCAAGGCATTGATCAAAATGCAACTTATGTAATGAAAATGGCTCCATACGTTGAATATTGGGAGGATATTTTGTTGCATTTGTTAAAATTGTTACCTCTTCAAACTTCAACACTTATGCAACTGGAGGTCTAATTATGGCAAGGCTTCATTGCCAACTAGGATAGAAGTTGATGATGTAAAAGACCCAATCATGCATCCTTATTGTGGGCCAAAGAATTTGAAACCTTCTTTGGCATGCGCCCCATTTAGAGATTTCAATAATGGGGATTTTGTTCTGGTGAGGCCCCATAATCATTTCCTTGTTCCTGTGTGGATGGGAATAACACAATGTGATGTTGTGAAAGATGAGTAAAATGAAAATTTCAAAATGGTGAAGGGCCAATGGTGGGTTCTAGTGAATAAATGTTCAAATTTGGATGAACAACATTTGTATGAAGATTGTTGGAATGGTAAATGGAAATGTAATTTAGCAAATCTAGAATAATGGTTCAACATTTCAGCTATTCTTTTTTCCTTTACTACTCGAAAAAATACAACAAATAAAATTCAAATTAGTATTCCTTAGGGTTCTACTTTTCGAACTAAAATCAATCTTGAGGCTACTAATGCATCTAATAATTTGTAAATGATGTTGAAAACATGATAAAAACATTGGTGGTTTGTCAATCACTTTTTATTATTATTTAGTTGAATGGTTCCAATATCTGTTGTGCATTTTTCATCTTTTGTGTGTCATTGTATTATTTAGTGAATTGAGTTAGGAAATAAATTATTCATGATTTAGAAAAAAAATCACAATTAGTAATCTATTATGTCACACCTAGTGGCCACTAGATGCCATTTTCTTTTCATGGTATATATTAATAAAAATATTAATAAATTAATAGTATTAAGAGTAACATATTTGGTTTCATAAACAAATTTGTTGCCATTGTTGGATTGGCATGGTGCCCCTTGTTTGAAAATCAACCATCTTTTTTACTAATGGGAGGATTGATTTATGGCTTTCATAATCGATAATAAATTTTGTTGCACCTAATGACCACCAAGTGAAACCGTCCTTTCATGGTATATAATATAGTTCCAAATGTATTTGGTGTAGTACATTGAATAACATATTTGGATCCATAAAAAAGTTTATCGCCATTGTTGGATTGGCATGATGCCCCTTATTTGAAAATCAATCATCTTTTTTTTTATTAATGGGAGCTTTCATAATCAATAATAAATTATGTTGCACTTGGTGGCCACTAGGTGAAACCTTCCTTTCATGGTATAAATATTTCCAAATATGTTTGGTGTAGTACAAGTAACATATTTGGATCCATAAAGAAGTCTATTGCCATTGTTGGATTGGCATGGTGTCCTTTGTCATATTTCCGTTGACATATTTTTAAATGACATTCATGCATAAAATGATCACAAAATTATTAAATCTGGTGGCCACCGAATGGAGCCCATCTCATCCACCATGATGCATAAAGTCTTAAATTAAGAATTTAGTCTTAAATTAATTAAATACTTGTTCATATGATTAACAAATTGCATATATTAACAATATAAGGTACTTATTTGAGATTTACCAAATCAAAAAAAAGTGAGCACATGAAAAATATGCAAAATGTTCTTATGTGCTAAAATGTATTATCAAATAATTATTTTGGTGAAAAATCTAAGCACAAAGTCTAAATTCATGTTTAAATAATTATTTGTCAAGCATTTGGAGTTAGAAAGTCAAAAGTTGGATAAATGAATTATTTGTGTACATTATTGTGATGTTTAAACTAGATTAACAATTAACATGCGATACAAGAAATTATTTCTTGGACTTGGAACACATATAAGAAATGTAGCCTTCTAGATCTCATTATTATACAAGATATAACATGGAAAATCTATTAATGTTGATTTTGATTTTGATATTCTTGAATTAAAAGAAAAAATTGATGTAAATGGAAGAGGTTGGAAACAGGTTTAGGGTTTAGGAAAAGTGGTTTTTTGCCCAATCTTTTGACATAGCCATAGTGGCAACTATCCACAAGAGGAAAGAACCAAATTTGGACAATAGACATTTTCTAGAGTCCTACTATGTTTTTTGTAAGCTTCAAGAACTAAGGGTCTAAAGATGACGACTTCCATGCTTTCTCTCCTCTGAATGTGGCCAATGAAAGTCATCTAAAAGGAATCTAGAGACAATTTTAAAAAAAAGTGGATTGCATCAATGCAAAATTTTGAACAAAACTATTTGGCTGGTTGAAACCTGAAACCCTTCATATTCAAAAGGTCGACAGTTCTGATGTTCTTGTTTTGTAATGAACTCAATTTGAGAAACATGTAACTCATTGGGTGCACAATGTGATATTATTTCTACAGTTAATATTATAACATATTCCATTAAACATACTAAACAGTTTTATTTTACTGTAAATTACTTAACCAATTACCCATTTGATTGCCCAACAATTTAATTTTCCTTTCACAAAATTTCAACTATTTATAGGTCATAGGTAAATTTATTAATAAAACCACAATAGTTGGTTTAAATACTATTGGAAAGGTTGAACACGACTTGGTACTTATTTAAACCCACAACAACTTGAAAAGGGTTTTTACAAAACAAATGTTTGATGTTATAATAGATGTGTAAAATAGTTGTGCTTACCAGTGAACACCCATGACCTAAAAACTGAAAACCATTGACTTCAATTGTAAAGGAGGTAAATAACATACCCCTTGGAAATTGGCCATTTCACCTACACCAATAATGTCATCATATGAGAATGAGAGGCCTAATCTAACATGAACATCATTTGGATATTTTGGATGAGAAATATCCAAGGCTGTTCAGGGTGCATAATCTAACATGAACATCATTTGGATATTTTGGATGCGAAATATCCAAATGGTGTTCATGTTAGATTAGGCCTCTCATTCCATACTTAGGCCTAATATCTTTACATGAACCACATTTGTACCTTTTGAAAAATGTCGTTGTACATCCATGGTTTGAAGTTGAAATCACATTTTTATACATACACCATGTTTTTGGTTATGAAACCTATAGAAAGGTTGCTCACACAAATATGATGATTTCATGTGTTTGGAATGGAATAAAAAATGATATTAGAATTGTAAAGATGAGTCATTCCGATACTTTCAATCATACTCCATCAAATTACTTTTTGGAGACTTGATTAAGAAACACATATTTGGTAAATGACTCCTCCATTTCTTTTATTCTTCTTATTTCTCCAGTTTTAACCATAGTGCTAAATAATTATTTTTCAAAATCCACTTCAGGAGTAAAGACAATCATTTATAAAATTTCAGCAATAAATATAGGACTTAGAGAAACTATGCCAAGAGACTATTCACTAAGAATATTATATTGTTTGAAAATACAGATTTAAGAATATTTTACAACTAATTTGTTTATTTCTTTTTGGGAAAGATGGCCATCTACCAATTTCCAAGTACCATTCTTATGCACTCACAAATAATTCATCTTTGCTGGAATGAAAGATAATTAGTGAAAAATAATGTTAAAAGACCCTTCAAACATTATTACCTTCCCTTGGGAAGGAAATGGTATGTCTTTTCTCTCCAGTTCAGTTTCATACCAAGCAACTAATTTAAAAAACATCATACCAAGGAACAACAAAACAAAACACAACACCACAACAAGAAAACACAAGATTGCTACATCAAGTACAATCTGAAAACGACAACAACAATACTTCATGCAATAATTTACCCTCCAACTCGACTTTTGTTTCTTTGCCATCGCCACAAACATAAGGACAAAAGTCAATTTATTGAGATTGTATCAAAACAAATCTACAATTGTTCTAGGGTCTTTGAAGCAAGTAGTTCTAAAGACTTACAAGTCATATACTCAGGCCAATAGATACACAATATATTGTCAATTGTCCCAAAATCGAACAAGTGTTAAAAAAGTTCTTTCTACTATCTGTTGTTGTTGTTGTTGCCAATACTTATGCTTTGAAGTTGATCATACATCATCACACCCATGAACTTGAGTATGTTTTTCAAGAGCTGTTATTTGGTACATGCTCCATTTGTTTGATCTTTTTTTGGTCCCTTGTTCGCTAGCTGCAGTGGGTATTAAAGCAAGGATGCAGTTTATACTCTTCAGTGTACTCGTGACTCTTGTCCAGCAGGTCACTGGACAAGGGCACACTCAGGCCCATATTTGTCTTAAAATCATGCAAGAACACAAAGGGCATATATGATACCCGGGATATACCCCAAGATTGTGAGGAGGAGACATATCCAAAACTCCATCTGCAAAACAAAGAAATTATGAACTCAGTTTCAACAAATGCAGTGCATGATACAGTTTCCTTCTAAACGTACTGCTAGTGCTAATTTCTTCATGAAGTTCTGAGATTTATACCGATTAATCTAGACAACAGGAGCAGCAAAAGTAGCTAGGATCTGAAGGGTCCTTACCATGCAGCCATACTTGAAAAACACGCCCAGTGGCGGCAAAAAAATGGCAATCAGGATGTCGCAACACGTAGCCAAGCCGCCTCCCTTCCCCATGATGATGTCAAGCTCTATTTGTACAAGGCAGACCAAATTCCTGGAAACAGTTCAGAACACGACATCAACACCGCAAACAACGGAAAACTATATAGTATTTCTTGAGCTTCTTGAACACAGTATCAAAGGAGCAGCTTCCACCAATATCAATTCTCGACACACAAACCACGACCCATGAGCTACTCTGCTAAACCACTTCTATGCAAAAAATCGCAGTTAAACACTAGAAATCTCTCCAACATACAAAAACGCTTACAAAATGAGGTAGATGACTCCAGCTGATTGCCACAACAAAATGCAGGAACTAGCTAGCTAGTAGTAAATTGAGCTATGTCACATCTTAAGGCTGTGAGCTTCAAATCCTCCGAGAAATTATAGACTTTACAAACGAGGTAAAACAACTCCAGACTACAACACCAAAATCCAGTAACTAGCTATGAGTTATAAATGTCGCCAGAATATATATTACAACCAAAAAAAAAAAAAACAGGAACTAGTCATGAGCAGCTATGTCTCCAAATTGCGACAACAAAATACAGGAACTAGTAGTAGCAGCTTTGAGCGCATATGTCTCTAGATTGCAACAACAAAATCATAGAGGACTAGCTAATATGAGCTATATTGTCTCCAGATTGCAACAAAAAAGAAATCCAGGAACTAAACAGCTATGAGCTAATTTCATAAAACCTTTTCAAACATTATAATCTCTACAAAATGAATTACCTCAAGGTTCAAACAGCGTGAGTGCAGCTGCAATCTCGAGATCGGAAGAAACAGCAGCAGCCGGAGAAGGAGGAGGAGGAGGGAGTTAGGGAGCTGCAAAACATACAACACCGGTGCAAGATAGTAGTCTGCAAGCTCAAAGAACTAAACTAAGTACCAAAAAGGCCGTGATGAACATGTGCGGAACCTACCAGTACAAGGGATGGGCCAGGAGATGGGTGTGGAAACTGGGCATTAATTGACCCCCTTTTTCCCCACTCCTTTCTTGGGCCTCCCTCCACATGTCGCATCAAAATCACGACAAGTTTTGTAGCAAAAAAAGGTTTCACAACGACCCGGGAAAGTACGTAGACTGCAGTGATTTTTTGGGGGTTTTGGTTGGTGGCGAATATTCGCAAAAAATGGACCACAAAAAGGGCTTTTGAAAGTCATGTTATTATGTAACAAATCCCTTGTTTTTTGGGTTTTTTTGGGAAACAAAGTTCTGGAGAAATTTTTGTCACATTTTGACACAAATTTTAACAATTTCTTTCTACAAAGGTCATGACAATTAATATTACATCTTCTTCTTGAGATGATACTGAATGATCCTACATCAAACTAATTCAATAACAACCATAGAAGAAGAAAATCAAAGGAAAACCAACCAACCCAAAGAAACAAAATTGTCACGTTTTGTGTACAATTGATACTACATCTTCTTCTTGAGATGATAGCCAATGATTCTACATTAAAAAAATGAAGGAAAAACCATTCAAAAAGCAAATCAAGGAAAACCAACCAACCCCAGAAAAAAAAAAAAAACAAAATTGTTACATTTTGTGTACAATTTTGCAGGTTTCAAGGAAAAATGTGTTTTTTTTCCTGAACATGTTTTAGGTGAAGTAGTAAAGCTCATACAAAGCTATATTTCCCTAAACTTCCCAACCTTTGTTCCAAACAAAGCTTTCAAAGTAGCTGTAAATTAACACAATGGCCAAGATCATTCACAAGTTTCATGTGTCTCTGGTGTCTACGTCCCCACCACACTACCTCCAACGTCTTCCATGGCCTACACAATGTTACAAAATTTATGTGGTTTGGTTGATTTATAATCCATCAAATTCAAATTAGAACTCAATTGGGATTCAATTCAAATGAGAATTGGGCAAAGCCTAAGATGCTTTTACCCTGATAAATTTTAAAAATAAAAAATAAAATAGAATAAAGAAACCACCAAAGTGGGCAATTGGGATTCAATTCAAATGAGAATTGGGCAAAGCCTAAGATGCTTTTACCCCCATAAATTAAAAAAATTTAAATTTAAAATTAAAAAAAATATTAATAAAAAATTTATAATAAAAAAAATTAAAAAAAATTTTAAAAAAAAAAAAACCACCAAAGTGGGCAATATGGTCCTCTCTTTTTCCTACTATCTTTAATTCCTTTGCTCATTACTCATTACCAACTCAGTCCAAAAGGGGTACCAAAAAAGGCCGGTCAAAACCGAAAAGAAGCTGCTTCCTAGTAAGAGCTACTCCTCAGATCATGCCACGTTGCCAAATAAACTTTCCTGGTCAGCAGATTTGGCGCCTAATTCCAACACCTGTCATC
>Ga0116229_10015249_pt1 | contig 10510 bp, 11 predicted proteins | sample S1TSphgellanicum_3_FD_87313 | JGI IMG/M metagenome (GOLD analysis project Ga0116229, IMG submission 87313) | Host-associated microbial communities from peat moss isolated from Minnesota, USA - S1T2_Fc - Sphagnum magellanicum MG | ecosystem: Host-associated > Plants > Peat moss > Unclassified...
AGGGCAGGATTCGAACCTGCGTAGCGCTTTCGCGCGTCGGATTTACAGTCCGATGCCTTTAACCACTCGACCACCTACCCACGATGGCGACCGAAAGGGATACGCTTCCGGACCGCCCGGTCCTGCTGCGGCAGCGTGCGCCGGGACGGAGTTCTCCCCGAGGATTGCGAAATCGGACGTTAGCGAGCCAGCGTGGCCCAGCGGCGACGGCACCAGTTTTGTAAACTGGTAGACAAACATCGTGGGTTCGAGTCCCACCGCTGGCTCCATTCGTTCCCCGCCTTGCAACGCATCGCACCATGCCGGCGTTGGAACGGGCAATGAAGAACGAGACCAAGACGCCGACGGTCGAAGCCAAAGCGACCTGGCAGCGCGGCGGGATCGCGATCGTGTGCGAAAAGTGCACGAAGTCGCGCTTCGCGGAAGATTTTCCGAAACTCGCCGACGATCCACGCCTCAAAGATGTCAAAGGCTACTTCAAAGGACGGCTCAAGGAAGACGGGCTCTCCGGAGCGATTCGCATTGTGACTTCGAGTTGTCTGGATGTGTGCGCGCGCGGCGGGATGACGGCGCTGATCGATCCGATCGGGTTTCCGAACCGCTCGCAAAAAGTCGTCGTGGTGGACGCACTGGATGGTCGCGATGAATTGTACGAGCGGATCATCGCTGAGTGTAGTCCGCAGGACAACGAGAACATGAAGAAGGCGCCGTGAAGGGCGCCTTCTTCTTTGGTCGGGGGACATTTTTCGCATGCCCATCCTTCGAGAGCCTCAGGATGACACGGTGGCACGCGGCGCTTGCGATGACACGGTGGCGGCGCTTGCGATGACACGGGAGCGGCGCTTGCGATGACACGGGAGCGGCGCCTGCGATGACACGGTGGCGGCGCTTGCGATGACACGGTGGCGACGCTTGCGATGACACGGTGGCGGCGCCTGCTATGACACGGTGGCGGCGCTTGCGATGACACGGTGGCGGCGCCTGCGATAAGAATCGGGGCGCCGCTGTCGGTTAAGGGAGTTCGATCTCGCTGAGGTTCTTTTCGATCTTGCGTTTGACGCGCTGCAGCGCGTTGTCGATCGACTTCACATGGCGGTTGAGGTCGCGCGCCATTTCCTGATAGCTCTTGCCTTCGAGATACGAGAGCAGCACTTGCGACTCGAGATCGGAGAGATTCTCTTGGATCCGTTCCTTGATGTCTTCGGAGACTTCCTGATTGATCACGAGTTCTTCGGGATCGGAAGTCTTCTGCGAGGGCATCACGTCGAGCAGCGTGCGCTCGCTGTCTTCATCGTAGATCGGCTTGTTGAGCGAGATATATTGGTTGAGCGGGATGTGCTTTTGACGGGTGGCCGTCTTGATCGCGGTGATGATTTGCCGCGTGATGCACAATTCCGCGAAGGCGCGGAAACTCGAAAGCTTGTCCGCTTTGAAGTCGCGGACGGCTTTGTAGAGACCGATCATGCCTTCTTGGATTATATCCTCTCGGTCGGCGCCGATGAGGAAGTAGCTCTTGGCCTTGATCCGGACGAAATTCTTGTACTTGTTGAGCAAGAATTCCATCGCCAAATTGTCGCCGGACTTCGCCGCTGCGACGAGATCCTCGTCCGGCCGCTCGGAGTACTCGAGCGCCGGAGCGACGGTTGGAGAGAGCGCCATGCGTGGTGTTCCTATTCTTGGACCGGATGCCCCGCGAAAACGCGGGCCGGAGCCCGTCGAGCCGGGGACATCCGTCCTAGTATAGGAGGGTCCTGCCGGAGCGTCAAGGAGACGGCGAGTGTTTTTTGCCCCGCCAGGGATGGCTTGCTTGTATTGGTAGACCTAGGCGCTCACGCCGAGGGCTCCCAGGAGCGCGTGGCGTGCCCCCACATCGATCCCCGCCGCCGGTTCGATCGCGCGTACCGCACCCGGCGCCCGCTGTAGCACAATGCTGCGCGTCGCAAGCGCGAGCGCGTCGTCCACGTCGTGCGTGACCCACACCGCGGTTGCGCCGGCCGCCTCGAGGATGTCGCGTAGCGACGCGCGCAGGTCGATCCGCGTCAATGCGTCGAGCGCGGCGAGCGGTTCGTCGAAGAGCAGTACGTCGGGCTTGCGCACGAGCGCCCGCGCCAGCGCCGCCCGCTGCGCCATCCCGCCCGAGAGCTGTTTTGGGAGTTTGGTGCGCGCCGCGGTCAGGCCGACCAGGGCCAGCACGTCGGGGACGCGCGCCCGCTCGGCGGCGTTACGTGCGGCGAACGCGACATTCTTCTCCACGTCGAGCCAACCGAAGAGCCGCGGTTCTTGGAAAACGAAGCCGATCTCGCCGGCAACGTCGATCTCGCCCGTATCCGGCGCTTCGAGCCCGGCGATCAGACGTAAGAGCGTCGACTTGCCGCAGCCGCTCGCGCCGAGCACCGCGAGCCGCTCGCCGCGTTTGACATCGAGATCGAGGCCCTCGAAGATCGTGTGGGCGCCGAACCGCTTCGTGACGCCGCGCAAGCCGATGGCGTTCATCCGGTCGCGCTCGCCGTATCGGTCCAGCCGGTGAGCCGCCGTTCGAGCAACTTCATGAGCGATTCCGAGAGCTTCCCGCAGATCGCAAACGCGAGGATCGCGACGAGGATCTCGTCGGTGCGCGCGATCTGCTGGCCGTCGGTGAGCAAGAAGCCTAGACCACGCGATGCGCCCAGCAGTTCGGCCGCGACCAAGAACAGCCATGCTTGCGTGAGCCCGATCCGTAGGCCGACCAACAGTTGCGGGAGCGCTGCCGGGATCAACACCCGCGCGACGAACGGGACGCCGCGCACGCCGAGGACGCGCGCGACCTCGATCAATTTGCGATCGACGCCGCGAATCGCGCTCGCGAGCGCGACGTAGATGGGGAAAAACGCGCCGATCGCAACGAGCGCGATCTTCGCCGTCTCGCCGATCCCGAGCCACAGGAGCAGGAGCGGCACCCAGGCGAGCGACGGCACCGAACGGATCGCCTGCAACGTCGGATCGAGCAGCTGCTCGGCCGTGCGCGATGCGCCGACCAGCGCCCCGAGCGCGATCGCGAGCAGCGCCGCGATTGCGAAGCCGAGCGCAACGCGTTCGAGGCTGGCGCCCAGATCCGTCCACAGCACGCCGCGCGTCGCGAGATCGTTCACTTCCGCGATCACCGATTGCGGCGAAGCGAGTTGATACGATTTGATCGCACCCGTCGACGTCACGGCGAACCACGCGACGACGAGCGCGATCGGGAGCGCGAACTTCATGCCTTCTCGGCAGCTTGCGCGAAGTGCGCGTCGGCGAGCGTCGCGGCCGCCGCATCGAGATTGGCATCGGCGGCCGTCAGGTGTTCGGCGCGCACGATCGGCACGACGCCGGCAATCGCTTCCGCATAGCCGCGGCCCGGCGCCGGATCGGGGAAATGCGTCCGCTCGCGGATCACGAGTTCGGCAACCTTCGGCTCGACGTTCGACGCCGCGGCGAGGATCTTGATCGTCTCGTCCGGGTGCGCGATCGCTTCCCGGCGGCCGCGTTCGTACACGCGCAGCACCGTATCGACGATGTCGGGCTGCGCTTGCAAGAAGTCCTCGCGCACGTTGAGCGCGCCGTACGTGTTGAAGGCGACGTTACGGTAGATCAACTTCGAGCCGGCGTCGATTTGCGAGGCGGCCATGTGCGGATCGAGACCGGCCCACGCATCGACTTGGCCGCGTTCGAGCGCGGTGCGTCCGTCGGGGTGCTGCAAATTCACAAGCTGGATGTCCCCCTGATCGAGCCCGAATTCGCGCAGCGAACGCAGCAAGAAGAACCACGGATCGGTGCCGACGGTCGCGGCGACCTTCTTCCCCTTGAGGTCGCGCACGCTGCGCAGCGGACTGTTCTTGCCGACGACGAGCGCCGTCCATTCCGGTTGCGAATACAAGTACACGGTATGCAACGGCGTGCCGTTGACGCGCGCGAGAAACGCGGCGCTGCCGGCCGTCGACCCGAATTGCACCGCGCCCGCTTGCACGAACTGGTTGGCTTTGTTCGAGCCGAGCGAGAGCACCCAATCGACGCCGATCTTCTTCTTCGCGAGTTCGGCTTCGAGCCAGCCGTTCTGCTTGAGGATCAGGCTGACGGGGTTGTAGTACGCGTAGTCGACCGCGATGCGGTCGGGCGCAGCGGCCCGCGCGATATGCGGCCAGAGCGCGACGGCGGTCGTGGCCGCGCCGGCGATGAGGAACGAACGGCGATCGAGGGTCATGGGACGTCTCCTTGTTGAGAAGAGGAAGACCAGGGAAACAAAAAACCCCCGCCGATTCCGGCGAGGGTTCACAGTGTGATGACGGCCAGCGTCAGTCCAATGCGAAACGTCGCCGGAGCCCGGGCGGGCAGCAGCAGCACATCGGCATGAGACACATCATCGTGGCGGTCATTACGACGTACGGTAACAGCCCGGCGTCGATTCTGTCAACGCTCAGGGTTACCAAGGCAGCGAGCGCGAGGTTCTCGGCGCCCCTAACCCTCGGCGCGACGGTAGCCGCGCCGGTCAGAGCGAGAGAAGCCGTGAGCGACCGCACTCGGCCGCAAGGGCAGCGAGGTCGGCGCGGTCGGTGGTTACAATCAGCGCGTCAAGCACGTCGTCGGCACAGGCAACCACGATCGCGTCAATCGTTCCCGCATGACGGCGCCGAAGCGCGTGGCGCAAACGCGCAGCGGCGCGCCCGATCCGCTCGTCAACGGAGATGATTCTCGTTGCCTTGAGCACGCGGTTGACCTGAGCGTCACGGCCAGCATCCCCGGTCGTCGATTCGGCGACGACGACTGCAGGGACGACGACTTCAGCGCCCCTTGCCAGCGCTTCGCGAAGAATCAGGCGGAGGGAGCGACCTTTTTCCGCGAGCGTTGAGAGCGCGCCGGAGTCGAGGACGATTCGATTTGTCGCCAAAGGTTTTCGCCTTCACGTCGTTCGAGAACGGGAATCGGGTCTTCGCGGTCCATCTCATCAAGTAGCGCGAGCATACGGCGGCGATACAGCTCACGCGTCAATCCCTCATCAACCAGCGCGGAGAAGTTGACCGCGCCGCCGGCCAGCTCACGGATTTCGCGAAGTGTCTCTTCGTTCACCGAAACGGAGATTTTTTTGACGGGCATATGTTTATGCTACCACAGTATGATGCTACCACGGTATGACCACAATCTCCTTGAGATCGCAGTCGTTAGGGATCAACGTGCTGCGCGCTGACGCACGGCTTCGAAGAGCAAAATTCCGGCCGCGACGGACGCGTTGAGGGAGCTGACTTGGCCTGCGAGCGGGATCGCGACGAGATAATCGCATTCCTTGCGAACCAGCTGGGCGATTCCGGTGCCCTCGGCGCCGATTACGATCGCAAGATCGCGGTTGAAGTCGGCCTGCGTATACGGCACCGAGGCCTCGCCGAGTGCCGCGCCTGCGACCCAGATACGCGCCTTCTTCATCGTCCGAATTGCGTTGCCGACGTTCGCGACGCGGGCGATCGGCAACGCTGCCGCGGCGCCGGCTGCGGCCTTGCGGACCGTCCCGTTCACGCCCGCCGAGCGCCGATCCGGCAAGATCAGCGCGGTCGCTCCGGCACATTCCGCCGTGCGGATGATCGCGCCGACGTTGTGCGGATCGGTCACATGATCGAGGATCACCCAAAGCCCGGGCTTTTCTTTCGGCCGCAGAGCGATCGCTTCTTCGATCGTGATGTAGGCGAACGGCTCGCCGAACGCGACCACGCTCTGATGCGCCTTGTACGGAAACGACGCAAAAAAGCCGCGGTTTTCGAACCGCACGATCACGCCCGCTTCGCGCGCGCGTTCGAGCAGATTGCGCAGCGCCGGATCGCGCTTGCGTTCGTCGCCGACATGGATACGCTTGAGCGGCTCACCGGCGACGAGCGCTTCATCAACGGCATGGATCCCGTACACGACGTCGTCGAGATCGAGTCGCGGTCCGCGCTGTTGCGGCCGCGGCGTTACGCGCCGGCGATCCATCGATGTTCCCTCACGCGATCTGCGTTCGCCCGGCGCGAGCAGGCTCCCGGTCTTATGCCGCTGATTGCGTACCGCCGGCAACCGCGGCGCTGAGCACCGGATGGCGCGCCTCGGCGGTCGCCCGCGTGAACGCGGCACCAAAGAGCACGATCGCAGCGGAATAGTACACCCAAACGAGTAGCGCGAGCAGCGCGCCCGCTGCGCCGTACGCGCTGACGAAACCGGCGCGGCCGAGATAGATCGCAATCGCCTGCTGGCCGAGCGCGAAGAGCAGCGCGGTCACGAACGCGCCGGGCCAAACGTCGGCCCAGGCAATCGGTCGATGCGGCAGCCAGCGAAAGATGATCGCGAAGATCAGCGTCGCGATCGCAAGGCCGACCAGGGCGCCCACAAGGGCGGCCGCGGGGGATGATGCGAGCGCGGGAAGCACGTGCATCGCCTGCCCGAGCCCGAAGCCGACGATCGCATTGAGCGCGAATGCGCCGAGCAACACGAGACCCAGCACGAGCACGAGCACGATCGCCACGATACGGTCGCGGACCAAACGCCAGATCCCGCCGCCGCCCACGTTTGCCGGAACTTCCCAGATCACGTTGAGCGCGTCTTGCAGCGCGGCGACCGCGCCCGAGGCCGTCGCCAGCAAGAGCACGTAGCCGATGACCTGCGCGACGATTCCGGACGACATTTTGCCGAAGCTCGCGGTTACCATGTCGCGCACGGTGGTAGCGGCTTGGGGGCCGGCCGCGCGCGTGATCTGAGCGACCAGCGCATTTTCAACGGCCGTATGACCGCCGTGCGCGGTCTGCGTGTCGAGCAGCGTCCCGGCGATCCCGATGATGATGATGAACAGCGGCGCGATCGCGAAAATGAATGCATAGGCGACCGATGAGGCCAGCCGCGTGGCGTGTTGGTCGTTGAAGATCCGCCACGTCGATTTCGCGATGATCGTGAATGCCGCCATGATTGCCGTTTACCTACCCGCGCAGCGTTCGTTCTAGACGAGACTCCAGGTCGTCGTGCCGTCGGGATGATCGGTCAGCTGGACCTGGAGTGCGCCCAGCTCGGCGCGTAGGATGTCGGCGCGGGCGAAGTCGCGGGCCTTGCGTGCAGCGTTCCGCTCGGCGATCAGCCCGTCGATCCGGGCCGCGGTTGCATCGTCGACCGCCGGCGCTTCGACGGCCGGCTCGTCTCGATCGAGGACGGCCGCGATACCGAAGATGCCGAGCGCGTCGCGGAAGAGCGCGCGCGCTTCGGGCGCATCGTCGACGTACTTCGCGGCCGCGATTTCGAAGAGGACGCCGAGCGCGCCCGAGGTGTTCACGTCGTCGTCGAGCGCGGCAAAGAGTTTCTCTTTGAGCGGCGCCACTTCCGTTGCACCCGGCGCTTCGGCGAGCGTGCGGTAGGCCCGGCGCAATTTCTCGAGCGCGACGGTCGCACCGGCGATCGACTCTTCGGTGAAGTTCATCGCCTTGCGGTAGCCGGTCTGCAAAAAGAGCAGCCGGATCGCGAGCGGATCGTGGCGGTCGAGCAGCGAGCTCAGCGGCTCGAAGTTGCCGAGCGATTTCGACATCTTCTTGCCGTCGAAGTTGAGCAAGCCGCCGTGCAGCCAGAAGTTCGCCATCGGCGGCGCCGGCATGAGCGCTTCGGACTGCGCGATCTCGTTTTCGTGATGCGGGAAGATCAGATCGACGCCGCCGCCGTGGATGTCGAACGGCTCGCCGAGCAGCGCCCGCGACATTGCGCTGCACTCGATGTGCCAGCCCGGCCGGCCGGCGCCCCACGGCGAGGCCCACGACGGTTCGTCGGGTTTCGCGAATTTCCAGAGCGCGAAGTCGAGCGCATCGTGCTTGTTCTCATCGACCGCGATGCGCGCGCCGGCGAGCAACTCATCGGTGTTGCGATTGGAGAGCTGACCGTAGCGCGCGAACGACTTCACGCGGTAGTAGATACCGTCTTCAACCACGTAGGCGTGATCGCGGGCGATGAGTTCGCCGATCATCGCGAGGATCTGCGGGATGTAGCCGGTCGCGCGCGGTTCCTCATCCGGCGGCGCTACGCCCAGGCGCGCCATCGAACGTTCGAACGAGTCGAGATAGCCTTGCACGATCTGCGACCACGGCACGCCGGTCGCCTTACCGGCGGCGATCGAACGGTCGTCGACGTCGGTCACGTTGCGCACGTAGTGCACCTCGTAGGCGCGATAGGTCAGATAACGCCGCAAGATATCGAAGAAAAGAAACGAGCGGGCGTGACCGAGGTGCGCCTCCGCCGAGGGCGTCAGCCCGCACACGTACATGCGAACTCGCCGCCCGTCGAGCGGCGCGAACGGCTCGACGGTTCGCGTGCGCGTGTTGTAAAGGCGAAGTCCCATATCGGGACTCGGGCGTTCGCGCCGCGTTCCCGGGCGGCCTGTGCCGATCGGCCGCCGCTCGACCAAGCGCGCGATCCCGGGCCCGATGGACCCGAGTCTGCTTCGGTCGCATGCCACACGGGTAGATCGGCCTGCGGAGGATTCTCACGTGGCCAACGTCAGCGATTTCATCATCGGCCGCCTGCGCGAATGGGGCGTGACGCGGATCTACGGCTATCCCGGCGACGGGATCAATGGTCTCGTCGGCGCGATCGCGCGCGTCTCGGACGAGCTCGCGTTCATCCAAGTGCGGCACGAAGAACAGGCCGCGTTCATGGCCGCCGCGCACGCGAAATTCACCGGCGAACTCGGCGTGTGCCTGGCCACCTCCGGACCCGGCGGCATCCATCTGCTCAACGGCCTCTACGACGCCAAAGCCGATCACGTCCCGGTGCTCGCGATCGTCGGGCAGGCGGCGACGACGGCGCTCGGCGGGTCGTATCAGCAAGAAGTCGACTTCGACTCGCTCTATAAGGATGTCGCGAGCGATTACCTGACCACCATCGCCTCGCCCGTTGCTGCGCGCCACGCGGTCGACCGCGCCGTGCGCACGGCGCTCGCGCGCAAGAGCGTGACCGCGATCGTCGTCCCCAAAGACGTTCAAGAAATGAGCGCGGTCGACGAGCCGCCGCACAAGCACGACATGCTGCATTCCAGCATCGGCTATTCCGAACCGCGCGTGCTCCCAACGGAAGTGGATCTCGATCGCATCGCCGAGCTGCTCAACGCCGGCTCGCGCGTGGCGCTGCTCGTCGGTCACGGCGCGACCGGTGCGACGGACGCGATCGTCGAGGTCGCCGACGCGCTGGGCGCGGGCTGCGCGAAGGCGCTGCTCGGCAAGGCCGTCGTTCCCGACGACTACCCGTGGGTTACCGGCACCATCGGCCTGCTCGGCACGTACGCCTCATCCGAGATGATGAGCCACTGCGATACGCTGCTGATGGTCGGGACGAGTTTTCCGTACTCGGAATTCTTACCGAAGGCGGGTCAAGCGCGCGCCGTGCAAATCGACATCGACGGAAAGAATCTCGGCTTACGTTATGCGACCGAAATCAACGTTGTCGGTGACGCCCGCGAAACGCTGCTCGCGCTGCTCCCGAAACTGCGCGCCGATCGCGGCTCCGAATGGCGCGCGCAGATCGCAACATGGCGCGAGCACGGCGAGCGCGTGGACGCGACGCGCGCGACGATCGCGGCCAACCCGATCAATCCCGAGGTCATCTTCACCGAACTCTCGCCGCGGCTGCCCGACGACTGCATCGTCACCGGCGACGCCGGTACCGCGACGAACTTTCTCGCGCGCCATTTGCGGATGCGTCGCGGTATGAAATTCGCGCTCTCCGGCGGCCTCGCGACGATGGGCTCGGCCGTGCCGTACGCGATCGCGGCGAAGTTCGCCTTCCCCGATCGGGTCGCGATCGCGCTCACCGGCGACGGCGCGATGCAGATGAACGGGTTGAACGAGCTGATCACCGTGAAGCGCTACTGGGAGCAGTGGAGCGATCCGCTGATCATCTTCCTCGTGATGAACAACCGCGATCTCAATCAAGTGAGTTGGGAGATGCGGATCGAAAGCGGCGATCCGAAATTCGAGGGCTCGCAGAGCCTCCCGGATTTTCCCTACGCGCGCTTCGCCGAGTTGCTCGGCTTCACGGGCATCAAAGTCGAGCGGCCCGAGGACGTCGGCGCGGCGTGGGAACGTGCGCTCTCCGCGGACCGTCCGGTCGTGATCGAAGCGATGGTCGACGGCGACATCTCGCTCCTCCCCGCGCACATCACGTTCGAGCAGGCCAGTTCGTTCGCCAAAGCGCTCCTAAAAGGCGATCCCGACGAAGGCTCGATCATCGCAAAATCCGTCAAAGGCGTCATGGCCGGCATCTTCCCCACCCGCGAAGAGCAAACGACGTAAGCCAGCCGAAGACGTGTCGCAGCAAACGTAAGCCAGCCGAAATGTCATGCTGAGGCTCTCGAAGCATGGGCAAGCGACAACCCTGAGTGGCGCGCCCATCCTTCGAGAGCCTCAGGATGACACTCGGGCTCGGCATGACACTCGGGCTCAGCATGACACTCGGGCTCGGCATGACACTCGGGCTCAGCATGACACTCGGGCTCAGGATGACACTCGGGCTC
>Ga0116229_10015251_pt1 | contig 10509 bp, 4 predicted proteins | sample S1TSphgellanicum_3_FD_87313 | JGI IMG/M metagenome (GOLD analysis project Ga0116229, IMG submission 87313) | Host-associated microbial communities from peat moss isolated from Minnesota, USA - S1T2_Fc - Sphagnum magellanicum MG | ecosystem: Host-associated > Plants > Peat moss > Unclassified...
AGCTATCAACATCATGCTACAGATAGCTGACGGCATGAAACACCTGCATGAGAGTGGGGTGGTGCACCGTGACCTCAAGTCAACTAATGTTCTTGTAAATGTTGTGGATGATCAGGATGGGTCACCCCTTTCCTCCTCACTTGTGCAAGTTAAACTTACAGACTTTGGCGAGTCAAAGTTGCACCTAAATGATTCTGGGTGCTCCACACCGATGGTGGGTACAACCAAGTGGAGAGCACCTGAAGTGTTTGAAGATGAGGAGAACACAGAGAAATACACAAAGTCAGCAGATGTTTATAGCTTTGGTATCATTTTCTCTGAGGTCCTCACTGGGGAAATGCCATTCGAAGGCATGCCACAAACAAATCATCTTCAGAGAATTCGCAATGGGGAGAGGCCTCCTTTACCGCATGTGGACTATTGTCCTGATTACCTATCTGAGCTTATTAATAAGTGTTGGGCCACAAATCCTGGAGAGCGTCCTCAGTTTCCTGAAATCTGCCAAATGTTGGTAGATTGCAAGCAGAGGATTCTGATGCAGTCATATCTTGTCTCTTCCAGACAATGGAGCATCCTGAGGAAGGGTTTAGGGTGTGTGGAGGTGGACTCTGATAATTCTGGTAGTGGGGGGGGTATTGATGCGAATATGAAGTTTGTGTTTGGGTATGTTCATTGGAGAGAAGTGCTTCGATGGAGGATTTCTAATGCGCGAGGATTGCCAGCATCGACGGTCAGACAATCGGATTTGTTGGAGTGTTTGCTGGACACAATGGTCGGAGGGCAGCAGAGTATGTGAAGCACCACCTCTTTGATAACTTGTTGCAGCATCCTAAATTTTGTTACGACAACAAACTAGCCATAGCTGAGACCTTCCAACAGACTGACCAAGATTACTTGCGCTCAGAGATCAATCGCACGGATGCCACATCAACAGCTTGTACATGTCTTGTGGTGGGTGACCATTTGCTGGTTGCAAATATTGGTGATTCTAGGGCTGTCATTTGCAGAGGTGGTGAGCCAGTTGCTCAGTCAATTGATCAGACGCCAAATCGAACTGATGAAAGAAAACGGATTGAGGATGCAGGAGGTGTTGTAGTAGAAGGTTTCTCTAGAGTATCCCGTGCATTTGGTGCCCGGTCATTGAAGCAGTATGTTGTGGCTGACCCTGAGATTCAGGAGTATGATATTGAGGAGGGAGATGATTTTCTGGTTCTAGCAACTGCTGGACTATGGAATGTGTTGTCAAACCAGGAGGCAGTGTCAATGGTAGAGTCCCTGGTGAATCCTGAAGAGGCTGCCATGGTGCTTACAGAGGAAGCCTACCGCAGAGGAAGTGCTGACGACATCACTTGTGTGATCATCCGTTTCAGTCACATCTGTTTCAGTCACATCCACTGATTGCTGGTCCATCTGGTTGTTTAGAAGGGTAGCATGTGCAAATCTGGCACCCAGTTGTGATTGCCAGTTAAATATTGCTGCTATGCATCAATTCTGAAAACCTCTCAACATTTACCCAGTGCTTCAAAGTTTTTCTTTCTTGGAGATGATGACACATGACATTAAGTATTATGCTGAATACCTTTCAGTTAGTTGAGACGATTAGAGAAGAATATGGAACTTTATAGTGCATACTTGCAGGTAGTACATTCAATGGGATTTGCATGTATCCTGCAACAATCCAGATAAGGTAATTTCCTTCCCTCTTTTGTTTATGGTGATGTGAACACTTTATAGGAACTTTTAAGGACAGGTGGCTTTTACCGAAACTTGCTCTAAGGATTTGAAATGATCTCCTTTCCCCTTTATTTGCTGGTGGCCAAGAGTTTGCTCCTTTTGTTCTAGAGATATTGGATGCAGCTGCTTCTCTTATATCATAGCTATTTGTTTTCACAGACAGTTACTTTAGTTCCATGAGATCCACAATGTTAGAAGCCTTCAACCTCTTCCCCTTTGATGATAAAACTTGTGCGTGAGATGAAGGCTCCACCATGAGAGTTGGGCAGCACAGGGGGGCGGGGGGCATGATTCCAATTCCATAGGACTATTTGAAGGACCTGATGGGTGAGGAAGACTTAGATGCAAGCATGGTAATCAACAATAAGTGATTTTAGTGCTCAAATTCTGGAACAACAAAAGCACACAACCAATGAAACCAACCCATATTTCATTCCAGCCACACCAAATCTAGGCTGGAAGAAGCTCTCAATATCAAGAGCTTCTCATTGCTCGAAGAAAAACACTTGTGTAAGCACGTTTGCAAGGACATAATACCCCTTAAAGAGCAGAGAGGGACTTACTTTTTGCATAGGAACAACCCAAATTGGCACCAACTGCAAAGTGTGTAATTCTTTATTGGGTCCCTTCACAGTAAACCCACTATGGGAGCGCACCTTACTATTGAGACCTTTAGTGGTGTTTCAGCTCCCATTTTCTTTATGCAAGGTTTTGAACTTGAAATTTGAGTAGTCTAAGGAATTTACCATTAACATTATGTAAATTTTATTCAGTTACAAATTTGCCTAACTATTCCACATACACACAAACCCACCCACACTTTAATGATATGTATGTATGTATGTATGTATGTTTACATGCTTGAGTGAGATTTATAGACACTTAGATACTTACGTGATAAATAATTAAAACTTGTGGTCATAGAGTACTCCATTAGAAAGCAATGTCAAAGAGACTTGCACCAACCTTAAATTGACCTGAAAAATGAGGAGGTGTCAAAAGTACTTAAGCGAGGGATTTAAGTACCCCAGAATGTTAGCTTTCCGGGTGTTTTTTTTTTCTTTCTTGGCTATACAAAATTCGAAAGGGCGCAACAAAAAAACCCTTTTTTTCTATGCCCTCTGCCTTCATGGGTAGAAAGCTAGCACCATTTGACCCTCTATTTGTTTTGGCTTTTCAGTTGATGCTGCCGTTAAACCCATATTCTTTAGCTATTTGAGGCAAGCCTAAATATGTTTTGAATGTAGACGTTTCCAAATGTTTTAATTGCATCAATCACGAAACCCTTTTAAACGAACTCAAAACTGTGCCTAGTCTACCCAAACATGTAAAAGCGTGAGATAACTCGAATTTTAAATTCTTTACTTGCTTTAACTACCCATGCTCATAGTTAAGGTGGCAATAATCCCATGATCCCATCCCTGAATTATTTATATGTCGACGATGTGGCTACATTCATTCGGGGAATAGTGTAGTTTTGGCTAAGTTTTTATTTTTGAACCTCGTTTTTCCTCAAAGCTTTCAGTTGGATCATTTTTAAAAAAAAAGAAATTTGACGATTTTTAGCCCGAAACAAAAGAGTGCTTGAAAGAATTTAAAAGGAGCCCATTCCCAGGATGAAGAAAAGAACCTCATGGATGAAAAGATTGATTCTCTTCATGAAGAAGCTGGAGAACTTAGAGGAGAAGGCCCCCAGGGCTACTTGACCATCAAGTTGGGAGTTACCTCGCATCCATACTGGATGAAGAATGGGTTTTGTTATGGTGGCTAAAAATAGCCAAAATGCTATGGAAAGACATGGGTGCTAAAAGTATTAAAGAAAAAAAAAAGTGGGATAATTTTTTTAAAAACCCAAAATTAGGTGGCATTATATGGTGCAGTAGCCATTAATTGATCATATAATTGAAAGGTTTAGATCGTCACATACGAACTTGAAGAGTGCAATTTAATTCGTCACATTACTCATATAATATATGGTAGGGCTAAGATTTCATTGGCCATACTATTTACTGATTTGCAAAAAAAAAATATTGTCACGCATGTCTCACAATTGTGTTCATTGTTCATATTGAACAATTTGTGAATGAACATAAGGACACTATTAGTGTAAATGGAAAAAGTGGTGGAGTGGAGATGGGGTGGAAGAGCCATGCTCACTCTCATCTACAAAAACTGTAAGTTTTCCATTGTTTGCTAATTTGATGCAATAACCCACTCTACTTGAAAATGACAAAATAACTTTATAGCCAAAATGATCCAAACAATTCACTCCTTTTTGCCATTTGATTGTGAAAAAAATTGATCACTTTGGCCAAAAATTCACACAAAATCCCTAGAAAATAATTTATAATTTCCGTCCTAGGGAAGTTGAAAGAAGGGAAATTTGAGGCCCTTCACAAAAGAACAGAATTACATATAGTAAAGGACGTGGTGAAGCAGCATCTCTCCCATCATCCATCTGTCCATCCGTTCGATCACCCATCCGTCCTGTCATGATCTGTTTACTTCGACCGAAAATGGCCGACTCTGCCTGGAGGGCCTGTCATGTGTAGCATTTCAAGTTTTTTCCTTTCCTGTTCTTCCTTTCTCCTCTCAATCACGAAAAGTTTATGAAAAAAAACAGGAAAAAAAGAAAACATGTTTAGGTTGGAAAAATAGAAAAAATACATATTACTTTTTTTAAAAACCCTATAGCCTACCCTACCTAGACAATATAACTGGTGGTTTGCAAGGTGAGTAATTGAAAACTGACCTCTATGCATAATTTATTATTTATAAAAAAAACCCAAGTAAATTGATAACCAGGGGTATTATTTTGACAATGAAATTGTTAACTCATGAGTCTAAATTTTTCAAAAAGATTGATACCTTATGTGATCCAAATTTTTAAATAGTATTATTATTTATTATTTTTTCGCTGAAAATCACTTCTTTTTCAATTTCACTTTTCTGCAAAAGTTTTCCAATAAATAAAATGGCTGGGGATGACCATTCAAGCTCACCTGGTGTTTAATTGAGAGGCAATTGCACTTGCTGCTGATGTTGTCATTCTGCAACTACACCCCTACTCTTAATGTCAAGAAAGGGGTCCTCTATGGCCGGCCTATAAATTTCTCATGGGGCTTGACTCCTTACTTTTAATGCTAAGGATTAGGTCCTCTGTGGCAGATTCTGCCACTTAAGCCCTTAATGCCATTATTTTTACCAGAAAAATTTCGCTGAAAAGTGAAATGAAAAATTCAAAAATTAAAAAATGAACTGACTTTGGAGGGTTTCAAAAGCCAAAAGTGAGGTGAAAAAATAGTAAAAGATTGCCAGATTTCTACATTGGATATTCAGTGTGTCACCATGAGTATAGACAGTTGTTTAAAAAATTTGTACTTCATATCTGGTTTTGTAATATGTACCGTCAAATACGCACACACCTGTGCATTAGGCACGGGGTTCAAACTAGTCAATCAGTAAACAAGTGCAAGCCGACGAACTCGACTTCTTCCGCTAAGACACTTTCCACAACTCACGCGGATAGGGCCTTTCTCAGCAAGCTCGTAATGCATAATAAGCAAGCACTCTCGAATATTTTTTTCCTGCAGCGTTGAGAGATTCTCAAGTCCATTTGAGGCGATCCAACCTCGACTCAGCGCTTGCAATGCACGGTTTTGTGTGTTTGTCTCATCCACATATGAATGTGCGTTGGAGAGAAGAAAGATTTGGGAATTTTGGGGGACTTGGGAATTTTCACAGTGGAAATCACTAGTAGTATAGCCTAGCAAGTCTTTGATTTGATCTATTCCTGGGAATGGTTTGTGTAGAAATGGGGCTTTTGTTTGTCTTCGCTTTGGGATCATTTTGCTTCGGGAGCTCTTTCTCTCTCTCTCTCTTTCTTCTTGAGAAGGAGTGGCGATTGCAGTTAAGAAATTGCCAACGTGGTCAACATGCCACATTCAAGGGTTCTTTTTAGGGTAGGGCTTTGGGTGGGGACGTTGTGAGACAGCTTCAAGGATCGAGGGTGCATTGCTCTGTCCAGAGTCGAGTGCAAAGTGGATCACGGGTCTCGGCCGGCGGCAGGGGTTAGCACGAATAGATCGATTCGGGCTTTACAGGATCTACGCAGAGTGACATCGTTGTTCTCTTGGGGAGCAAGGGTTCTTTCTCCCTGTTTTGTTCCGATATGGCGTCTCTACTGAGAGATGTGTTCCAGGAATGTAAAGCTGTGGCGAAGAATGTAGACCTTCAATATAAAAAGGTTCAGTTTAACAAATCCTTGTGCAGACTCATTGCAGACCGATACTTGCTTTGCACCGTCGAATTAGACTTGCTTGTATTCGAGGATCCTTCAACAATAAATCCTGACTGCGAAACAGCTCTGGTGGAATTGCGGCGCACGATGTTGTGTGGCCAAAGGTTGGTCACAGACTGGAGCCGCAACAATTGGTGGATGTCAGTGATCACCTCGTCCGATTCCGCATCGGTCGAAATGGCGGTATTCCTCAACCTGAGAGACGTTCTCCTATGTGTCCAGGTGTTGATTGCGATTGCAACTGGAAGCTTCGTACCGCTATGGAGTCCGGAAGCTGCAGACGGCTCCCTATGTGTCCAGGTGTTGATTGCGATTGCAACTGGAAGCTTCGTACCGCTATGGAGTCCGGAAGCTGCAGACGGCTATTCGTCATCTGTCTCAATATCAGGTGTCCGCGAAGTGTCTGAGAAAGACATGGATAGCTTGCTGCGTCTTATAGAACAATACTCGCAACGTTATTTTATTACCCCCAGTAAGTCTGCTAAGCTTGCAAGACACCTGCTAGGAAAACTCAAGGCAGAGATTTCCAATGATGGGCACCCTCCACACTTGATTGAATATGATGATGTGCGGCCCATTTATGACGAGCCTCTTGGACAAGGATCAAGTGGAGCAGTGTACAAGTGTGACTTCCTTGGAAGGAGGGCAGCTGCTAAGGTTTTGATCCGCAAGATCACAGAAAGGAAGGCAGTGGAAAACGAAATAAATCTGCTTTCAAGGGTGCGACACCCGAACGTGGTTCGTTTCATAGGCTACACATACAAGGAGACTCGGAATGTCATTGTTACAGAGCTCATGAGCAAGGACTTACGGACCTACTTAGACGAGAAGAAGGAAGCCAGTCGAGGAAGACAACCCCCTCTTTCACTGCTTTTAGCTATCAACATCATGGTCCAGATAGCCGACGGCATGAATCACCTGCATGAGAGTGGGATGATGCACCGTGACCTCAAGTCAAGTAATGTTCTTGTAAAGGTTGTGGATGATCAGGATGGGTCACCCCTTTCCTTCTCACATGTGCAAGTCAAACTTACAGACTTTGGCGTGTCAAAGTTGAACCTGCATGACTCTGGGTGCTCCACACCGATGGTGGGTACAACCAAGTGGAGGGCACCTGAAGTGTATGAAGATGAGGAGAACAGAGAGAAATACACAAAGTCAGCAGATGTTTATAGCTTTGCTATCATTTTCTCTGAGGTCCTCACTGGGGAAATGCCATTCCAAGGTGTGCTGCTAACAACTCTTCTTCAGAGAATTCGCAATGGGGAGAGGCCTCCTTTACCGCATGTGGACTATTGTCCTGATTACCTATCTGAGCTTATTAATAAGTGTTGGGCCACAAATCCTCGAGAGCGTCCTCAGTTTCCTGAAATCTGCCAAATGTTGGCAGATTGCAAGCAGAGGATTCTGATGCAGTCATATCTTGTCTCTTCCAGATCTTCACAACGGAGCATCCTGGAGGAGAAGGGTTTAGGGTGTTTGGAGGCAAACTCTGATAACTATTGTACTGAGATCGATTTGGGGTTCGCTGCTAACAATCAGACTGGGGGCTGGGATGGGAATCCCACTAGTGGGGGAGGTGTTTGTGAGGATATGAAGGTTGTGTATGGGTATGGAATGCTTCAAGGGAGAAGTGCTTCTATGGAGGATTTCTTATGCGCAGAGATTTCCATGATTTATGGTCTGGCAATTGGATTTTTTGGAGTGTTTGATGGACACAATGGTGTGAGTGCAGCAGAGTATGTGAAGCACCACCTCTTTGATAACTTGTTGCGGCATCCTAAACTTGTTGACCACACCAAACTAGCCATAGCTGAGACCTTCCAACAGACTGACCAAGAATACTTGCGCTCAGAGATCAATCACATGGATGCTGCATCAACAGCTTGTACATGTCTTGTGGTGGGTAACCATTTGCTAGTTGCAAATATTGGTAATTCTAGGGCTGTCATTTGCAAAGGTGGTCAGGCAGTTGCTCTGTCAGCTTATCACGCACCAGATCAACCTGATGAAAGAAAACGGATTGGGGATGCAGGAGGTGTTGTAGTATTTACTGGTTATTCCTGGGCTGTCACTTGCAGAGGTGGTCAGGCAGTTGCTCTGTCAACTGATCAGACACCAAATCAACCTGATGAAAGCTTATGGATTGAGGATGCAGGAGGTGTTCTAGCAGAAGGTTTCTCTGCAGTATCCCGTGCATTTGGTGCCCGATCATTGAAGCAGTGTGTTCTGGCTCACCCTGAGATTCAGGAGTATGATATTGAGGAGGGAGATGAATTTCTGGTTCTAGCAACGGCTGGACTATGGAATGTGATGTTGATGCAGGAGGCAGTGTCAATGGTAGAGTCCCTGGTGGATCCTGAAGAGGCTGCCATGAGGCTTACAGACGAAGCCTACCGCAGAGGAAGTGCTGACAACATCACTTGTGTGATCATCCGTTTCAGTCGCATCCATTGATTGCTGGTCCATCTGGTTGTTTAGAAGGGTAGCATGTGCAAATCTGGCACCCGGTTGTGATTGCCAGTTAAATATTGCTGCTATGCATCAATTCTGAAAACCTCTCAACTAGACACATTTACCCAGTGCTTCAAAGTTTTTCTTTGTTGGAGATGATGACACATGACATTTAGTATTATGCTGAATACCTTTCAGTTAGTTGAGACGATTAGAGAAGAATATGGAACTTTATAGTGCATACTTGTAGATAGTAGATTCAATGGGATTTGCATGTATCCTGCAACAATCCATATAAGGTAATTTCCTTCCCTCTTTTTTGTTTATGTTGATATGAACACTTTATAGGAACTTTTAAGGACAGGTGGCTTTTACGGACACTTGCTCTAAGGATTTGAAATGATCTCCTTTCCCCTTTATTCAGTGGTGGCCAATAGTTTGCTCCTTTTGTTCTAGAGATATTGGATGCAGCTGCTTCTCTTATGTCATAGCTATTTGTTTTCACAGGCAGTTACTGTAGTTCCATGAGATCCACAATGTTAGAAGCCTTCAACCTCTTCCCCTTTGACGAGAAAACGTGCATGAGATGAAGGCTCCACCATGAGAGTTGGGCAGCACGGGGGCATGATTCCAATTCCGTAGGACTATTTGAAGGACCTGATGGATGAGGAAGAGACTTAGATGCAAGCATGGTAATCAACAATAAGTGATTTTAGTGCTCAAATTCTTGAATGTACTAATAAAGGTGGCTATAAGCTTTTCCCTAACATAGTTCAGGTGGCGATAATCCCATGATCCCATCCCTGAATTATTCATATGTCGACGATGTGGCTACATTCATTGAGAGAATACCGTAGTTTTGGCTAAGTTTTTATTTTTGAACCTCGTTTTTCCTTCAGGATTTCAGTTGGATCATTTAAAAATTTTTAAAAAATTGGCGATTTTCAGCCCCAAAAAAAAGAGTGTCTGAAAGAATTTAAAAGTAGCCCATTCCCAAGATGAAGAAAGGAACCTCATGGATGAAAAGCTGGATTCTCTTCATGAAGAAGCTCCAGAACTTAGAGGACAAGGCCGCCAGGGCTACTTGGCCATCAATCAAGTTGAGAGTTACCTGGCATCCATAATGGATGAAGAATGGGTTTTGTTATGGTGGCTAAAAATAGCCAAAATGATGCTATGGAAAGACATGGGTGCTAAAAGTATTAAAGAAAAAAAAAAGTGGGATAATTTTTCAAAAAACCCAAAATTAGGTGGCATTATATGGTGCAGTAGCCATGAAACAATCATATAATTGAAAGGTTTAGATCGTCAAATAAGAAGTCAAAGAGTGCAAATTAATTCGGCACATTACTCATATAATATATGGTAGGGCTAAGATTTCATTGGCCATACTATTTACCGATTTGCAAAAAAAATAAAATTGTCATGCATGTCTCACGATTGTGTTCATTGTTCAATCACAAAACCTTTATAGCCAAAATGATCCAAACAATTCACTCCTTTTTGCCTTTCGATTGTGAAAAAAATTGATCACTTGGCCAAAAATTCACACAAAATCCCTAGAAAATTCATAATTTCCGTCCCTGGGAAGTTAAAAGGAAGGGAAATTTAAGGCCCTTCAGAAAAGGACAAAAACAATCGGTAAACGAGTGAAAGACGACGAACTTGGCTTCTTCCGCCCAGGTTCTCACTCTTTACACAACTCACGCGGATAGGGCCTTTCTCAGCAAGCTCGTAATGCATAATAAGCAAGCACTCTCGAGATTCTCAAGTCCATTTGAGGCGATCCAAGCTCGACTCAGCGCTTGCATTGCACAGTTATATGTGTTTGTCTCATCCACATATGTATGTGCGTTGGAGAGAGGAAAGATTTGGGGATTTTTGGGGGACTTGGGAATTTTCACAGTGGCAATCACTAGTAGTATAGCCTAGCAAGTCTTGATTTGATCTATTCCTGGGAATGGTTTGTGTAGAAATGGGGCTTTTGTTTGTCTTCGCTTTGGGATCATTTTGCTTCGGGA
>Ga0116229_10015253_pt1 | contig 10508 bp, 7 predicted proteins | sample S1TSphgellanicum_3_FD_87313 | JGI IMG/M metagenome (GOLD analysis project Ga0116229, IMG submission 87313) | Host-associated microbial communities from peat moss isolated from Minnesota, USA - S1T2_Fc - Sphagnum magellanicum MG | ecosystem: Host-associated > Plants > Peat moss > Unclassified...
GCATCTCTTTCTGCTGGAAGAACATATTGGTATTCTCAGATAGATGTACTTCTGTCCTGCAAATGCGATGGTTAGGTGAGGTTGTTTCCGATATAGATCTGCTAATTTACTGCTGTTCAATCCCATCTGAGCAGAAGATAGTAGGGAATGTGCCACCTCACCTACTCTAGGTTATGCCAAGAAGGATGATACAGATAATTAGTTTCCTTGCAAAGTTTTGGTTGGAATTGAATGTTGTAAAATGGGCCTGAGCTCTATTGTCTTCCAGCCACTTCCAACTGAAGAATCCGGTCCAGTAGATCAATTCACAAGAGAAAGAGGGTTTTCTTCAAGAAACAGAAATGGCCAGTTGTGGGAGTATCTACTGTCTAGGATTTCTAGAGTTTCCAAATGTCTAACCTGAGAGCTGGAAAGATGAGACATGCTGAGCACATATGAATTGTATGTGTGATTTCAGGTTTTCTATTGACTTGATGCAAATGATTTGCGTAGACAAGGTTGTGGCGGAAAAGTCTCTTGATGATTCCATTAGACGACACTTATTCACCACTATTTTGGCGGGTGTCTGCAGTCACAGGTATTAGTCCCAAGACTAGAGTGAAGATATCTTTCCAATGCAGAAAGTGCTGTACTCTGGTTGACGTACGCGCTACATACATATGTCCATCTGATGTGCCATGGATTTCTGTAGTCTGGATCTGCTTGGTCCTTCTGTTTGATGAGACAGTCATATTATTCTAGAACTAGTTAATCCTATTTAAACCTTGGAGATGGAGGGGAGGAAGAGTGTTAATGTGGGTGCTATTCTGATGTTCTGCTGTCAGGTGAAGTGTATACACTGCCTGCATGAATCTGATCGATAGGAACCCATGATGGATCTTCATGTGGATATCAAAGGCAATGTTAAGTCCATGGAGGATGCTCTTGCTCAATTCACAGATACTGAACTGTTGGATGGTGCCAACAAGTACAAGTGTGACCAGTATGTGCTTGTCATGTGCTCTGAAAATATTGGTGGTTGCTTTCATGTCCATCTCCAAAGCCAGGAAATTGAATAGTTTTATGGTCCTGGAGACAAGTTGTTAGACGAAGTATATTTTTGTTCCCGAGTTGTCTAATTCTTGTGTGCAATGTAGGGAAGTGCACTTGGATCCAGGATCATGCAAAGTTGGTAAAGGTGGATTGCAAATGGCTCATCCAGATGGTGTAACATGTAGTTCTTTGTGAGCGATGTGCTCAAAGAGATGGAGACCATGCTCCCTCACCTGTTCAAAGGATTGTGATTTTGGTTTATTATTATTTATCCTTTTATCGGGTGTGAGAACAGTTAAAATCTTCTCAACACAATGAAAAATACTTTTAACTAAACTTTTTTTCCTTCAAACCAAAAGGGCCCAAAAAAATCACAGTAGAACATGTGATGAGGATGAGCTCAGAAAATCTTCATAGTGTATTCGAAGGGTGGATTACTTTACATAATAGGACTTAAAGGGATGAGTTTGTGAAAAGCCTTGGATGGGAAATGTTTTATGCCATGAAAGATCCCTTGCTTCAGGCGTTTCTTTTGGTTATTAACTCTGTTTCAATCACACTTACCTCAGTTGTTACAATCGTGATGGTGCCTTTGTCAGGGGTTTCTATTGTGGACCTTGAGCTCCACCCTGGGGTGCCACAACAGGAACCCCTGACTAGGGTGCCTTGTGCCTTCCCCTGTGCATAAAATATTATTAGTGTGCTTTTTATTGGGACATTGTAACCAGATAAGTGTAATGGTCTACCACCATTACTAGATGACTACATTTACAATATGAGGGTGTTTTTGAAGCGAAACCACCATATGGCTAGATGTCTGGGCCTTTTCATTAGCTGAACTCACTAAAATTCCATACTTAGGATAATGCTTATTAATTTGTTCATGGTGCATTTCAAGCTCAAAATTTAATTTTGCATGAGTCTCTTTGATTTTCCCATCCCGGACAACTGACCACACTTTGGAGACTCCCTGGATACAGAAGTATTCACCTCAAACATATAAGTCCAATGTTTGCCCCCAATTCCAAGAGGATGAAGTTGGGCAAAGCATATGGGACAAAGTGAGGTCCTACTTGAAACACGTTGGGGAACCCATTGTGAACTTGATGAGAACAAAGTGAAAACTTGATGGGAACAACAAAAATCCACAAAACCCTATTACCCCGACATAGACTACACAGATATCCATAAAGTCACCCTGTCCTTTACCCTGTCTTCGGGCCTCCTTTCACCACCAAACCCCTCTTTCAACCTCAAATCAGTGGTATCCACAAAGTAATGAAATTGCATTAAATCTGGGTATGAAATGTTGAAATTTAAGAATTTAATGCGCAGGTTTGAGTATAATTATAGTACGGGTACACATAGGAGCAATGAAAATATATGTAACAACACTAGAAGCCTTTAGGAGAAAAGGAAAGAGGGTTGAAGATGGGATGAAGTCAAATCACCACAAAATTTGATGGTTTTCTGAGTTTCACCCCTTAATGGTAATGTACTTATTTTGCAGGTTTCTTTTTAAGCTTACTCCCTTTATAACCAAACTTGGGCTTCTGCTGCTGTGTTCCTTACTTTATCTGTACCTTTAATGCATTCTGTCAATGTCCAAGTTCCACACTCCAAGTGACCGGCGCTTCTTTAAGGAAATCACTTATGCAGCCTAGTGCTATCACTCAGAAAAAGATGTAAAAAAATGGCAATCATCCCTATAAAGATTTCACTAAGTCTCGTTATAAGTGAGATATGAAATATAAACATTCAATCATCCTTCTAAAATTCTGTGCACACCCAAAAGTAACCATAGAAATCTTGCACACCCAAAAGTAACCATAGAAATCTAGCAATTCCCAAAAATTTAACCCAATTTGAAGATATTAAATTTTGACGTGACGAACTTAAATCTTTCATAATTTTCTAAAATAAATAAAAAAATTTCAACATGAAAGACCTTGCTATGTGGGTATGGGAATTAGATGGAGCACTGGGGATGCCTATCTGAGTTCAAGTTTTTTTTTTTTGTTTTTTTTAATTGAGCCATTATGACTGGCCCAACCCAAAAGAGAAAACCTCTCACATTTTGAAAGTCACCCAATATATAAATTTCTATCCTAGATGGGTTGTAGATTTTTTTCAAAATTTTATTTTGTATTGATAACTTTTATGAATGTAATACCTAAACGTGACAACTTTCAACAATTTCCCCTGGAAATATTGCAAAATTTGCAAAAAACATCCCAAAAAGACCTATGTAGCATTCTTTGACAAATGTTAACTAATATTTCAGTTTCGGACAAACATGAATGTATTACATCAATCCATCTGATCGATGAATTGTATCAGTAACAATGCAGCTCTCAGTTATGTACATTTCAAATTGAGGAAGTTGGTGAAGTGTGAGAGGCGACTACAAGTGATTTGCCAGCACTTGGAAATGAGCCAGTTTGGAACAGCCTTTTTTTTTTGGCAAAAAATCGCCAACAGGCAACACTGCCCAAATTTTCTGGTGAAAATCCCCCTTTTTCTGAAAATCAATTCGCCAGATTGTGCCCCTTTTTAAGGAGCGAGACACCACAACTATGCCTACTGGCTACATTTGCAATGCTCCTAGAGAAATGTATTGCCAGTTAGGCGAAATATGATGGAATCTTTGTCCACAGGGATATTCACCAGTTCCGGGACACTTCAAAAATGAAAAACAAATGACTGGTTTGGAGTCCTGTATGAAAACCCACATGCTTGTCAGTGTCCAGGGGTTCCAAGTTCTGGGCCAATTCATGTTCAAATCTCTGAGAGTCCATGACCGGTCGGATCCTCACCGGCCTTTTTTTTGGGTCATTTTGGTGATGGAGTACTAGTGGCAATCATCCTAAAAAGTATCTAGCATCCAAGGAAATAATAGAAAATACGGCAGAAAATCTAAGAACCTTAAATCTAAATCTAAGACTTAAATCTAAGAACCTGTTTACCTATGGTGAACTCTTTTTGGAGGTGTAATCAAATTTGGTGAAAATTTTCAGAATTTACAAAAAAAAATAGTCTTCTTTTAACTTTTTTGGGTGCAATTTTGCACCACTTTGTTACAAAAAAAAACGTTGATATGTCTTGTGCTCTTATGTCAATGCTTACAATGGTTCATTGTTGTCAAAACTCCTAACAATAGTAATGCATTCTTGTCATCACTTCCAACCATAATTGTCAACATTCGTATAACATAATACAAAAATAGCTTGAATAGTACATACACACATCCAAACCGCCCCTCTATCTGAGTCAGGTCCTAAATCATATAGCAATGCAATAGATATCATATTGAAATCCACCATGAATGAACATTATGGTTCTAAAGTGAAAGGATCAATAGGCCTGATGCAAATATGAGCCCTCATTGTTAATTGCCTAGGTGCATTTTAATGTTGGACAGTTTGTAGGAATCAAGTGAAAATCACCTTGGTTTTTAGGCTAGTTCTCACCTTATATTTTACCCATTATCATTTTTCTGTCACATAGGGGCTTAAACCAAGTTTTCTGATTCTCATTAAGCTGAGAATTAAACATCATGAGAATCAATCATGTTTTCTTTGTTAAAAAAACTTGATACCTAAGGAAGGTATAAGATTTTAAATACCAATCCCGGTTCTCACCCTTGTATATAGTAAAAGTAAATTAAAAAATACATGTCAAGTTTTAGGTGACTATTTAAGAAAAAACTAGTTTCAATGATTTTTAAAAAAAAATGAGACTTGAGTTCCCATATGGGCTGAACCTAGGTCCAATTCTCAGCCCAATAGTAATAGAGTTTTTCATAGTGTAAAAAAACAACAATCATAACATCACAAAGAGAATCAAATTTTAAATACCCAATGAAAAAAATACAATGGACTTAAATGCAACTTAACAAGAACCCAATTTGTAAATTTCATCCTATCAGTCTTTTCTTAATCACTTTCAACTAATCAATACCACACACTAGTGATGCTGGTTGTACTGCAACTATAAATGTTTTTGAACCACGTACATTAAATCCTAAGTTTCAACATTTTATTCCCATTTTTTTTTAAATTCATTTCTTTACAACAATGAGTTTAGAGCTTGGAAGAGGATTAGGGGATGAAAGAAGGGCTCCAAGCAAGGTCAAAGCAAGATCACTTTATGAGAAACTCGAGTAGGTAGTAAGTAGGATTTTTTTTAATTCCTTATTTTTATAATTTTTTAAAATAATTGAAAATCAAATTTGTGAAAATTGGTTTTGAAAACTAACTATTCTCAAATGAGTCAAAATCGAGTACCTTGAGAATCGGATTATAATATATATTTAAAATATTGAGAACCAGGTCAGTTATCTCCAACACTAAATTGTCAAAAAAAATCAAGAAATCGACCCAATTCCCACATAGAAAGCCTACAAAATCGAAATCGACAATTCTCAAAAAACAAGTGAGAACCTCCCAACACTGGTGCATTCCTTCCATTTTCAACCAACTGTGAATCATCCTAAAAAATAACTTACATTACTTCCTACTATCTAACTACATGAATAGGCATTTAAGCCTATCATGTGAACTGAAGGAAGAAGACATTTTTCAACCAACACTTCTTCCAATGTGGGTATGAAACATCCTATATGCCAATCTCTAAAACAATAATTACAAATCAACAATGAATATAACAATGAATATTCTTTGTTTGGATACTAAGTCAAAAGATGATTTTTTCCAATACTAAGACATATTCTTCTTTTCAAACTTTCATATCATGTTTTTGCACCAATTGGATATAGATGAGATTTTTCCTCAACAAATCATTGATGTCTTTGGCATATCTCTAAGCCCACAAAAGTTGATATTCTTACTTGGTTAACTTGCAATAGGGATATTCTTGTTGGCTCCTAGTTAAAGTGTATGGTCATTTCTCCTCATTACTAGGTTTATTAAGAGTCTTTCATTGAACCTCTATAACATTGTTTGTTGACCTCCTCCAAAGATACTCCCAAATGGATTGCATTCTTTTAGGTTTGGAAAAGATGGGAGGCCTTTCAAGACATCTTCCCTTCCTAGCCTTGAAGTCATTATTCTTGGTAAAATTGTTGTTAAGGCTTAAAAGACGATGTTCCTATTACTCAAATGACTCGTGATGATTATTCCTAGACAACTAGTGGACATTTTAGGAAATTTCATTTTTTATTTCTTATGGGCTAAAAGATGATGCTTCAACTTTGATAAGGAGTACGCTAGTTCTAAAATGTTCATCAAAGCTAGACCTCTACTTTTGAGGTGGGCATGGCCATATAATGGGCCATTAACAAACATAGGAACTCTTGTGTAGCTAGCAAGCAAGGTAATATTGATTATAATCTTAAATATGAATGGTGCTACTTGAATGTTTTTGGCATGATGATGACATGGTGTCTTCTTCCACCTTTGTATTTCTTGACGGTGGTGAGCTAGTGGGTATTTGTTCATTATGGCCATATACTAGCATCTTGCACCATCATGTCCTCGGTGAAAAAGAGTGTACACTTTTTAATGTGTGCCAAACGAGATAGGGATAAAGAAGGTAAAAATCGGCATCTTGCAAGTGGTCTTGGGGGAAAAGAGGGTGCAACCTTTCAATTTGTGTCAAGCAAGAGAGGGACAAAGAAGGCATAAATGAGTGCATCTTGCATTGTGGTTTGGTGATTAACAAGGTGCATTTTGCATATGCCCGCCAAGCCAAGGCCTTTGTCAAGAACAAATAAATTGATCACAAGAGTAGCATATGTGCGGCCACTACAAGTTGAAGAATTTAAATACTATAAAACCACATATTGGAAAAACTTGTACTTAAGTAATTGAAAAAAGGGGTGAGTTAGAACTAGAGGCATTTTGTGAAGAGTTGTTGCAATTTTTTCACATTTAGTCCAAATATTTCAACTCGAATTTGATTTCACAGTACATTTAGCTATTGCACATATAGAGTCTAGAATTGCATTTCCCAGCCTGCAACCAAATATTAAGTTGGATGAAAGCCAAATGTATCATTAAATGATATTTTTCATCACCCAATAATAACCTTTGGTGAATTTTGTACTATGGAATCGGGCCTGTTCCACCTAGGAACATGGTGAGCCCGCTAAGGCAAGCAACTATGTGGTTAGGTGGTTAAGGTTTCTTGCCAATGTTGGCAAGTTCTCCAGTTTTAAGGGTTAAAATAAGAGGTTAAGGTTATTTTGACCTAGACCTGAACCTCATCCTTTCTAGATGGAATTGGGTTTAGGAGTAGATAGTGGGATTAACCGTTTGCAATAATTGGAATCGAATCTAAGCCCTTGAATTTTAAAAATTCGAAATAGGGCAAGTTCTTTGAGTAAGACAGTTGATTATTTTTTAAAAGTTAAAAGTAGGCAAAACTTGTAATTTTGTAGGTAGCCAATCCAATTTAATTTGCTATAAAACTAATTGATACCTTCCCAAATCCAAGTTTTAATTTGTTGTAGAATTCAATACCTATATAATTTCTAACCTGGAATAATGGGTAATGTGTATATGGAACCGGACCTTGTTTTTGAATTGGGGCTAAAGGTCCTTGATTTTGAAAAATAGTGCCAAAACTAGAATTGTGAGTTTTGAATTTCAAATAATTAAGCTCAAACCTAGACCTGAAGAAAGTTTGACGCAAAGAACTAGGAAGAAATTTCCAAGTGTCAAAATGGGGTTCAAAGATTATTTGAAAATTAAAGACTCGGACAAAACTAGTTCTTACTAAGGTTTTTGCTTTTGGTGATCATTCAAAAGAAAACTTAACCAAATTTGATTACATGTCATAGAGCAAAGTGGACTTTTTTTGGAAACCCACTATATTTTGGCTACATTCTAGAAGCATAGTCTATATATGGCAAATTCAACTTTTTTTTTCCTCAAAATATTTTCAGTTCGTACGATTTTTTCCCCCAAACAAACCTTTGGAGATATGCAACCCTTTTTTTTTGGTTGCCAAGTGGTTTGCCCCTTGAAAAAATTATTAATTGTCACATTGCCTCTTCGAAAGCATAAAAAAAACCCGAGTGAAATTTTTTGTAGCTAATGTGGAGGACACAATATCAAAGGAAAAATTTCCTCCAATTTTGCAAGGTGTTTCAAAATAGGGAATACTCACTTTGTCAATTTTCAAAATGTCTCCCTTTTTTGCTCTTTTTTTTCCATGATACCTAGAAAGTTTGTAGCAAATATCATGAAGTAATTCAAACTTTCAAAGCTTTTTACTAACTAGAAGGTAGTATTATAACAAAAGTTCCCATGACCGCTTCCTCATGTACTACTAAAACAACACATAAAAAATTTGAAACTCAAACAACTACTAACATCAATTGGAAGTTTGGATTTTACATTAGTTGATTAAAAAAATTATTATCAAAAAAAATTGAATGAAACAAACAAGAATTTGCAAAGAAAGAATTGTGAATTGTCACTATGGATTTTGAGTTCATTTTTTGAATATTTCATGATTTTGTATTTTAATTATTGTTGGTTTGAATTTGCCATAACTAGTAAAACCATTACATTATAAGGTGTTTGCTTGTAAATGCAAATGAAGAAGAATTAATAAGAAGGATGACATAATGTTTATCATATAATTAAGTTGTTATGATAGAATTTATGTATATAGTATATATGTACACTTAAGAAACAACCAAAACAATATGATGTTTTGTGTTTGCTTCCCCCTATTCTTCTCATGCTTTGAAGTTTGGGGTATTGCCCATGTGATTAAACTCCAATTGAATTGGATTATTAGTACCTCACGATTTCACACTTTTGAAAAATGTTTTTGATGTCTCCATGTTCTTGAATGATACACCCAAATTCAAACTCAATGGGATGTAATAATACTTTAATTGCCAAAAAATGAAATTGTTAGTGACCATCAAGGATGAAACTAGTGCAATTTGATTGTCAATGAGACTTTCACACTTTAAGAAATGGTTGCGCATTTAAATGTTCCCAAGATGTTTCTAATTGTTTGGTTTTTTATTGTGGGTAACAACAACCATGATTTCCCAATACAAAAGTTTAATGAATCAACAACAACTAATTGCAAATTGATTTTGCCATATGTGAATATGTTTCACAATTTGGGTACAATAAACTAATTGTGGATACCAACCTAGGGAAGCCACCACAAAAGTTCCATATAGATAGAACTGTTGTGTTCTGTTAAGCACATTGTTTGATTCTTCAAAACACAAACAACATTCCTTAGAATACATTCTTTCACATTGTAAGGAACAAGCTTGTGACACCATGCCCATTATATTGGGGTCAACATCAATGAAAAGTTTTGATGAAACCAATGTTCAAGTACTAATTTTTCTAATCTACAAACAACTAGCATTATGTTAATGGAACTTTGCCAAATATAATGTCAACAAGCCAACAATTTCTAGAATTTGGCATTTGCATTGGACATGAATGTTTTTGTTGTAAGGTATGAAATGTGCCTAGACTTGGCTATGGAAGGGTGTCCCAAATCTAAAATGTAAGTCAATGATAAAGGGTGCAATGTATAGTGTTTCCACTAAACAATACTTGTAATTCACATTTCCAAACAATGAAGTTAGGAACTTTGCTAGGATGAAATGATGGGCCCTTTACAAGCATATTTCTTGGGTTTACAATGTCATCCTAAATAGTACATGTTATGAGACTCATCAACCAACCCTTAATTAGAATGAAATAATGTGCATGTTAAAAAACCATCACAACCCATTATTTCAACATGGTTAAGCTTGCAAGGATATTTGAAAATAAAGATCTTAATAGTTACATGACACCCTTGAATGTGTATGTGTTTGGACCCAATTTACTTTAAGACCTTCAACTTCAAATATCATTTCAAAGTGAATCCAAATGGAAGCAACTAAGACTATTTGTAATGTCAATCAGTAAGGTAGATTGTGAGACTTTGAATTTATATCTTTTATGAAGTATATGAAAACCAATGTCATTCCAAAATCATTCCAAGTACATTCTAGAATCAATCCAAGTGGTTAAAAAAACTTGAAATGTGGGTTGGTAATGTAGTTTTTAAAGTTTATTTCTCCTAGTTGTTTTTTAGAATTAATCCAAATAGAAGCAACTAGGATAACAATGTCATGGACATTGACATTAGCTTTATCACCATCAATTGTAACATCATCGCCAACATTAACACGAATTGATTTCTTCCATTTTTCATATACAATGGATGAAGTTCATTTAACACCAACTTGTAGTTTACTTATATATGACTTATAGCTTATTTAGAGTTCATTTTTAATTCACTTATACTTTTTTTTTAAATTCAAAAAAGTTCCTTGTATAATGGGCATATGGAAGCTTCTGCAAAAGCTTTTTTGAACTAAGTCCCCATTACCGTTAGTTTGTTCAACATCAATCTAATGTATGATCTTGAACCATAACCTTGTTCATTTCATTTCATATTTATAATTTCATATGTTATTA
>Ga0116229_10015255_pt1 | contig 10508 bp, 5 predicted proteins | sample S1TSphgellanicum_3_FD_87313 | JGI IMG/M metagenome (GOLD analysis project Ga0116229, IMG submission 87313) | Host-associated microbial communities from peat moss isolated from Minnesota, USA - S1T2_Fc - Sphagnum magellanicum MG | ecosystem: Host-associated > Plants > Peat moss > Unclassified...
CATGCATTCCCATGCAACAATGATGGGGCGCCGTCACAACAAGACGGTTGATACAATTATGCCAAAAATCCAGGATTAGATCAGATTGCACAATAAGTAGACAGCCCCCCCTTTCACATTACAAACCAACTTGCAACTACTTTTGCAAATAATTTGATATAGAAGCCTCTTCATGAACAAAAAGCCCAAAAAGTTAGTTAACATGGAAGGATGGAAACCTTAATATTTGCAAAAAAAATTTAATGACTTTTTTCATTAACTCATTGCAACTAAATTCCAAAGTTCACTTGAAGGCATCATTTTGTTGACCTTCCTTTGATACGTTGGAATGTCATGTGTAGGTTATAACAAGAAGGTTATGATAACATATTACATGTGGAAGGCAATCAACTATGGAACTTTTTAGTTATGATGAAAAAATTCACCAATAAAACCCACCACATAACTAATATGGGATCAATATGGACAAATGGAGACTTTTTACAATAGTCTAAATGGAATCTCATGGACAAAAAACCCATTAATTAAATATTAATAATGGATAACTATTTGCATAAGTTTTGACCACTTATGCAATTCAAGATACTTGTTATGTATCCTTTAAGGCATCATTTTACTCACCCTCACTTTATAATGGAATGTGTGTAGGTTAATAGTGGTAGGTTACAGTAGCAAATTACATATTGAAACATGTTATTGGAAAAGGTTGTGTAATAGAAATTTACATAATATTGAATGTGGTTGCAATAGCAAATCACATATGTTTAAAGGTGGTTATAATAACATTACATATTGATGGTTATAGTGTAGATTGCATACGAAGAAGGTTATAATGCAACAAATTACATTTTGAAGCAAGTTACAACAACATATAATACATTTTAAAGCAAGTTATAAGTGCAAATTACGTATTGAAGGTTACAACAACAAATTGCATATTGAAGAAGATTACAACAACAAATTGCAAACTAAAGGCAATTTAGTGGTAGGGAATTTTTTATTGATCACATAACTCACCAAGAGTAGCCTAAACATAAAAATGACTTTATATGAACTTAATTAGATGGAACCTTGTTGATACAAACCCACCTAAACTTTAGGGCTAAAACATAATGGATAGATATGGAAACTTGAGGGTTCTTATATTGATTTAGATGGAATTACATGGATTATGGAAAACTATGGAGAATAATGACAAATGTGGGCCCAAACAACCTCTTGCATGGATTTATTAAAGACAGTATTCAAAGTTCATGAAGGAAACTTTGAATTTCACAAATTTTATTTGAAGGCATTAAAAAATTATTTTGAATTTCTTTCTACAATAAAAAAACTCTACATCTTGATGATTGTCACATCTATATATAGGTTGATTGTCATGAAAGTTGGTTACATAGTAAAATGCATGGGGTGATCTATAGTTTGTATAACTACCAAAGAATCATGCGCTCCTTATCAACTATACCCTCCCACATGCGGTCCATCTCTAGCCCCAATGCCTTACTTTTTGTACACTTTAGTGGAGGTGATGATAGTTCTACTTTTAAGAAGGATAGGAATTCATAACAAAGTTTGCAATCCACATTGAAGTCTGCAAATTGTTAGCTTTCCATCTCCGTTAAAATAGCCCACATCCCCAAAAAATAAACAATTGTTTTGATGTCAACATTTCCCAATGATGTCTTTATTTTTTTGCTTTTGTAAACACGACTACACTATAACTAAAGGAATCAAAGCTATTTTAACATATAATAGCCATCAAGAAAGAAAGTACACAACAACATAATGTTTTTAGGAATGTAACAGGAAAATTGTTATGTGCTTGATTTGAAAGTTAAGATTAATCACTAAACAATGCCATAGAAACAAATATAAAATTAAATGTGTATGAAAAATCTCATAAAAATTGCATTTGCAACCCCCATGGCAAAGGTGTATACTCAAGCTCCCTATACTATATTTTTGTTGTTGTAGTTAAGTTGTATGGTCCAAAGGATCACTCCTTGTGTGCACCAATTGCTTTAAACAAGTCCTTATATAAGCATTGGCTACCTATGCTAGGTGGCATTGGGCTTCATCACCTTCTAATTGAAAAATAATAATTTAATAATTCCAAACATTTCCTTTTAAGGCATAGAGTTGCTAATTTACCATCATCCCTAAACCAACCAAACATTATGTAACAAGATTATGAACAAAAAACTAAAGACATGCAAGTGGGGACATCAAAAGTTCAAATTTATACCAAAGGAATAGAAACAAAAACCTCAATATTGGAGCTTGTGGTAATGATGGCGAATCCAATGTTAAAAAATTTCAACTTGGCCATAATTGTAAGTTTTTCAGGTCCATTGGCAACAATTGAATAGACCTTACTTTCATGACAACTAATTCACAAATGGAAAAAACAATAATTAGTACAAGGCATTGGTCAAGTAGAGATTATTCTTTACAATACTTGAATATTGACAATGAAATACAATTGAACTTGCCAAGCCATTATAGACTTGCACAACCAACACAGAGATTTATAATAGGTTAGTTCATTTTGCACATGTAGAATAATAACCTATTAAGCTAGGCTTAGGTTGTATACATGATCCTACATAGTTGAACTTCCCTATTTAATTGACAAAGATTGCTAGAAAATGGCTCCTTCACCGTAGTTAGATATAAAGATCTATTTGCAAAGTAATAAAAGAATAAGAGGAATTATGAAAGAAAGCAAGATCATTTTTACAACCTATGAGGTCAATGACAAGGTCATTGCCACATTGTTCAACAAATAACAAATGCATCCCTCACTAAATTACCTCCTTACAAATTCAACTAGATCTTTTAAACTAAAAGTGGATGTAAGAGTCAAAATTTGGGAACTCATAACTATTAATATGTACTTCTAGCCAACTTTTCAAAAACCCTTAAAAGCTCCACAAAACATGTAGATCAAGTTTTATTCTTGCCCCTAAATTGCAACATGCTTTTTGTGCTTGCAAGTTGGGTGTTTGCTACAACATTAGAAGCAATGTACTAAGCTTCTATGTAGGTAACTTCAACTTCTTCACATATACCTTTTTTCAATAGGGGCTATGTGGGTTTTGTCCATGTCTTGGACTTGCCACTAGTTAGGTTAGATGCTTTCATTTTCTTAGCAAGTGGTTTTTGAAAAACACCATTTTTTTTTCATTGTCCTTCTCCTCCTTTTCCTCTTGTTCTTCTTCCTCCTCTTCATGAAATCAATGTCATTTCTCTCATAACTCCTTTTCAATTGCCTCACTACAAGTACATGTGGAAGACTTGGTTGAAAAAGCTTTAATTCTTTCTTGATTACTAGATTTGCAACAACTAGTTTGGGATTTCATGGTACAAGTGGAGGAGGCTTTTATTTCTCGCTAGTGGAAACCTTTACAAGTTTTTCAAGAGATTTGGTTTGTAGTTTAATTACCAATGCTTGGGCTGAAGTCATGGACACCATTTTCACATGATGAATGGAGTTCATTCATTTGGACGTTCATCCATAATTCATAGTTAATTTTTAGTTCATTCTTAATTAACTTCTCGTTCACTTTTAGTTGATTATTAATTCACTTTTAGTTAACTCATAATGTGCTTCTAATTAATTATAGCCTACTTTCAGTTCACTCTTAGTTAATTCACTATTACAAAAATAGGTTTTGATTAAAAAATCCAATCAAGAAGGACCCCATTTGGATAGGCATCAACAAGACCATCTTGTCAATAAGTAATTTGGATTTGTCCTATGTGATTAGGGTGGTATTTTTGATTGGTAGATTATAAACTATTTGACTAGTCATTTTGATTATTGGACAATGAACCATTTGACTGGTCAAATTTCTACCCAATTTTTTTTGGATATCCAATTTCTTTTTTCTGTAGGTCGGTTTAGGTAGATCATAAAAAGGTAAGTAAGTAGGTGGTAGCTTACCTAACCTAACCTAGTTCATCTAACCTTCCTAATTTAACCTAACGTAACCTAACTTACCTACCCTAATCCTTTAAGCATGTATATAAGTTATAAGTATTAGGAATTGAACCCCTCATTGCCCCAATGATAAATAAAGTCCTTACAATGGACCACACCTTCCTAAGTTGACAAATCTTGTCAAGTTTTTTATTTTTATTTCATATCATTAGCTATGTAGGTAAGTAAGAAAGATAATTAGTAGGTAGGTTGCATAATGCTTGGTAAGTAGAGGAGTAGGTAAGTAGGTAGCTTGTAGTCCATAGGAGGTAGGTAGGGATTTAGGAAGTAGGTAGGTAGGTAAAGATATAGAATGGTAGGTGGGAAGTAGGAGGTAGGTAGGTATGTATGCAAATAGGTTGGTGGGTAAAGATGTAAGATGGTAAGTGGGAAATACAATGTAGATAGGTAGGTATGTAGGATGGTAGGTGGGAAATATAAGGTAAGTAGGTAGGTAGGTAGGTAGGATGGTAGGTGGGAAATATAAGGTAAGTAGGTAGGATGGTAGGTGGGAAATATGAGGTAGGTAGGTTTGTAAGATGGTAGGTGGGTAGGTATGTTGGTAAGTATGTTAGTATGTAGGTAGGTCTAGGCTATTGCCTAACCTAGTTAGTAATTATCTTGACCAATTACATAGCATAGGATGTCCCATTTGACTAGAATACCAATGTCCATCTTGACTAAGGATGTCATTTTGTTTTATCCAACTCGACTAGATGTCCTAGTTGATTAGATGCCATTAATTATTTTGACCAACGTGATCATTTTTTTGTCTAACTTGACTAGATGGTCAATTTGACATATAGTCAAATAAATCATTTTAATCAAGTTTACTAGTAAAAAATACACATGTCATTCAAGCCCTAGGTTTATAGTCAAAATGTATATGTTCATTAATAAAAGAAGACTTGTTGATCAATTTCAACCTTTTGAAAAACTATGAATTATAGTATTGATTCTTAGTCTACACATAATTAATTCTTAGTTCATTTATAGTCAAGTTTTAGTTCACTCTTAATTAAGTTTTTATTAACTTGTAGTTCATTTGTAGCTAGGAAGTGTCTTAAAAAACTTCCTTGGTTGGTGAACATATGGAAACTTCCATGGAAGTTTTTTGAGTTAAGTCTCCAAAGGGGTATAAATAGAGGTAGTACCCCCTCATTAGCTTTAGTTTGTTCAACACTAATTTAAGGTATGATTTTGAACCATAACCTTATTTTGGTCTTTTCATGTTCACATTTTCATACTTTAACATAATAAAATTTGTCTTCTCCTTAGTTTTACAACTTCATGTTCTTGTTTTTCACCTTGATGTTCTTATCTTGAATTTCTTGTTATGTTTTCTAGATTTAAATTTTGGCCTATCCTTTGTCATTTGTCTTTGTAATTTTCATGCCCTTGACAATCGATGTTTTGATTATTGTTATTCAAGAAAGATGGGCTAGTTTTCATAATAGTGGGTTGAACATCTAATAAAGCCATAAATGCCCACTCTAATCAAATTGTTGATGACATGTTAGCATAACAAATCTTGTCAAACACTACAAGGAATCATGTCCATTCCAACCCATGCATTTTCAACTTATGTCCAAATCAACCATTTTTGTGACTATAAATGCAACTGTCCTTTGTGATACCTAGTAAAAATGACTTGTAGTCGCATAAATGACCACAAAATGGTTTGTAGTTGCATATGTGACTTCTAACTTATGACTAATGGGGTAGCAAAAATGAATGTTTAAGTTCTAAAGGACTAGAAAAGATAACTTTGGATTTTCTAATTTGCATCATTGTAATTGTATTAAATTGTTTTATGCTAATAAATAAAATGGTGTTATGTTAAAGTAATAAAATTATAAAAAACAAACCTAGACATTGTCCTTTTGATTCTGATAAACATAACTATATCAAATGTCTAAACTACACCTTTTTATAAAATGAATAAAAATGAATGCATTAAGAAATGAAATTGATGTCAATTTTTTCTTATGGATAAATAATGGTTACATCTATGTTTCACCATGTTCATTGCATGCATTTGGTTATATTATAGACCATATGAAAATTTTGAAGGTAACATAGTTTAATCTTTCGAGCTATAAGGAAAATGACTATTTTTTTGGGCCATTTGGTTGATTTTTTATATTCATTAGGCTTAAGATTTATAATTTGAGGTGTGGGTCACATGTGTAGGAAATAATCATTCCAAGAAACATGTGAAATTGTTCATAAAAACTTATTCAAACATTTTTTGCATTTCTAGGTTTGAACCAAGGTTTATATGCACACTAATGTACACATGAAAATAACCATCACCACCACATAAATTATCTTAGTTTAAACTATTCAATTTTTTTCAATTAAATTCGATTTGTGTAGTTATTTGTAAAAACTAGTGTTAAAAAAATCCAAATATCCTTTTTGTTTTTTTTGGAACCCTGTAATCATGAATGAGCCCTAATGTCGATTTTGATGAAAATGAAGATGAAAAGTACATTTATATATTCATTTTTAATGACATCCCAAAATAGATGAAAATGTAATTGTTTTTGCAACTTGGAAAGTGGTTCATAGGCCATTGGATAACATGTGGCATTTTTTCAATTTGATTTGCAACTATAAATCTTAATTACAAATGTACATGTAATTAAATGTGATAAAAAAATGAATTGGTTAATGAAATTTCTAGATTTAGTGGTTTAGTTATTTTTCCTTAACTTTTTTTTAATGAATTAACCATTAAATGCATAGTAGGGCTTTGGTGGGTTTGTGAAAATTTTAGAAGACCTATGGCAATTCATGGTAAAAATGGATCATTTTGCAATTTCTAGCATTATAAGGTTCTTCATCATTGGTAGTTAGGTGCAAAAATACACATTTATCATTCATTTATTAGGGCATCCATTGATGGATGAAAACATATTTGTTTTTGCAATTAGTCATGTAGACAAATGGTAATAAGTAGCAAGTAATAAATAGGGAATAGGTATTAGGCAAATGTAAGTAGGTTAATTAATAGTAGGTATTTTATTATGGTGAATGAATAGTGTTATGTTTAATTAATTAATTAGGCTAGGTAATTAATCAATTAATAAGTTGTAAGTTAATAAGTAGTAGGTAATATGTATTTGGGCTAAATATTAGGTATTTTATCATGTTAATATGAAATAATGTCTTTGTATTAATTATCTAATTAAGCAGATTATGTAATCTATTTATTAAATAGGTTAGGGTCTAGGTAATATGTGTAATTAATTAATTAGGAAGGCTATGAATTTAATTTATTAAATAGGAAATACATAAGATAGGTAGTGGGTGCAAATGAGATAACATGAACTGTACCTGCATGCTTTTGGATTGCTTTGGGGGGAATATTGTTTTAAATATTTTTCAAAAAATTCTTGAACAAAATTCTTTAAATTTTAAAAATATTTTTGTGGTGAGGTTTATATAAAAGATTTCAAAATATTTTTAATTTTCAAAATTTTTGAAGTCTATTTATAAGTTCTTTCAGTGTTAAAAAACACATGTTACAATGTTTAATAAAGGTTTTTGAGAGCTTTTTATTCTTCGAATATTTTTCAAATTAATTCACATGTTCCAATGATATATTATGAACCTTATTATAAAACAAAATCTTATATTTTCAACACCAAATTAAATTATCATTTCTAAATGTGAAAAATTAAGCATGCGTTACACTTGTTGTGACTCTTGTTGTGTGCATGCACTTTAGTAGGTAGTATGTATGTGTGCTAAGTAATAGGTAATAGGGGTAATTAATATGTAACAATAATTTTTAATTAATTAATTACATAATTAGGTAGATAATGTAATTTATCTATTGAATAAGCTAGTTAATAGATATCAGGACTAATTTATGATCCATTTATAAACATTATATAGTGAATAAGATATATATCATACATCTAAATTACATTTTCTTGGTACAATTATGAGTTATTACAAGAAATATTGTATAATATAATTTAAAAAATCAAATAGAAGTTTGAGATGTAAAAAAACATACTTTAATTTTACATACAATTTTTGTGCACTTAAAACCTAAATCACCAAAGACAATATATGGCATTTAAGTGTAGAATTAGTTGCAAGATGATGATGCCACATAAGTTGGTTCAAATGGATGAAAAATTCATATAAGTCTTATCTTCATGTGATTGCCAAATGTTGTGATTTAATGCCATGTATTGTCTTTGGTGACAATAATTTTACGTGAAATTTGTCCAAGGCAACTAGGCCATGTAACAATTGCATGTGGTAATTATGATTAAAAATTAATCATTGATTTACAAATTCCTTGTAATGAAAATGAAACTTGGTGAAAATTTGGATTGGTGAATTGTCTATTCTATTATGGAAAGCACAGATGTAAATGTCTTAGTGTTGTAAAGAACTTCAATGACCCACATAAGAATCTTGAAGACAATTATGGTTTCATAACGGATTGGTATATATGTGACATTAATGGATTTGAGGATTACAACATACATTGTTAAGGATAAATAATTATAGTCTTCACCACACATCATATGGAGGTTCATGGATTCTTGTGAACACAAGATATATTCATGAGATTTAATTTACATATATCTGCAACTATTGCCATGGAAATCTATGGGAAAATGGGGATTTTGACACTAGTTTAGATGGAATTTTATGGACATGGAAACCACAAATGTAGGATTAACATTGACAAATTCTTACACCTATAGACAATTGGAGAGTCATACACTAACTTAGATGGAATTATATGGACATAAAAGCTTGACAATTTTGACTATGGACAATTGATAACTCATAATTGATTTAGATGGAATTCAATGTCCATATAAAACCCACCAAGTGCAAGTTGCAACTTGAACACACATAATGGACACTTGAGAACATTTATAACAATTTTCATGAAATTTCATGAATACAAGACCCATTTAATGTAGCTCCCAAACATTGACCATGGAAGACAATGGAAAACAAATGACAAATTTGTGAACATGTAGGACTTCATATAATTGGAAAAGGACATTTCAATATTTAGATACAATTTGAGCCCATACAAAAGAAAAACTCAAGAATCACATTTTGTTGAACTCCTAATTGTAACCATAGTGAAAGCAATGTCACCAATTCCACAAATTTTTTTGGCCTTGAAAACATAACCTTAAAACTACTTTAATATGTGCAAAGTTACTTCAACTAATTGTTAAGTGGCAAAGGAACAAAACTTGTACCTATAGGAGATAAAACATAGTGCTTGGGAATCACCTTTGGCCTTGGTGTTTTTAACCTTTGCTTAGAAATGACCAAAGTGCCAAGTTTTAAAATGCCAAGAGTGTTCCACTAAGCATTGTGCATTTCCTCCTCACAACATAGGTGGATGCATTTGGACAAGTTAAAATGCATCATTGCACATCAACAACGATACATGTGTTTGCAAGATGTTAGTATCCTTGCCCACACTTGCAGATCCCAAACCACAAAATGAGTGGCACCCAAAATTTAGTGAACCTTAAATCACCATGCTCAACAAGATGTGAAGGTAATGGGATCACATTATTCCTATGATGACCTAATCCCTTTTGCAATTGAGAAAAAAAATGTTTTGCAGCATCACAATTCTATTTATAAAAATCAACATCCTTTTTAAAATCAAATAACTTATTATTCATACCTTCACAATCTTTACATAATCTTTCATACTTTGCTTTTCTTACCTTTGTTAAACATTCAAAAACATTAACAACATGTTGAGCTATGACTTCACCTATCTAGAGGATGGCTTGTGCATGAGCTTGAAACTTAAAGCTTAATGTCATTTTAATCCACCTACATGGATGAATATGTCCATAGATGTATGATTTCATATGGATGAATATCAAATTTGCATGGATGAAATTCATTTATTATATGAAATTCATCCATGATTGGAAGATAAATAAATTCAAAATTATTTATATCCATCTTCATTTGTTGTCCAAGTATTAATATTTCAAACTTGAATGTCATTTAATAATGATGGATAATGAAATTGTGATAGTAAAGGAAAATATGATGATGAGACTAAAAAATATATATTTTTTAAGAAATCATTTTAAAAAACAATGTTAAAAAATTTAAGAAATATTGTCATGGAATGAGTGTCACCCCCCCCCCCCCCCCCCCCCAACCCCTTCCACTTCACCAAAACATAATAATTATTACCAAATAAACCTTCTTTTTTAGTTGATTTTAAATGTATATCATAGGTACTTGTAATTTGCAGAAAGTATAGTTTTTTTGATAATATCAATAGTCAACAAATAGACTATCAAAGTGACCAATCAAGTCTTGAGCTTATTGACTATAACTTGTTACTATGTTTTAATCTAAATATTAGATGGTACTATAAACTTAACTTTAATACATCGGGGAATACTTGCATTATGGGTAAAAATTATGAACATGCATATAAAAACGTATATGAAAACACTATTAAATTAAAAGATTTTTTTGAACAACGAAGCCC
>Ga0116229_10015257_pt1 | contig 10508 bp, 2 predicted proteins | sample S1TSphgellanicum_3_FD_87313 | JGI IMG/M metagenome (GOLD analysis project Ga0116229, IMG submission 87313) | Host-associated microbial communities from peat moss isolated from Minnesota, USA - S1T2_Fc - Sphagnum magellanicum MG | ecosystem: Host-associated > Plants > Peat moss > Unclassified...
GGGATCAAATTTTTGGGGACCAAAAGCCTCGATCAACCCTAGGTTTTCATGGATGACAAAGAGTAAGTTAAATTCACCCCAATCCACCAAGCACACATTCCATTTGCAAGCTTTAGGTTAGAGGAAAAAACCCAAAAATGAAGAATCAACCCCAAATTTTGATTTATACCCCAAAGGAAAGAGAGAAAGATATGGAGGGTTGGTAAAAACCGGACCAACACATAAAGGATGAAAAATTCCATTTTATGAAATAAGACAAAATTTCAGTTCCCTTCGTCCATCCTACACAGAAAATACTTAGTAGAGGAGAGAATCATCACCATTCACCACTGGTAAAATGTAAATCATAGGTGCACATGTGAAGCCAGAAATATACAATTCATCACCATGTATATAGGTTGGTTGGTAAGAAAACCATTGGGAAGCCTTTTTTTAAAAAGGGCTCGGTTCCAGCACTACTTACACATTCTGACAAGAATGTTGGGTCAACCTTTGGGTCCAACCCATTTGGCCCCCCCCACCCGACCTGGCTCTCTGCACTAGAGAACCAGTTGGGTGGGACGGGTTTGATTCTGCCAGGGTAAGCCCTCATTGAGTAAGGGTGAGCCCCACATGTTTCCTCTACTTTTAGCATCAAAAAAAAATTATGGGCTCACGTCACCCAGTCAGAACTTACCTGGCAGAATTGGCAGTGCCTGTTCTGCTTCTAGACCCTCGGAGGCAGAATTGGCAGTTTGTGAAAGAGGCATTAGGGGATGCCTGACTATTGAGCACTGCCTATGTGACAATTCTGCCAGGTAAGCCCTCACCGGAATGGGCTACAGAACTGTTCTCTGGTGTTTAAAAGTAGGTGTTGAAATGCAGAATGGGCAGTGCCAAGTGATCATTCTGCTTCTTGCTTGATCACCCAGCATCGGATGCCTATTTGGGTGAATAACCATCCCTGGCTTTTGGAATGTTTATCCCAAGGTAGGTTTTGTGAATCACCAAAACACTCCAAATTCATCATAACCCAATTCAACCAGGATCATTCCTCATGACCATAGTTTCCAAAACTGATGTTGTTGTTGTTTTGGAGTTGAGGGCCATGTGACACATGCCTTCCAAGTTGCCCTATTCAGCCAAATAAGCATCCCTGGCTTTCCGGATTGTTTCCCCCAAGGTAGGTTTTGTGAATCACCGAAACACTCCAAATTGATCAAATCCCGATTCAACCCAGTTCAATCCTCATGGCCATAATTTCAAACCTGGGGGTTGTTGTGTTGTTGGGGGCCATGTGGCACCGGCCAATCTGACAAACTTTTTGTCACTATTACCATCTCCATATTGTGACAATTCCCAAAACAAGGGGCCAAGGACGAGGCAGTATTATATGGACTGTATACAAGAAAACAAATGTATGTAAGACTCCTTAGTAGTTTCACTATTCCTTAGTAGTTTCACTACTCCCTTCGCCGGAGGTGAGGTTTGGTTGGGCTTGGTATGTGGGTGACTCATCAAAGATGTTTTCATGATTGGTTTTGCCAAATGTTGCTTCCTTTGGTAGAAATGATGATGCTTCAGGGTTTTGACTATTGAGGGTGTGAAGTCTTCTCATCATGTGTATTATTGCTAAATGACATTTTTAGATGATCACAGAAAACATATTCGAAATCTTTGTTGGAGGATGTTACAAAAAATTCATTAGTTTTGACAAATTGTTCATTCTTCAAACTAACTTCAACCCTGCAAGATTAATTATTTATAGACCCTAAAACAAGAACTGATAAGGTCTTTCTCTCTCAAGAGGGGAGGTAGTTAAAAGGAGAAAACATGGGCTGACAAACACCTCTCCTAATTAGTGATTCCACCCCAAATTGAGTTGAAGAAATGAAAGGACAAAATAGGGTAACCTAACTCCAAAACCTTAAACCAAATGAAATGAACAAAAATGGCATAACTCCAAAGCCTCAAACCCTAAATCCTTAAGCCCTAGTCAAACTGACAAACACCTCAGATACTTACACGAAAATTGAGGTGACCAAAATAGAATAATAAATGTACTCTGATTGAAATGACCAAATGAAATGACAAACAGAGATAACCAAACTCCAAAATTGTAAATCCTTAAAATCCTGAAACCCTAAAAAAGGTCACAAACATCTTGGATAGTTACACGAAAACGGAGATGAGCACATGAAATAACAATTACACTCACATTAACCCTAAAACCTGAATTGGTGTTTAGGTGTTGAGGTTTGCTGTACCCTCAAATTACATTCAAATTATTAACCCTAAAACCTAAAATAGACCTGTAATTTTAGATGACTAAATCCTGAAAATCCTTAGACCCTAGACCCCCTGAATCCTCAACAGAGATACTTAAACCCTAAATCCTGAAAGTCGTTAAACCCTAAATCCTCACTCGAGATCCTTAAACCCTAAATCCGGAGATCCCTTAAACCCTAGACCCCCTAATTCCTCAACAGAGAGCATTAAAACCCTAAATCCTGAAATATTAAAACCCTAGACCACTTGTGCAAACTGTTGGAGCTGATGGAATGGACACGGAGTGCAAAATTCATTCATGTTTGCTTGCTTGCACTAGCTGAATCCTTCATCAGCTGGTTGATTGAATTCAAGCGCGCATAAATCGCAACAGAGTTGCGTGAATTTTGGTTGTGGAGAGGATTCATCATCTATGGAGTACAGTTGGGGATTTTCAGTACTGATCCGTGTAGAGCAAGCTCCTTCGGTTATGGCGGAAGAAATGGTGCACGACTGCTGCAGCAGCAGCGAACTTGGGGCAATTTTTTGTCGTCAGGAAAATGTGAACTTGGAGTCAGTGACGAGCAGAAAATTGCACAGATTCTTAGATTGGTAGTGGTTGAGCTCGACTGAAAATAATCATGCAATCTGACATTCGCTTTGTCGCCTTTGTCGATTCAGCGGAATTGGAGAACTTTGCGAGTTCAATAATTTGACACGAAGTTGTTGAGAGTTGACACCACTTAGAAGTTCTTCAGATTCTTCAGAAAAACCACAAGTGTTGAATCTGCGGGAAGCAGCACCAGCAGCTCAAGAGCGATTTGAATTCATGTCCACATGTGAAGATTCTATAGAGGAATTCGTGCAGGCACTAACTCCAGAATAACATGATTGTTCACAGACTGATATTCCTCGAAAATCTTGACGACCCATCAAAACTATGGTCCACTACCGTTCTATGGACAAAGCTGCAGATCGATTGTTCAAGCACGTCGCTCATCAAGCAAAATGATCAAAGAAAAAGAAGAAGATCAAAGAAGAAGGATAAAATAATGAAGATACTGCTACTAATGTTCCAACCGACAATCGACCTGCAATTTAACTCGTGGTTGATGCTCGGATTTCTGGAATATACATATAGATATTATGTAGTACCTGGCAGATCGACTCGACAAAGACTCGAGCTCGCTGCTTCGACCATGAAGGCTTCTTTTTCACAACGAAGTTCACAATGAAGTGCTGCACTCAGATTGTGGTACGATTTAGATTGATTTTGTACTGGAAAGAAAGGGAAGCTACAGCTCGCAGATCTTCTTCAGTTGAAGTGCAGACGGAGCAGCTATAGCTGGCGCGGCAATCTAGACCTACTTGCTCCTGAAGTCCAGACTCGGGACTAAAAAAAGGGTCTAGGCTAGTAGCGGGTTTAATGAGTGATGATAAGAAATCAGGCTGCACGGCGTCGACGACGACGACCGGTATACGCAAAGGTTTGGTAAACTGATCTGTGGATGATGATGATGCAGGAAACGGACAAAGAACGTCACTAGCCAGGGACCCACCACGACAGCTGCTACTGTTGCAGCAGCAGCAGCGGCAGCAAACTGCTCGCTCGACGCGGGACCCTTTTCATCGACGAGTCTGCAATTTTCTTACGCGCTATCTGCAGCTGGACACGTTTGTAACCGGCAATAACCAGCCAACAAAATTAGCAGTTGCTGCAACAGCTGCTAGCTAGCTAGCTAGCGCGTAAATTGTAACCACCTTGGATTTTACGGACGGACGGACCGACAGACGGACGGACGGCGTCGGAAAGCAGCTACTAGATTCACTGTAGTAGCTAGATTGATAGATAGATTCGCCAAACCACCCGCGTTCGTTCGTTCGATCGATCGATCCACCGTTCTTTCCTTGCGCGCTTGAACGTAAAAGGGCAAAAAATTGGAATTTTTTGGAGTCAGACTTTGATCAGCAGAAACGACGAACGCTGAGTTTAGATCTAGTCGCTAGCTAGCTACGCTACGCTTCCTTCTTGGGTTGCGCGCACGACAAGTGGGATGTTACCGCGGGGTCATGTGGGTAGGCTAGGCTACTACCCAGCACTAACTACTGTTGGACATAGTCGACGTACCCGCGATTCTGCGCGTTATTATCGTTCTTGCGCGTAAACCAGGCAGCCGACCCCCGTCCCGTCCTCACGGCCGGCCGCGTGCTTGCTTTTTTCATTTTTCTTTTTTTTAATTTTTTGGGTTCGTTTGGTTGTTTGTTTTGAAGCTGAATCGTGGCATCATCATGGTTTGCAGCTTATGGAAGTCGCGGCAGTTATATTAACCTCGGGTTATTATCATGGGGTTGGAGCTGCTGCTGGGAATCGTGACAGCAGCACGATGTGGGTAATGGTGCGTCGACAGAGATTACGCGCGCCGTCAAATGGTGGAGTCCAAAGGATTGTACTCTTCTCTCTACTCACGCCGTTCGGCTGCTTTAATCCGGCTGTCGCAAGCCGCGAGCTGGATCTATGGAGGAGGAGGAGGAGGAGGAGGAGAACCTGAACATGGATGGTCTGATTATGGGATAGTCGATATTGAAGTGCAGGAATCCGGCGGCGGCGATGTAAGATTATCGGCAGCGGCTGCACCTGCTGCAACTCAGGAGGCTGAGGCAGGAGGAGGAGGAGGAGGAGACGAAACCGCTTGCTTGCAGCAGTCGTCTTCGCCTCCGGGCAATTTGTGTCACACTTTGATAGGTTCATGGGTTCTGCCTTGTCGGCCTCACGCGGGAGGCGGGGACGATTATCAGCAGGAGCCTTGTGATCCTTCTAGATCGCTGCAGCAGCTGGAGTCGCCGTTGCCGCCTCCTGGAAGCAGCAGCAGCAGGCGTACACGAAAGAGGGAAAACTCCGATCTTGGTGAAGAGGAGGAGGATGAGGAGGAGCTCTACGTGCGCCGAGCTCGTCAGCCTCTACTGCAGCAGCAGGGCTCGTCACAGTGTTGGGAACCGGGTTCCGAAGTTAGGGTCCGCCTCGGACCCGCGAGAGATGTATTAAGCGAGGAGGCCGAAGAGCCTCCTCCTCGCGGCGTGCAGCAGCAGCAGGAGCAAGATGTGGCTCCAGAAGCAGCTACTGCTGCTGCTGCTGCTGCAGTTGAAGTTAGTAGCTCCTCGCCTCAGAGTGTCTCGGAAGCTGAGCAAGTTGCAGCCAAGCGAGGAAAAGTGATTAGCGGTGAGAAAGACACTCGCCATCCCGTGTACAAAGGGGTGCGAAGACGGCCCTGGGGCATATGGGTGACCGAAATTCGGAGACCGAAGAAGAAGACGCGCATTTGGCTTGGCTCCTTTGCGAGTGCGGAGATGGCGGCTCGTGCTTACGATGCAGCTGCGCTCGCACTCCGAGGTCCTGCGGCCCTTCTCAATTTCCCGGAGTCTTCTGCCTCACTTCCTCGCCCCGCCGACCTCTCAGACAAGTCCATCCAAGCTGCTGCCACAGCTGCTGCGAACATGATGAGTACTACTGCAACACCGTCGTCTCCAGCAGCTGCAGGAGCCGGTAGCAGCTCAAGAGTAGGACCCAGCGTCGCAATGCTGGAAGCGAATGAGAACACTGGCAACGTCGAGGGTTCATCGTCCTCCAGGATTGCGTCGTCGTCGTCGTCGCCTGCACATGCTGGTGAGCATCAGTACGAGTCTTCTTCCTCGAACTTAGCAAGCACTACAATAACTAGCGGTCAAGAAGTCTTCTTCACAGGTTTAGAGAAGGGATCGTTACTGGCATCCAGCTCCCAAGTGCCAGCTGCAATTGCAAGCAGCCATTCATCAGCACCTGCACGATCCTCCGATTCACAGAAGCTGCAGCTCCTCGATGTACATGTTTTTGGAAGCATTGCAGGTACCAGCTCAAGTCCTGATAAAAAACCTGAAAGCAGCGGCGGCAGCAGCAGCTTCGCAATGCCCCGAGACCAGCCGCCGCAAAGGATCGCCGACATTACCACTAGTAGAGCTCCAGCAACGCCGCGACCTCCTGCAAGTAGTAACCTTTCTGAAACAAAATTTGAACAGTTGGCAACAGTCTCGAAAAGCAGATTGGCACCAGCTGCTGCTGCTGCTGCTGTTGCTGCAAGAACAATGCTTGGACAATCGGAGGGCGTAGGATCTGCTGCGACTGTGACGTCTAGCGGAGCAGCAGTCGAGCCTTCTACATCAGCACCTACGAAATCATTGCCACAACCCACGATGGATGTGATGCGAGCAGCAACAGCAGCAGCAGCGCCACTCCCTGGACACACAGTTAGTGCAGAAGAGCTCCAGATCATGAGTGCGCATGTTAGATTAGCAACCCATTATAGCACCACTGAAGCAGCAGCAACTCCTACAGGACAGGATTTCAAGGAGCACCAGGGAGCTGGAGCATCAGAGCTGCCGGAATGCAGCTATGAAGAGGAAAAAGAAGCAGCTGGGAGAAGGCCTCTGCATGGAGACACAGGAGCTGCTCCACTAGAAGATTTGCAGGCGGGCGCGGCGTCAGTTGCAGCTGCTCGTCAACGTCCTAGCGAACCATCTGCAGCGAATCAGTCGGAGTCAGGGTCGGAGCTCCAGGGACCAGCGACTGACAATCAGCTGCCGGAGGAGTCGATGATTTTTCAAATGCCGGTGGCGGAGGAGGAGGATCATGAAGTGCAGCTGCTGCTGCCGGCCAACGAAGTAATGTATAACGCTGCAATGGGAGTACAGCTTTCGCCTCCATTGATCATGCCGGGAAATGAAGTTCCCGATCATCGCAACATTAACACAGATAGCAGCGGCGACGACGATGCATCTTATGGTGATTCTCAGCTCTGGAGCTTCTAGATCATTGTGGTGGATCTATCTAGCGTCTGTCAGTCTGTCTTTCTTTCTGTCTGTCTTCAGACTCTAGTACTTCTTCTTCTTCTTCTTCTTCTTCCAAAGACTTTCCTCCAGTAGATCAATCCCTGTAGCTGCAATGTAGTCCCGGAGCTTGCACATTAGCTGCAGCAGCTGCAAGCTTCTGGGGTTGACTGAGTGATCATCATCAGCAGATTGAACTCCTGACTGCCCCACTTTTTGGGAAATTGGGAGTCTGAAGTGCTGCAGCAGGCCCAATTTTTGGAAGCTTGACGCCAACGTCAACATGAGTTTCTAAATAGAGATTCTAGTGTCAATTTCCGTGCTTGCAATTACTGATTCCAAACACTTCCTTCTTGGAAAGAGGAGAAGAGATAAAAACATTTTTCTAGTGTTCTCCATTCACTCTCATACTGCTGCAAACTCCAGCTGCTCAGATTAGAAGTTTCCGCTCATGGGTAGCTGGTCTGCTTTTCCTACCTCAAATTACACTGAAAAACTTTAGATATACTGAAACTCATGATCCTGCACGGCATTTCTCATCATGATGTTAGATCATGAGAGAGATTGGATTCTTCGCCTGCAAGAAGCTGGAGATCATCACCAGTTGGTGCTCCAGCAAACATGCAATTTTGTGTAGACTAAATTGCAGGAGTTTGACTGCCACCCACCCGACAGAAGAACTCACCCCCAGTACAGAGGAGTTCTTTTAGAGAAGAATTTGAGAATCCAGAGCTGACAAAAGCTAAATTAGCTTGGCTAGCTGCACCCTTTTGTATGATTTATTACACCATTGTCAACATACATTATAATACCTTGAGGATGATGAACATTGATCATGAGATTGTGCTGAAGAATTTCAGTGGTAGCCTGCTACAGCATTGTGAGCAAATTCTGTAAACATCTAACCATCAAGCAGCAGAATCTTTATAACTATCAAAGACTTCTGAAACCAAACAATTTGTCATGTTCCAGGTGAGTTACATTGATCAAGAATTTGTGCTTATTAGTGTTTTTGTACCCTAGTGCACTAATAAGCAAGAAATTCTTGATCTAATTTAGCTCACGAAAAAATGACAAAATTTGTTATTAAAGAAAAAAACACTGCCCATGGTGTGGGTTTGCAAAACTTCAGAATTGTAATTGGGAAACTTTAAAATTGTTAAAAGTTCACATATTTCAAATTGTTGCAATTGCAATCAATAAACTTGACATTACAATAGGATGCAAAATCAGCCAGCTTAAATGATTTCTGAGAACTACCAATAATTGCCTTTCAATTAAGAAAGGTATTAAGAGCACACTGATGAAGTTACTCTTCAAACCTCAATAATTTCTACAAACATTCAAGCAAAGTTTACTATGAAATTCTACACACCATATGTGAATGCCACATTCTTCCAAGGGGGCACTTACAGCACCCAATCCTAATCCAACCATTAGGGTTGGCATTCATACTTTGTTACTGTCCTATGTTGTTTTGGTGTTCAATTAAGTCCCAGATTTACTTTCTAAAGGCCAGTTCACATTTGCTGATAGGATACCAAAAACAATGAAAAACGATAGTTAATTAGAAAATTAGGGGATTTACTACCTTGATTGAAATGTCACTACTCAGTTTTGAAGTTTAATTACTTAATTTGTTCACTTTCTTTGTTCACACATGCCCTACCCTATAGGTAAGTAACCTAATAACAATTGGAAGGGCTATTGCCATTCAAGGTGATGTCAAAATGGTAATCTCTACCTATTGTCCCTATTACCTACCTACTCTCCTTACTTACTATGCGTCCCCATCCAAATCTAATCATTAATGATGAAACTTGATGGCAAAAAAATTTCAAGGCCACAAACTTCATCATTATTGTTTATGCATGTTCAACAATTATTTTAGAAATGCATTTGTGCAATCATTGTAGAAGTAGGGCAATGGTTCTCAAAGTTATGTAATGTTTCTAAAAATCCTAATTCGCTTATCTTCGATTGTAGTTTTTGTTTGTTTTCAATTGTGATCATTTTGAGAAAAAGTTTTCTTTTTGCATGTTCCTTTATATTCTTAACATTCATTCGTTCCACTTGAAGTTGTAGTGTTTTGCTTGTTTTCAATTGTATTGATTTGTTTGTTTGTTGAATGTTCAGTTGTAATTGTTTGAGAAGTTGTATCATTTTCTTTCTACACGTTTTTTTGTATCTTCGACATTTGTTCATTCCACTTATTGTTGTAATACAACATTTGAAATTTGTTTTTTGGGGTTGTTCTTTGAATTGGTTTTGTTAATGCAAGATCAAATCAAGCACAACAACAAAGAAGTTAAACTCCACAAAGAGCCTTTTTCAAATTAGTACAATTTCTTTTCAAATTGATGTAGAACAATTTGATTATTCATTTGTTTAGTTGTTTTGCATATACAAACTTTTGGGGAATTAAGAGCTTGGTGGTTACATCAAGGCCATAGTGACCACATGGTACGCACATATTTTTTTGATATAGTATGATGATTGCAACTAAATTGAACATTTTCATGTGAACAAAAGATTTGTGCAATATTTGACATAAAGGTTGAAGCCCATGATAGAGAAGAGAATACCAAGTTTTAGTTTGCAATGTTTGTGAATTTCTGTGACTTATAACTTGTACAAGTTAGCTCATGCATATTGACATTTACATTGGTTTAAACTTTTGGATATCATGAAGTTTATTGTGCATTCAATGTTGCACAAACCAATTTGCATCATGAATACAATGTTAAGGCTTCAATTCAAAATTTGATTCAAGGTGAATGATCTAGTTGAAATCATGGTTGGATTCAAAAAACTTTGTGGTTTGTTGTTAGTCAATGGCACCATCAATGCAACATGGATTCATTTGCAAAAGTCAACGGACGAGACTTTTGTAACTAACTATTATTCATTCAAATCTAAAAGTTATAACATCTAAATTCAAGTAATAATTAACCATTATAGGAGGTTTCAAGACTTTTTTATTAGTATTCCCAACTTAGTGAATGATGTTTGAATCTTGTAGATTTATTCTTTGTATCAACAAACCATTAATGGAAATTTGTTTACAATCAAATGTGGACAAGAATGGATCAAATGACCATACATTCTTAGTAACAAGGGGTATCCCTTTTGCCCTTGGTTGAATGTGCTTCACAAGCAAGTCATCATCCAACAAATTGTTCTCGAAACTTTGTTTAATCAACAATTGAATTGTGGTGAAAGTGTTATGGAAACCTCTTTCAAGATTTTGAAACAAATGTTCAAGGAATTGATGTTCAAGACAAGTTTAAATATCCTTTTCCTACTTAATGTTGTCATATGTTCTTGTGAATGACAAGGATGAAAATATAGAAACTTTTATGGCCCAATTGAAGTTGACAATGATCAACAAAATGGAAGGATAA
>Ga0116229_10015258_pt1 | contig 10507 bp, 5 predicted proteins | sample S1TSphgellanicum_3_FD_87313 | JGI IMG/M metagenome (GOLD analysis project Ga0116229, IMG submission 87313) | Host-associated microbial communities from peat moss isolated from Minnesota, USA - S1T2_Fc - Sphagnum magellanicum MG | ecosystem: Host-associated > Plants > Peat moss > Unclassified...
GGTTTTTGGATGCAGATTCACATCAGCTAAGCTAGTCCCTCTTCCTAGTCTAATCTCTGGGCTCCCAACTTGACCCTCTACCCCTTTTTAGAGTTGGAAGCTGGGAGCGCACCGCTAAGTCACAATTTCCGCAACTTGACTTTGGGAAAACTGACGCGCTCCCAAGTCACGGGGTGAGGGTTTCACAAAGTCAAGTTGCGAAAAGTTGAAACTTAGTAGCACACTCCCGGCTTCCAACTCTAAAAAGGGGTAGAGGGTCGAGTTGGGAGCCCCGGGATTAGACTAGGAAGAGGGACTAGCTTAGCTCGTGTGAATCCACATCCAAAAACTAACCAAATCAGGTTAGTTTAGCATTCAGGACACCCTTTGGTGTTGGGACTTGCCACGGGCATTTGGACACACAAGACTCACCACGGCCCGGACTCAAGGGAAGCCACCACCTTCCCCCATATAGTATTCTCTGCGGCTGGTCGTGGAGGCTACATCCGAATGGCACAAATTCCCGAGACTCCCGAAATGGAGTCTCGAAATTGTCCCGACGGGACTCCCGGAACTTTGAACCGCCATAACTCCCGACTGTAGAGCTGGATCGCGACGAGGTCTCAACCAAAGTTGTAGCCCTTGTCAAGATCTTTCCAACGCCATGTCGCACACTCAAATCGGAAGTCGGGAAGAGGTCGATTCCCGACTTTTAGTGGTCAAGAGTCAAGCTGCCAGTTTGACTCCCGGCCCTTCTTTTGCCCATAACTTGGGCTGTAGATGTCCGAATTGCCAATGCGAGGGCATTTTGGATATCTACGTTTCAAGACCTTTCCAATGACACCAAGAACACCCCAATGCGAGGTGTTTTTCTCCTTTTTGTTGAGCTCTGAACATTCGGGAGTCCCGGGGAACTCCAAATCCCTAACTTTTCCAAGTGTTGGGCTTCACCCCCACACTTGGCCAAAGTAAGGGTGCGACAAAAACCCTCAAGTGGGTTTCACCCCGTGACTTGGGAGCGCGTTAGGTATTGCATAACCACACCAAAACCTACAAGGAAAAAATACCCTCATTAAGGTATTTTATAATTAAACACCATGGGTCTATGCATGGGTCTACACTATTGGAAGGGTATTGCTCATGGCCAAAACTATTCAATACACCTACAATACCCCTCTTAGGCTATCCTATAAATACATTGGGCTCCATAACATATTTTTTGAAACTTGGAAGGTATTTCATAGCCCTACCAAAACATACAAGCAAAATAATACCTTATTTGGGGTATTCAATAAACACCATGGGCTAAATTATTTTGGTTTAGGCTATCAAAAGGGTATTGCTAATGGCTAGAAATACTCAATGCACATGCAATACCCCTCGTAGGTTATCTTAAAAATCCTTTGGGTTCTATATAACATATCTTTTGAAACTTGGAGGTGTATTGCATTACCATACTAAAACATAGAAGGAAAACAATACTTGCATCATATTGCAATAATATCCTAAACCATGAAACAAAAGGACATTTTTAAAAAAAATTATTCCATGGTCAATATATCATGCCCCACATATTGATTCAAGTAAATGAAGGTATTGCAAAGTTGGTCACATTGATGATAGAAGGTCACTTGAACAAATTTATGGAATTTAAATGCAATACCCATGTTGTATTATGATAATCCATTAACCATGAAACATAATAATATTTTTAAAATACTTTATTCCCCACCAATACATCATGAAATTCATGTTTTAAAAATTATTTGTTCACCTTTCAAAATGATTTAACATATATAAAAATGAACATAAAATGAAATTGGTCACATTGATGGTACAAAGGATTAGGGTTTAATGTAAAATTTAGTACTTAATGTTATAAATTCATAGTTTGTTGAAATTTTTAATTTTAAATATCATGCTTAACATTTCTTCAATGATGTGCATTTAAAAAAAATTCCCTCTTAAAGCTGTAAACTCTTTTTTTTATTTTAAACACAAAGTATATAATTTAATAAGATTTTAATATCTTTAAAAAAATTTAAAGTGCATTATTTTTTTAATTTTTCAATGGGTCAAATAATAATAACATGATGTTTCCCATATATTAATCCTATGTATGATTGAAATTTTATTTAAAACTTTTTTGACATATAATAAATAATTTTTCGGCTAAAAGAATTATATAGTAGGTTAGTAATATTTTATATTTCATAAATATATAATATAAGTCCTTATGTAAAAAAAAATTTATGACATATAATATTGGCTTAAATCTTGGTTTAAATATATTGTTATTTGTAACATATCGAGTAACACATTGTATATAATTAATTATATTATGGAATTATATTGTTGATTCATTTTAATACATATAATATTTTCATGTTTATTTTAAATAAGATAATAATTTATTTAAAATGTATATATTAAATTTAAATTATATATAAACCCATGGTTATGTATAGTGCAATTTTGTTTTATGAATTTTATTGTCGATGACAATTCAAAATTCCAAAAGATAAGTTATTAACATTGTTAACTTGATGGGTAGAGAGGTTCTAGTAGACTCAAGAGTAGGCAATCCTTCTTCCAACATCTAATATTTCCTAATAGGATTTATAATTTATGTGTTGCACCCACTAATCTAACTTGTCGTGAAACTTCTTTCTCAAATTATTTACTAGAGGATACCCATTTCTTTTTGCTCAAGAGACTTCTTCTCAAGTTTTTTGCAAATGGGTTCCCATTTTCTTTTTTGGTTCAAGAATTTTTCTTCTCAAGTTCTCTATAAATTGGTACCCATGTCTTTTTTTTCTCAACATCTTTGTGAAACTACAAGTTGCAAATCCAACTCATGAACAATTCAAATATGTTCAAAGCTCCATAAAGTCAACCCAAGTTTGAACCTCCATCAATAACTTTTTTTTTTCTAAACAAATCCATTACCAACCAACCCAACTGATTCAAATCAATTAGATTGTATTTTTGTGTCTTGTTCATTCTACTTATGGTGGATTGCTTGCAAGGTATGATGAGAATGGGAATAGTAATAATGTGAAGGTGATGAATCGTGTTGGTATGTTATTTATGGGTTGTGGATCATCCACCACCCACAAAGATGTATGTGATATTGACCTTGCAAGATGGTGCATTCAAGGATGTGATACATTAGCTACATGCTTGGAGGTATGACATCTTAATGGTTGACATTTTTTATACATATTTATTCCTTAATATGTTTCTAGAACAATCACAATAGCAACAACAATAACTCAAATGTTTTGTAACAATAATAATGGCTACAAAAATAAATAATGTGATGCCTAATATTCAAGCATCAAATTTTATTTTATTTTTCCTACTACACCTTCTTTGAAGAATGTAACAACATCATTGTCAAATGAAAAAGAAGAAAAATAGTACAAGGAGCTTAACAAAAAAAAACCAACTAACTTCCATAGTGTTCCAAAGTTGATAATTGACAACAAAAAGTTAGTGTTTGAATTATTATATGTTCACAGAAGAGAATTTGTTTTTAAAAGCCTCTGAGAAACCTTATCTAATTTACTAAAATGTTGACACTAACTAAACTAGACAACCCAGCCTAACATAAGTAATAGGCTAGTAGGTTAACCCTATACATATATATATACCCATTATTATGTATAATGTAATTTGGTTATGATGTTTTCAATCTTCAAAAAAAAGAAAATTTTCCCAAATATGTAAATTGTGTTTGTACACGTGTTTCATTTAATTTTTGTTCGAATATTTGGCTTCAATAATGACCCAATTTTCTCCTTTTTTAGAACAAAAAAAAGTTATTCATGAAGAACCCTGAATTTTTTTAATTAATGTCGCAATAGTAACCTTGGGTGGGTTCACGACCAATGTAAGGGCATGGAAAGGTGCGAACTAAGAGTGTAACTTGAGCGTCACATTCACATTTCCAGGGATGTGAGAAAGTGTGAAGGAATGAGCCCACACACTCCCAAGTGGACTCTCACTTTGGGAGTTGGAGTCCCTATGGATTCTTGAATATTCAAAGAACGATTTGAGAAGTCAAAACTTATTGAATTGATAAGTTCAATATACCATTGCAAAGCTTTAAAGACGTAGATATCTAAAATGGGCTTATATGATCCATTTGAATACTTATAACACAAGTTATGGCCGAAAGAAGGGTCGAGAATCAAAGTGTCAATTTGATTCCCAACCACTAAAAGTCAGAAATCGCACTAAATTATGTGCGTGTAGTTGGCGTTCCACATATCCTTGGAAAGATTTTGACAAGGGCTATAACTTTGTTTTAGACCTCATTTCAATCAAAGGTCTGCACAAGAAATTATCAACCTCTAAAGTGCCGGGAGTCCCAATTTTGAGAATTTCAAGATTCCTAACTTGGGAGTCCCAAGAAAAATGACATTTGGGTGCAGCCCCTGTGGCTAATAATAAAGAATAATATAAGGGGGAAGGTGATGTTTCCCCCAAGTCCGGGTTGTGGTGAGTTTTGTGAATCTGTTTATGCTTGTGGTTTGTTCGTGCACCAAAAATGTTCCAATTATGCACTAACAAACTTGTTGTTTGATTTGTGTAGGTCCATATCAATAATTGACCCACTTCTCACTCATCCTAGTCCCCATCCCGAAACTTCAACACACCCTTCTTACCCCCGAAATGCTACAAGCTAAGGAGCTTACCCCAACTCCTTCTTCTTTTATTGTTTTCACTTTCAAACTCACATTTGAGTATTTCAAAAAGTTCGGGGGTGCGTCAATTAGGGTTTAGGGTAAATACCTAATATTATGTATGTTTGGTCAATGTATTTTTTAAAATTATATGTAAAGTTTAATTTACAATATATGAAATAATGATATATTTAATTAATTAACGTGTGGGTTATTAAATTTCTTGCATTTAAAAATATATAATATTTTAATAAAAAATTATGTTATAAATTTTAAGTAAACATTAAAAATATAGTTGAAAGATATTTTCAGACTCATAAATGATAAAAATTGTTTAATGGACCAATGCAAAATTGTTGGTATATACATGAGGGTATTACAATATTGGCCACATTGACGGTAATTGCAATACCCTCATTTTAATGCATTTTAATGATAGTTTCATTACCTTTTACCATCAATGTGACTAATTTGACAATACCTTCATTTGTACCATGGTTTAGGATATTGTCACAATATGGTGCAAATATTATATTGCTTCTAAGTTTTGGTTATGCTATGCAATACCCATCCAAGTTTTAAAATGAATGTAAATATCCCAAGATGATGCAAGTATTGCATTTAAACCCCATAACTTTGTTCAAGAGGACCCAACAATAATGTGAAAAACTTTATAATACCCTCATTTCCTTGAATCAATATGTCTGGCATCATATAGTGAGCATGGAATAAATATTTTTAAAAACATTCTTTTGTTTCATGGTTTACAATATTATCACAAAATGATGCAAATATTTCTTGCCTTTTAAGTTTTGTTAGGGCTATGCAATACCCTTCACAATTCCAAAAGATATGTTATGGAACCCAAAGGTTTTATGGGATACCTTAAAAAGGGTAGTTGGTAGAAGTGGATTCCTACGTAACTACTCCACATTACTATAACAACAAATTTGCACTATAATGTGCATACATTCACAATTTTTGCTTTGATTTTAAACACACGTGACTCTACAATTCATTAAAACACCAAATTCATGGTTATTTCATACAATTAAAATCTGCACTTCAAAATACAATGTAGAAAAATCCAAAAACAAGTTTCCAACTCATTTCATTACATTTTTTATATTACAAAAAAATCACACAATAATATGAATATGAAAATCACTGCAAAAGTATGCATTTTTTTATTTTACTAAAATCTTCAATAAATAAAAAAGTAAAATCCATGTTCTATTGAAATGAAATCAAAACAACAAGATAAAATTTATGGTATATGAATAATGAATATTTTTTAATCAAAAATTTAATAACCCTTGGTTTGATTTAAAACACATTTTTTCACTACCATGTTTAAGGTTTCAATCACAACTTAGGCAATTTTTCATGTTGAACCTAATGGCACCCATGGTTGCAACTTGAAACTTTGCTGATTATAACATAAATTGATGATTGAAGTGTATTTCAATCTTATTTTTTGAAACACAACCTTTGAAGCAAATTTTGTTTTCACTATGATTTGAATTTTTGACGCTCAACCCAACCTCCTTAAAAGCCAGGTCCCATTCTTGCCTACCCTTTATAAATTTTGTTATCCATGTGATCATTTTTAGTAAAACATTTTGAGTTTTAATCAAATTTACTTCTTTAAAACCAATCCCCAATTTAGTTTCATTAATAGCATATTGACAAGCTTTAAACATAATATGCCCAAAACAAGTTTTAATATAGGGTGAAAAAAACTGCAATGGAATACAAAAGACAATGGATGTCAATATAGTAGCAAGAGAGTTCAAATTTGCATCATTGTCTTGTACATAGGCAATGATTTTGTTTATAAATTAGTATTTAGCCAAAAAAAAATTTCATTTATTATGTCAAGGCTCTTCACTAGAAGAAATTTTGTCCTTTGCAACCAAGAAATAAATGATTAAATATTCTAAATGACTAGTAATTGATTGTAATAATAGGATATTTCTTTAAATCCTACATGTAAAAAGTTGTAGTCATATATTAATGGTGCATTTGACTAGTAGACGATGACGTGGTAACATGAAGGTTGATGTCGTTTTTTCATTACAAGTTTTCATCCATATGGCATCCATGATTGATGACAAAATGACGTCAATGTTCAAAATATCATATGAAAATGTAATTAAGATAAAATCATTTCAAATATAACTAAAGAATGACTATGCAAATGACAAAGACAAAATGATATGTCATTACATACATAATGTGATCATAAAATTATTTTACAATGATTCAAAATGATTATCAATATAAGTTCACACTTGAGGAATTATGACATGTAAGGAACTAATTTCAAATAATATTATACATATAAGTAATATAAAAAGTTTATTTATTTATTTTGAATATACTTGATATATGATCCATTTTCAAATATTTTATACGAATAAATTAATTATCATACATTGAAATAATTTTTATATAATAATTTAAAAATCAAATAGAAATGTAAGATGTGGTGTATATATATATATATAACATTAAAATTTTATCATCAAATTATATAAAAAATTTAATACTATATGTATATAAATAAATATTACACAATTATATTAAAATATATCTGTAAATTTGAATGAAATTTATAATTTCATAAAATTATTCAATATTCAATATTAATTATTATTTTACATTATATTTAAAATATTTAAATTTAAATTATAAATAAACTTAATATGACTAACATAAAAACATTTATTATGTAAATAAATTTGGATATTATGGTTGATTTATGATCCATTTACAAATATTTTATGTGCATAAATTTTATGGACTCATATGTCTAAATTAAAAGTCATTAATAAAATTATGATATATTGGAAGAAAGTTTGTATAATATAAATTCATAAATCAAATGAAAGTTTAAGATATGAAATATATATTTTATTTATTCTTGTATTACCCACAAAGGTTTTTCCATTTACAAATCACGTGTTTGAAATTTTTTTTCCAAATAATGGTCTTTGAAATATTATTCAATAACAAAATTCAAATGTTTTATTTTGAAATGAATTCATATTTTTACATATAATAATAATAATAATAACAATTTGTGTAAATTGTTGAAGGAAATTTATGAATAAGTTTTTCATTTTTTCATTTGAAAAAATTATCAATAAGATATGAATCATCAAATTTGAGGTTGTATGCAATTTTTAAATGAAGTATGGTCCAAATAAAATAAACACTAAATTGTTTACACAACAAGTGGGGTGGCTTGGTGGTAAAAGAGTTCAATTCCATCCTTGGGGTCCAAGAATCAAACTTCACAATTGACATTATTGTGGTCAATGATGGAATATTGATCGAATATTCCATACCTAATTAGACTACTTAAGTTAAATGCCTACCTAGGTAAATTGGTGGTCTATTTTGCCTTTAAACTAGTTTTAAACCTAGTTTAGGTGGTGACATGTGTCAACAATTGATAGGATGAAATCAACGAAATTAAAAACAATGGAAATAAAAATATTTCTTATTATTTACATAATAATAATAATAGTTATTATAATTTGTAATAATAATATAAAATTACACAGTGACTAAACTATGACTAATGAATGAAATGTGCCACATCATGTCTTAAACGACTATTGTCCTCAATGATTTGTCCATAATCACTTTAGGGCTATTAGTCATTTTTGTCCTTTATGATTGGAATACTAGTCATAAACTCAATCATATATTTGAAGATGTTTTTTACTGATTCTAAACATGTCAAAACTTCAACATCTTTGTTATAACATGACAAAAGAACCTACTCCAAGTTAAAACATTTGATAACTCATGCAAAGGTATCAAAACTAATTATACAAATCCATAAATCAAATGTGGCAATGGGTATTGCACATTGTGCAATGGAGGGTAGCACATACTACTCTATTGTTTTGGCCAATATGGTTGGGATATCCTTTTGAACCAATTACATACATGATGGAGATCTAATTTTATTACATTATCGCATTATCATGCATTACAACCATGGATTTTCCACAAGTGACAATGGTTTTACCCTTTGGAAATGAGCAAAACCAAATCCTTTATGAATTGTTGTTAACCAAGGTCAAAGCATTTATAAGGTTTTAAGCAAGAAAAGAAATAGTAGGTGCAAATTGCTTTCCCTTTTTAACCTTTCTACTAGACCCACCCATGGCATCAACAATATTCAACCTCTTTTCTTTGTTTTGAACTAGAGTAATAGAATGTTCGTTAAAAAAAAAATCTTCATGCTTGTACATAATTGTTAAGGGTTTTTCCTATTATTTTTAAATTTAACATTTATCGTCTATAAGCTTCCCAATTTTGGTTTAAATGTTCTCAACAAGTTATTTCAAATCAATAATTAGAAAAATATAGATATAATTATTTTTTCCCAAATACAAATGCAAAACCAAATTAAATTTTACATAACAAATTGAAAGAAATACATATATCAAAGGTTTAAATGAACCTTTTCATAAACCAAAAGTACAAATAATAAGTGATTTCCAAAAATTAAAAGAAGAAAGAAATTCCAATAGTTGAAAAGTTTCCAAGAAGTTCCAAAAAGATCTTTTATCTTTCTATTTATACTAAATGTAGCATTGTTTTAAATTAAACAATCATTAGCCAGGAAAACTTAAATTTAAACTACATCAACTATTGGTCATAGGTTTTAATTAACCTATTACTATCAACAACTGGTTACAATGTAAGCTAGTTATCGGTTAACTTAACCCACCTGACACACTCCCAACTCCTTAGAGGACTCAAATGTGAACTCAAGTAGAAAGCAGCAGAAAGAGGAGGAGTCGGAGCACGCTCCCTAGTTCATAACACTTTGAGGGGTAGAGGGGCGTGTTGGAGCTTCGGGATGGGACTAGGAAGAGTTGACAAGCTTCACTCACTCACACAGGCTTGCACACAACCCACACAGAGTGGTTAGTGCATAGTTGAAGCACCCTTGGTGCTAGGACGAGCCACGGGCAACACGGACACACAAGACTCACCACAGCCCGGACTTGGGGGAAGCCACCACCTTCCCCTTTATAGTATACTCCGCAGCTCTCCACGGAGGCTACATCCAAATGGCTATTTTTCCCGGGACTCCCGAGTGGGAGTCCCAAAATTGCATCCCATAACTTTTCAAAAAGAGCTCGGATTGCAATGCGGTCTCAAGCAAAGTTGTAGCTCTCGTCGAGAGCTTTCCAACGATATGTGGCATGCCCCCTACAACTAAGTAAATCGGGTCGATTCCTGACTTTTTGTGGTCGGGAGTCAAACTGGCAATTCAACTCCCGGCCCTTCTTTTGGCCATAACTTGTGTTTCAAATGTCCAAATGAACAATGCGAGCCCATTTTAGATATCTAAGCTCCAAGAGCTTTCCAATGATATAAAGAACGCCATAGGACATTGAGGTTTGACCCCTGCATTTGCTCTCTGAAGTTTTGGGAGTCCACCGGGACTCCATCTCCCAAAGTGGGAGTTGCCTTGGGAGTGTGAGGGTTCTATGGGTGGTGGTGCATGATTGGTGGATGATTTGTCTGGTTAATTCCATCAGCCTGCTAACTAGTCACGCGAAGGGTTCCCTTTGGCGGCCGACTTCTTAGAGGGACTATTGGCGTCTAGCCAATGGAAGTTTGAGGCAATAACAGGTCTGTGATGCCCTTAGATGTTCTGGGCCCAGGTACACTGATGAATTCAACGAGTTTATAACCTGGGCCGCCATGTTTAGGCGTCGAAAAAAGGAGGCACCCGACGGAGCTCTCCACGCCGGGAGAACGCTCCGCCGGGCGCACCCAACATGCATCCCATCGCATACTGA
>Ga0116229_10015260_pt1 | contig 10506 bp, 7 predicted proteins | sample S1TSphgellanicum_3_FD_87313 | JGI IMG/M metagenome (GOLD analysis project Ga0116229, IMG submission 87313) | Host-associated microbial communities from peat moss isolated from Minnesota, USA - S1T2_Fc - Sphagnum magellanicum MG | ecosystem: Host-associated > Plants > Peat moss > Unclassified...
AAAAAAAATAAAAAAAAAAAAAAAAAAAAATATATATATATATATATATATATATATATATATATTATTTCATTTAATTGTCTAAGTAAACTATGATATTCAAAAAAATTCCATCATCATGGAATATGATGATTTTGTGAAATTTTCATATTTTAAAATTGTGATTTTTGGTTTGATCCATTACATGATTGAATGACAAAATCATATTGTAAATCATAATGTTCAATATTGATTGTGTTTGTTACAGGAATTGTAGGATGTGAATCATTTATTTCATTATTTATATTGTTAGTCCAAATGTTAGTTTTTACGTACTAGTTTTGATTTTGAATCTATTAAATTATTCTTTTTTTTAATATTTGGATATGAAATTTGGTAGTTGAAAATAAATTATATCTTAGAAATGTCATCATGTTGTTGACAATATGCATCATCCTAAGTTACATTATTTCCAAATTGGGAATTTTTTGAATTTCAAAATGATGAATACAATAAAACTTATTCTTCTGACCAATTTTCAATATATTTATATTTATTATAATTTACAAACTTAATAATTTTCGGTTTGCAATGCTTTTAATTTTTTTTTCATGTTAGAAAAAAAAAATTTAATTTTCCTAATGACAACAATTCATATTAATTAAGATGATTGATATATTTTTCTATGATGGATTAACACATTATATCAATTGAATTCGGTTCCAATTCATTTAATGCAACTTATGATTTTAACACAAAAGCACATTCTTCAAAAGGAGGAATATTTATGACTAAAATGTTTGAAATGAATGATTTAATGATAAAAAAAACACAAGGTAAGTAACAAATTGAGTAACCATTGTTGGCCATTAAGAAAAGTAGTACCTAATTTTTGAATTTTGGTATTTGTGTCTACATTATTTGCAATGTATTTTTTATGATAGAATGTAATTATGATGTTATTGATTTATTTATTTTTGTCATATATATTGTGCAATATGTTGTAGTTGCATATGGGTCCAAGATAATAGAATATATATATATTTGCAAATCACAAATGAGTAACACATATACTAAATGCATTAGTTTTTATGGTTTCAAAAATTTGTTTAAAAAAAATGTGTGGCTTTGTTAATTTACTTTTCAAACTTAATATATATGTATTTTCATCAAGGTTTTAAAATTTTAAATATTTAGAAAATGATGTATCATCATTTTCTTTTAAATCTTTTTAAAATTGAAATATTGTTTTTGCTTGTGTTTGGAAATATTATTGTGGAAATGGATAATTTCCATTTATTTGAAGAGGTTTTAAGATTTTTATTTCACTCAATGGGTAATGAAATTTATAAACAACATGATTTTTTTTACATATACGTGTGTGTTAATGTTGTTGTGCATTTTGTAATATAATGATACATCACAAGAGATATACATGTTTACAAACTATTTAATTTCTTCATTTGTGTGCATTCCATACATAGGTGCATTTTTTTATCCATAAAAATCCATGGTCATGTTTGCTCCCACAATTTTGGAATTCAATGAAAAATTTTCTTTTTATAAATGATATCACAATCTTTTGTGATAAGTTTGTGAGAACAAGATGTTCTATGATCATAATATCTTGCACATGTGACAAGGTCAATTTATATTAACTCTGTTATATGAACAAATTGAAGGTTTTCTATTTTATTTGGGAGAGTTAATCTTGAAGCATATAATGTGTGTAAATCTTTAATGAGAGAATTTCAAATCTTTTAGTAAATGTAAAAGTGACAAAAAATGTTGGAAGACCAAATTGTCAAAGCATTGTAAATAATGTTTTTTGTAACCTTTCAAAATAATAAAGTGAATTATACAATCCTTTCAAATCATAATAACCTAAGTATGATTTGAAAATATTATCTAAATTTGGTTTATCTTGTATTGATAAGTTTTTAAAGTTTTACCACATTGTTTTCCTTTTCGTATTCACACCCAACCAAAACCTATGACTTTTTGGATGGAAACTTTAACAACTTCAAAAAAATAGGTTAAAAATATTTGTTGAAAAATCCTCAAATATATGAAATATTCCCATTGAACTATTTGTTGATATGAAAAACCTTCAAAAATTTGTCAAGGTTGCCCATAGAACAATGTTCGAAATTTTTGTTCTTTTGAATGTTTATTTTTAAATAAATTTAGAGGGTGAAAGTTTTGACTTGTGTAATAGAATATATATTATTTTCATAATCCATTATTTTTGGTGCATCTAAAATATTATGTATCATTGAATTTGGTAATGTACAATGTATTTCTTCATTATCAGAATAAAGTTGTTAGATGATGCATTATTATAAATAGAAATTTGAAATTTGAATTCATATAAAAAATAAACAAACTTGCCCATTGATGATGAATGGTAACATTCAAGTGTTTGTATATTAGTGTTTCAATTAAATTTCATCAAACAACCATCACCATATTTGGTCGAACATTTCTTAACATATAAAGTGATTTGTATTCAAGACATCGTGTAAAAAACACACTTATTGTTACACCATCATGTGGTACAAGTGGTAGTATTGATTGAGTTCGATCCACATTTGCAAGAACATTAATAACATTACCATGCATCTTATATTGCTCATACCTTTAGAGTTTATAAATTTGAACAAAAGCAAAACATGGTGAAATAAGATGTTCTTTTAATTGTGTTAATTTTTGGATTAATGGAATAATTTGTTTCTAAAAATTATATTTGGTACTTGATATAAAGGTGGTTTATTTTCAATAATTCTGTAAACAACTTGTACATATGTATGATGTTGAACTAGGTTCTATTTGAATTTGAAAAAATATAAAAAGTTGTATTGACAATTGATTTGAAAAACATTTAAATTATTTTTAAAAATATAACCTTTCACAACTAAAACATGGAATTATGGAAACATCTTAGATTTTTTTATTATAAATGTTAATGTATTATAACATGGAATTATGAATATCTTCCTTTAAATTAACATTATGTTCTATTTCATTAAACATCATGTTTTGCAAAAAGTTGTTGTGTGGGAATTAGTTTTTTAATTTCTTTTAAAGTGCATTGAATATATGATAATTGACTTTGTCATTTTTGAAATATTCTTGTGATCTTTTTGTATATATATATATTTCATGTGATTCATAATTTATGATCTTATTCTTTTAATATTTGGAAACATGTTTATGAATTTTGATGTTTTTGTGTAATAAGTCAGATTTGCACAAACCTTCAATAATTCAGAAATATTATTGTGATAAAGTGCCCAATCAAAATATTCTCATTTTATTTTGTGTTACATTAGGCTCAACAATTAAATGGGAGTGTTCCATTTGAATTTTGGGATTTTTTAAAACTTTGATAAGGGGAACTGAAGTGAAAGGATTTGCCAAAATCTCATCGACACAAATATAATTTTGTGTTATTTTTCAAAAAAAAAATTGTAAGTATTAAATATGATTTCTAATTTGCTTTTTAGTAATATTTGTATTACAAAAAGTGTTGAACAATGAATAAACATATTCCAATGGTGAATCTCAATTTTTTTCAAAATGTCCATTAATGCATAATCAAAATTTTCATTCCAATAAAAACATGTAATTAGTTGCAATAATTAGATAGGGGGTTGTTGCATCATTGATTTTGAAAGAAATGAAAAATCATTTCAATTTATAGTAACTTTGGAATCATTAACTTGAAAAGTAGGCAAAGACCTAAATAGACCATTAACATATTGAATTAGTTCAAAATGTTGAAAATTGTACGTTATATGTAATGGATAAATTGAAAATACATGTTACATAAAAAATAATGCGTTTTGATACTTTATTCCAAATGTAAATTAACCTTTGTACATATTTAGTTATCCAAAATATTGTAGTGAAATCTTTTCACAAACCTCCCATACTAGCACTTAATGTTATTTTTGTCACATATTGATGTTCATTTGTGACCATGCCTTGATGCAAATCAAACAAAAAACTTGGATTTAATTTTTGAATACAACATTGTTAAGCTTTTCTATATTCAATAATAAACATGGATTTAAATATGCCATGTTATTTTACCTCAATTCAAAAAATGATAAATGATTATTCGATAAATTAGTTATAAAATGAAAAAAACAATCACCTATTTCATATTTATATGTTGAAATTAGATGAAGGCCATATGAATGTAATACATGTTCAAATAATGAGTTAACAAGATTTAATGAAAATGTTTTCATTATTATTAACTTTAATTGAATGGAATTTTATATAAACAAAAACATGGTTCCCACATGAACACATTCAAAAAAGATAAAATCGATGATTCATTTAAGACTATTCATTTTCATTCTTTTTGGAAAATTCCTTGCATTGAAAAAAACTTTATGTTAGAAAATTATTTAGATACAAAAATTGTTTGAATTGAAAAATTGCTAGCACTGAAAAATAATTTAAATCAAAAAATATTTTTATTAATAATTTGCATGTATTGAAAAATTGTTTTCATTGAAAAACTCCTTACATTGAAAAAAATTTTGTAATGAAAATCTATTTATATTGGAAAATCATTTGCATTGAAATTCAACTTTCATTGAAAAAACTACTTGCATTGAAAAATTGCTTTCATTGAAAAACAATTCTTGCATTGAAAAATTATTTTCATTGATAGAAATTGCTTGCATTGAAAAATTGCTTTCATTGAAAAATTACTTTCATTGAAAAATCTACTATCATTGAAAAACTAATTGCATTGAAAAATTGCTTCATTCACAAAAATCCTTACATTGAAAGTTGCTTTCATTGAAAAATATGCTTCCATTGAAAATTTTCTTTCATTAAAAAATTTATTTCTATTGAAAAATTTCTTACATTAAAAAATTGCTTCCCATATAAAATGTTGCATTTAAAATTATTTTCAACACTTGATGGAAATTAATGTATGAAACTTTCCTTTTTCTCTATAAAAAACTATGAAAATGATATATAATATGGGCTATTTAAACCAAAATTTTGATATAAAGAGTTTACACATATATAGATTATTCGTATATTAAAGGTAACTATAGAAAGGTTACATAAAAACTATCAACAACCTTAATATCTAAGAGGGTTTTTGTTCAAAAATTGATTTTGATTCAACAAAATCAAGCTTGCAATTCACACTCCGTTGGAAATTATTGTTCAAAATAATTGTTGAAGGAGTAACCAAAACTTCACCATTCAAATTAACTAATTTTTGCTTGTGGGATGAATTATTTGATGTCTTTTTGAAAGCTGACAAGCGCAAATGTGGTTGACAAGTGAAATTTACCATGAATGTGAATTGAAATGAAGAGTTGAACTTGTTTTGGATGAGGCAAATCCAAGAATTTAAATTTTGTCATATGCACAATTACTTCAAGTCATTTGCCCTCAATAGTCAATAAGACATGTTCATTATTAGTTACAATGGAACCATGAACAATGTTTAATTTTTGAACCGTTGATTTTGAACAACAAGCATTACAATAAACACCACCCATTGGAGAAATGGTGACATCTACTACATGACAATTTCCGCATATTTTTTGAAATGGAGGCGTAGCAAGGCTAGTTATGGACAACACTTCGGTCACTTGGGGAAAAACATTATGTGTTCAAATGAAAAGGTAAATGAAGATGAACATAAAGAAAGGGAAATGTGAAAAAAAGGTGATTCAATCAAAAAGTAAATGAAACCATGCACACACATACACATAATATGTAAAAAAAAAGAATGAAATGAATTAGAAATGCATAAAGATGTTATGGAAACATAATAATTTAAAGAATTAATACCTAAAAAAAGACAATAAATAAAATAAAAATCAATAACAACAAAAGAAATATCAAAAAGAAAAGGTCATTCAAGCACGAAAAATAATAATTATACCCCTTTCTTTCAAACCATATATCTTTTTTGTTTGTTATTTGTTTTGAGTGATTTAAAAACCTATGGGTTTGAAATTTCAAGCTTTATAAATGGTCTTCGAAATGCAAAAACATTAAACCAACATATATATATAGCTTTAAGACAAAAACTAATTTTTTTAATGCTTAAACCTTACATTTTCACTTCTTTCACTTCCATAAGCCATATTTTGTTCATTTTAAAACCAATACTAGTTTTTCTTGTGACATTACATGCACCGAAAAAGGGGCTGCAAAATCTTTTCAATGTTCAAAAGCTATTGACTAATGTGAAAAATTATAAAACTTTTGTTATAAAGGTGTTTCACATACTTATCTACTTATCATATTAAAATTATAATATGTTCTTGGAATAAACACACTCCAAACTTTTTATCCCATATTTTTTACCCAAAAAAGAATTCCACTAGACTATATGAAGATATTTTTTTTCACTTTTAGTAGCAACATTGTACTCTATGTCTTGTATGCAATAGAACATGGATTTTTGTTCATTAGAAAATTTTAATAAAGAAAAGTCATTTCAATGTAATTTTATTTTCTATAGGTAGTAGAAAAAATTATGTAGTAGAGAAAATTATGTGGTTGCTTAGTTCTCCTCTCCTCGAGGAAAAAATCGAATGGTTGTTTTTTCTTTTCTTTTACATTAGTTATGGGTCTTTTCTTTTAAAAGAGAGGAATCTCCTTAGGAAAGAGAAAATTGGGTCAGGCATCCGAATCTTTTTACTACCTAGGCGAGAAAAAAAAATGTTTAAACCTAGATTGCGAGAGACCATTTGGTGCCCACCCAATCATTTATTTTTTTAACGTTTATAAAACCTAGTGGCCACCAAGCTAAGTCCAAGTGAATTTTTTTTTTGACTAGGTGGGCACCAAATGGTGTTTGAACAATGTTTCAATTTAGATTGCGAAAGACCATTTGGTGCCCACCTAATCAATTTTTGTTTTTTTTTTTTTCCACTTGGATTCAACCTAGTGGCCAATAGGTCGTCCTTCGCTAGACTGTGAGGGATGACTTAATGGCCATTAAGTCTCCAAGCCAAAAAAAAAAAAAAAAAAACCAATCTAATGGCCATAAATTCGTTTTTTTTTTTTGGTTTCACTTGGAGACCTAGTGGCCACCAAGTGGTCTTGATCTTGGATTATAAGTGGGACTACCAAGAAACACCAAATGGCCACCAAGTGGTTTACATCCTGGATTGTCAAAGACCACATGATGGACCACATTAGAAAATTAAGTGAACACCCAATTTTCTTCGACATTCAAAAATAATACTTTGAAAATTTATTTGTCATTACATTATTTTTGTATTTTTCATTATCTTTTCTAATATAGTTGATCATGATATGAGCATTAGGTTTCGTTTGATGTTTTATGTGTAAATTTGAAAAATGAATTAAATGATGCAAAGGAAAGGAAAGAAATTTACCTCTTTGAATGCATATTGAACACTTGATAATTTGTTGTGTAACTATAGAAGGTGAATTCGAGTAGCTTCATCAACAACCTTTGTTAAAATTGTGTAATGTTGTGCCTTCAAATATTGATATCTTTTTATTGTTGTTGTCACTTTTTTATTAAAACCATTGCAAATGGCCTCCATTGTATGCTTCAAAAAGTTGTTCATATTTTGTTTTGAAATTGTTACCGATAGTAAGAACATCTTTGTCAAATTCACCTTCTCCATTTGTAATGAATAATTGATTTTCACCTTTGTTATCCCCTATTCCTTTTACAACAATGACAATGCTAATAATGGTAGCAAACCTCCAACTCTGAATAGAACTTCTGAATTTTCTAATGGAATCCATGTGAAAAAACATGGGAATTAACTCAAGTTGGAATGTAGGAATTGATAACACAATTATTTTCGATTCAATTGTGATGACAACATGCATGTCACCCTTTTCCAAACCTCTTTTAGACTTGGATTCAATGCCAAAATTTTCCACCCTCATAAACACGCCTTTTTGCAAATGTTGCTCATGCATTTTTATATAAGGTGATTTCACCTTGAAAGTGATTGTGGCCAAAGCTACCTTGTCCAACAATTCATTGTGCAAATATGCATAACTTAGATCTTCCATGTTCTTATTTGAAATTCAATCAAAGGTGCCATACCTATTGAGCACCTTTGCCTCAAATGCAACATTTTTAATTCTAAAATCCAAATCATCCATCGTAACAACTAATCTAATTTCCTTCATTGGAATAGTAGTAGTTGTGTAAAAAAAAGAAAAAATAATTTACCAAAATGAATTCGACAACAAACAAACGAAGTGACACTTGGTAAAACTAAAAGTCACAAAAGCACACAGTAAAACATACATTTAAAGAAACATAGACTTGCAAAGGAAGCAAAAAAAATCCAACAAATGATGAAAGTTTAAACTAAACACATTATTCTTGCTTTGAAAAAAAGAAAGACAATAAACATACAATGTTATATTTATATGGGACAAAAGACCTAACTTAAACCCTAAACCTTTTTCTATTTTATGTTAATTTTAAATAATTTTGACTATGGTGAATTTCAACTTAGCAATAAAAGATCATATCCATGGTTTAATAGCTAAATTATGGTCTACTAATGAACAACACATCAATAACCTTGACGTTTTATAAATTTTAGTTATCGACTTTTAGTAATTTTGATTATGGTAGATATCTCCCATTAACCATGGAAATTGATGAGCCATGGTTTGGTGGTTAGATTGTGGTCTAAAACTGAACAAGACATCAATACCCTTGGCATTTTATGAATTTGAATTATGCACCTCACATTTACACCCAAACTTTAAATATCTCAACCTAGATTTGAAATATATTAATGCATAAACCTTAAATTTTTCTCCACTATTTAACCATTATTTTCATTTCACTCAAATATGCACCTCACATTTACACCCAAACTTTAAATATCTCAACCTAGATTTGAAATATATTAATGCATAAACCTTAAATTTTTCTCCACTATTTAACCATTATTTTCATTTCACTCAAATATATTGTTATTATTTATTAAATGTCAATTTTTTTATCATGTACATAAAAAGTTTAGACACACAAAAAAGTCAATGTAATTTATATATTTTTTGGGTTAAATGTATTAAATGTTCAATTTTAAACAATTTTTTTTTGTTCTTTCAATTAAATTTTTGTGTTGAAATTTTTCCATTCCCAAAAAAAATTAATTCTTATAAAATATTTTTTTGAAAAAATCTTCATTAAATCACCATATCACAAAAGAAAAAAAAACACAAAAAACCATATGCATACACTTTCTCCAAACACCCCATCTGACACCACAAAAGAATAATTCCTTGAATTTTTTTAAAAATCACACCTTCTTGCCCTGAAAAACAAACAAACTTCGCCTTCCCATGCCACCCAAGAAACAACCCCTTGGGTTAGTTTCCATCCCCAAAAAAATTCACCTATCTCAATCCTTAAAAAAAAACCTTTGTTTGAAAAGTGTGGAGTTACCCCATCTTCCCCTCCTCATCCAAAAAAACCTTTTTGAAAATAAAATAAAATTCCTAACCCCTTGTTTCATTTTTTTAAAAGCTCCACTTACAACTTGTAATTCTTTCAATCTAATTGAATTATCCACTTCTTATACCTATTGAAACCCTGTAATAAAAAACAAACCCGTGAAAGAGGGAAAAAATTAAAAAAACCTTAACCGCTTTACTTTCCTTAAAATTTCACTTATAAAACCCCATTTGATCCCCACCCAACTTTATAAACTACTCATGTTTGCCCCATGCATGCTTGTTAAAACCTAAAATCATTCATGCATATCTACTATCTTAGGGCATAATAAATTTTTATGACATAAAAAGTAACAACAATACCAAAAAAAGTCAATTAAAAATTAATTTCATTATGATTCTTGTTATTAAATCTTCATCAAAGCCTTATTGAAGGTTTTTAAATGATATCAAATTAATTAAAAACATTTATGTTTCAAAAAAGAATTTTATATTAAAATTTATATTTATTTGAAAAGTAATGTGTTTTTTTGTAATCAATTCTTGCATTATTTCTCAAATCTCATTTAAATAAATTTTAAAGGAATTGAAGTGAATCATTTGTATGTTTATCAAACAAATTTCATTTAAAAAGTTAATCATATGAATTTTTTTACATTTCAAAATGATATGAAACCTCATGATACAAAAAGGCAAGTAGCAACCCCAAAGATAAATTTAAAAAAAATTTTAAAATAAAAAATAGAAAATAAATAAATAAATACATATGGTTAAATCAGTTACCCAACATTCATATTTTGAGAAGAAACTCAACAAGTAAATGAGTAGATTTCAAAACAACCCATCAATTGGAAGGCTGCACCCAAAATCTACACACGCCCATCCATTAACTTGGGCCAATAAAAAAACTTACACTCAAACCTATAAACTTATCCATTCAGCCAACTTTTGATTCTCCAAGCCCTATACCTAAGGTGTTCCCACAATGCCTTTGTAAGATAGAGTCAATAAAGAATCCCATCCAATGTCAGATTGTTTATACTTGTCTATTCTATCAATATAATA
>Ga0116229_10015262_pt1 | contig 10505 bp, 6 predicted proteins | sample S1TSphgellanicum_3_FD_87313 | JGI IMG/M metagenome (GOLD analysis project Ga0116229, IMG submission 87313) | Host-associated microbial communities from peat moss isolated from Minnesota, USA - S1T2_Fc - Sphagnum magellanicum MG | ecosystem: Host-associated > Plants > Peat moss > Unclassified...
GCTGTTGATCGGGACTTTTGGCCATGAAATGACGAAATACCACTTGATTGAAGACCTAGAGCCTTCTTCAAGCGACTTGCAGGACCAGATGATGCGAGAGGTTTCTCTAGTCCCTTGTTGCCTCGTACAGACACAATCCTTGCACTAAGAGCCATACTCCCAGACGCAGCTACAAGTATCTCATATGATGATTCTCGTAAGTCATCAACTGCAGCAAATCGAAGCAATTGAGTTAGTTGAGTAATTATCTTCCACGGGGGAAATTGATGGGGGGTGATCTGCCACCACACATGTGGTCCAATTTAGAATCATTCCCACACCTCCATCAATTTCCACCTCTTTTGTTCCAAGACAAAAATAACCTAATTTGTAGTTTCTACCATGAACTCAACAGTATTCTCTCTGTACCTTTACAATCACCCAAGGAGCAATTCTCATGAATTCAATAGCAACCAGTATGTGTACAGGCTATGGAGTGGACCATCACATGAAAACATCCCCCTCTCAAACATTATGTAGAATCCCCTGTCTATGATTCTTGGTTGCTGGTTTCTCCTCTATGGAGAAAAGAGGAGAGATGTCCAGAGAGGTAAATGAAGGTCTTCCTAAACCCTAAACCCAGCTCGTCTACCCAAAAAAAAAGAAAAGAAGAAAAGAGCAGAAACATAGGTGCAGGCAAGGGACGTGCAATATTCACCTGAAAGATCAACTTTAATAGGTGGTAACGGGTTCCCCAGGAAGTCGTTGATATCACCACCAATAGAAGATGCTCGACGATTGCCATTTCCCTCTGCTGGTGGGACAGATGATGGCGCCATCTTTCAACGCTAATATTCTGAGTATGTTAGCCACCACGACCGCCCGCTTGAAGATTTCTCTGTGTTTTTGAAACCTTCAATGTTCACACCGAATGCACGAATTTGGACTTGTCTGCTGTATCTCTAGCTAGATGGATCCTACTACAACCATCATTCCTTAATTCAACTGCTGACGCCGGCTGTGCAGCTACGGACGCTGGGTTTGCGAGCTACTCAGCATCAAGACGAAAGCTAAAACCTTTTGCAAAATAGGCAACCGATACAAGATCGCTCCGCGAGTCTTTCCACATGTATCATCGACCAGATCTAAGATTTTGAGAGGATTTCGATAAGGACGATTCTGTGAGCACCTGAGCACTTATAGCATATATTATAGAAGATTTGCTACACGCCGTCGGCAATCATGTCATACAGTAGTGTAATTGTGGTATTAGCAGAATAAGAATCCAATTCTGAAGTGCTCCGTAGCTGCTACCGGGAAGCTCGCCTCTTCTTCCGCAAGCACGCTCTCAATATATATACATATGGACAAAAAGAGCTCCTTCAGTTGCGATCATCCGCAAAGAAGACAAACTGAAACACTTGTGCAGCTTTTGGTTTTGAAAACGTTCTAGTGCGTGTCTGTAAAACCAGACAAAGAGAATACAAGCTGTGAGCGAAGTATTACTGCACCTACTTGGCGAGAGCAAGGTTCATGCGGACGAAGTCTGCACGAAGCGGCGTCTAAGTAACAGACACGACCATAAGATCACGAGACAGTGCAGACAGTGCAGCAGCAGCACAGATTCAAAGGTTGCGCGCAGGTGCATCGAATACATATGAGAATCAAAAGCTACGAGCTGGTACGAGGAGGAAAAGAAAGCTTACTCGTCGCCGCCGCCAGCACGAAGTAGTACGCGGCTGAGAACATGAGATTCACTTCAGCAACTGGATCGCCTTTCTCACAGACTCTGCTGCAAGCGAACACTCTTGTCGAATTCCGAAAACTGCAGATCGCATTCTTTAACGTCGTATCAAGCAAATAATAGTAATAATGCGAAATTACAGAGGCGAAAGTGTGCACAAATTTTTGGCATAGATTTCTTTAGCTGCAAATTCGGAGAACAACGATATCGCAACAACGTCGACGCGGATCATAATGACACAAAACAAGCAAACTAGAACTTTCTGCTCAAACGTGCAAAAGGACGCCGAATGTGATGAGGATGCCCTTGGGAAATAGCGATGTTGCCGTAGAAGCCGGGACTAACGGAACACGGCAATAGAAGAGTTACCAAAAACAAAATCCTGCGATGAAGCCGATTCCCGGCTACGACCTCCGTCCGTAGAGGAAAGAGAAGAAAACACTGACAAAACACGGAGTAAAATAGAATAGAAAACAGCCAAAAATAAGAAAAAGGGGAAGGGGGAACAGGGAAAAGAAAATACAGTAGAGGAAATCAGAAGCGAGAGCGGAAAATTTTCCGCCAACGCGGGACGCGAATTGAGACGCAAGCTTGTGGAAAATCGCGAGGGGAAACGCGTAGAGTGTGCGGCAACAGAGACGATCTCTTGTACGGAGAAGCTCCGCAGAAGGCGACATCGCCAACAACGCTCACGGAAAAATCGAGGTGCCGTTGATTTCCCTCTCTCTCTCTATCACCTCGCTCTCTCTAAATAAGGAATTTGATTTATAGGCCTTCGATCAGGACCTCGATAATGGCGGGATCGGGATGTTGACTAGGTAGAAAAGCTGGGGGTCGCTCTCTAAATGAGGATCTCGTTTATGGGCCTTCGATCAGGACCTCGATAATGGCGGGACCGGGATGTTGACTAGGTAGAAAAGCTGGGGATCGCTCTCTAAATGAGGATCTCGTTTATGGGCCTTCGATCAGGACCTCGATAATGGCGGGACCGTCATGTTGACTAGGCAGAAAAGCACTGAGTCGCTCTCTAAATAAGGATCTCGTTTTATGGGCCTTCGATCAAGACCTCGATAGTGGCGGGACCATGATGTTGACTCTAGGTTAACAGCACTGTCGGGTGGGTTACTTAGGAACAGGAACAGAACCCCGGCGGTTATCATGGAGGTTATTGACATTCATGACTGCTATTCTCGGCCAATCAAAGAACCGGCTTCTGATGCATAACCACAGTCCTCAGAAGGTGAGGAAAAACCAAATAACCGGCTGTTAAACCATGGATTCTTTACCAGTTCTTTCATGAAACCGCATGGAGACCTCAATCCATTTAGGGACCTCAAATCTCGCCACATGCGGTGACGATTTGATGTCTTGAACCCATGATCGTCACAAAATTACATAACAATCCACACAACTTTTTTTTTTTCTTTTTTTTGGGTATCCTCATTTACCAAATTTTGGCTCATGTCCGGCATGTGCAATTTGACCTATTAGCTAATTGGCAAAGATGGACCCCATTTTGACAATTTTTTGAGCTCCTTCCCGGACGGATATCTGGGTCAAACTCGTTCAATCTACACATGTTCTGTGAATTTATCGAGAGTCTATGACTTCAAGTCGTTCATCACATAGTCACATAATTCTTGTCATGTTCGGCTGAATTTATCCCAAAGTCTATGGTTTCAAGTCATTTCATTCCCCCCTCCTCTGCACACCCCCCCCCCCCCAAAATAGCCAACCACTTGAGGGGGGCCTTGGTACATAAATGGCTACTCTCTGCAAGGAAAGGGCCAAACCGTTGTGCAAGGAAAAGGCAAAAACCTTCACAACTATTTTTCAAATACCCTTTCAAAATCTCCACTTTCTTTATCTTTATGTAGATTTTTTTCATATATATATATATATATATATTTGAAATCTTCCCTTTCGAAGTAAATTTTTAAATTATGTTTTAAATTTTTATTTAATTATGTAAGAATATTTTGAAAAAAAATTTAAATGATTATTAACTTGTAAATTTTTATTTTGACTATTTGAAAATATTTGGTAATTTTTTTATGGTTTTTAAATTTTTAATTTTTATTTGATTATTTGAGAATATGTTTTAAATTTTGAAAATGATTATTAAATTTTTATATTTAATTATCTTTAAAAATTAATTTATTATTAAAATTTTCATTTTCATTTAATTCTTTGAAAATGTTATTATAAATTTCTGTTTAATTATTTGAGATTATTATTATTATTAAATTTCTGTTTAATTATTTGAGATTATTATTATTATTATTAAATTTCTGTTTAATTATTTGAGATTATTACTATTATTATTTCTATTTAATTATTTGAGATTTTTTTAAATTTTGAAAATAATTTTTTTTATTTAGATATTTGAGAATATTTCAAAAAAATTAAAATGATCATTAATTTTTTATGATGAGAATTTTGAATATTAATATATGGGTGTTTTTTTTATGATCTTCTATAGTCTACTTATTGATTTTGCATAATTTTTCATATGGTTGTGTGTAGACAATTCCAAAAACATTTCCAAATATAATTATCTCATTTCTTTCCTAATAATTACCTCTAATTTTTATAACTATCTCACTCCTTTCCTGATAACTATTTTTTATTCTTATAATTATTTCACCCCTTTCCCTACCCACCAACGTGGATATGAATTGGCAAATTAACATGTGCCTTTTCATGTCCATGATATTTATATTACTTAAAATTTAATTTAATATTGACATAAATAATGATGAATTATTGACAATAATATGCGAACATAATAAGAAGGAAAATTGTCATTAGTGGTGGGTAACAATGTGGAGCCCAAGTTTATATTTATAAAAACTAATTATAAACCTCAACCTTCTTTACGAACTACTTTTACCAATTATTTTTTACACAAGTGAAGTTAAATTATTGTAAAATTTTAATTTAAAATAATCTAAGTATTAAAATACATTTCATGAATTATTTTTAATGATTATATTAAAAAAATTATTTATGCAAATGATTATTAAATTGATAAACCTCCATTTCCTTTATCATTATTTTTATCTCTTTCTTACAAAAATAAAGTTAGAGGAATTTTTTTTAATTTTTAAATTAATTTAAATATTAAAGTACATTCCATGAATTTTTTAAATGATTATTAAAAAATATTTATAAAAAATGATTATTACATTGATAAGCCTCCATTTCTTTTATCATTATTTTTACATCCTTTTCACATTTTCCAAGTGAAGCTTAGAATTCAAATTTAAATATTTATTTACTAATTATATTAATTCCATAAATCTAAACATTTTTTCCTCAACCACAAGGTTCTAGTTTGTTGATGATTTATTTATTTATTTATTTAAAATTTTCCATGTTGAAAAATAAATTACTCTTGAATTTCAGCAAAAAACCACAAAAAAATCCTTTGTAATTTTATTTTTTGAAATCTTCGACATTTTTACAAATAATATGATTAGTGTTGAAGTTGCCCCTATACTATGGTAAAGCCAAAAGAAAGGTGGAAGCTTACAATAAAAACGAGGAATTGGGAACATGTGGGCCTTGCTTATATATGTATAATTTGGATAAATACATTTAAATAGATGGCAAGACAAATTGTGGTATGAGATTTGATGATTTAATTGTGAAATATATGGGTTCAAATGATCGATTCAATATGCTTAAATTGATCCAAAGTAAGATTCTTGTGTAGTGTAATTGGTTGTATATGATCTAAATGACTATCCTAAATGGTACTAAGTTTAAATAATATGAATTTTCAATGATATCGTTCCATGAAGGTTTGTAATGTTATTGATTCAATGTTAAAATTAATGTGCGTACATTGAAATTATCAATTACTATGGTTGTACAATTGTAAGCATATTTTTCAAAAAATGAAAGTAGAATTAAAATGTTGTATTGGCATTTTTGGTGGTTTGCATTTTTGTGTAATGTTTCATGTTTAGTTTTATAAAATGTTGTACAAATAAAATCAACACCATGGTTTGTCATAACAAATGATTTTGTTTAGAGAAAGAATTTTTTCATATAATATCATTGTTTCATGTTGATTGTAACAAAATAAAATATTGAATTTATTTGGTAATCTAATGTAATTTTGTTACTTGTTGATTTCTTTATTTTTATGTCATGTAAACAAAAAATGTGGTATGCAAATAAAATTTAATATATCAAAACATCTTTGTGGTGAAATCTTTAAATAATGGTATTTGAAGATTGTACAAATATAGTTTCTATTCAATAAGTTTTTTTAAAAAATTATTCATTGTGCATTTGTTTTTAAATGAAAATTTTTTTCTTATAAAATAACCACTATGATAAATCACATCCATTGAAATCACACTACCTTGCAATTAAAATTCAAAAAACAACTCATATACAATTATTATGCAATTATCCCATTAGAAATATGGTGTATTAATAAAAAAATTAGCACATCAAAAAATCAATTAGTTGTATTATAATTGCAAATGAGTTGAAAATGGGTCTTCTATATGATAATTTATATACATTGTACATATATATGTAATCAACCATGTTTGATTTTTTTAGGAGTTACATTATAATTGCATGTGGCAACTATTTCAGAATTGTTGTAAATGTGCCATTCAAGCAATAATTATTTTACAACTAATGTACAATGTACAAAATACATACATGCGATCATGTGATGCACCCCTAAGCTCCCTAATGGACTCAGCTATGAATCTAAGGAAGAAGACAACGGAAGGAGAAGGAGTCGGGGCACGCTCCCTAACTTGCAACACTTCGGGGGTAGAAGGGTGTGTTGGAGCTCCAAGATGGGACTATAAAGATTTACAAGTAAGACACTTACTCACACGGACCTGCACTAACCAATTAATAGGTTGGTTAGTGCGTAGCTAAAACACCTTTGGTGCATGAACAAGCCACGAGCAAACACGGATTCACAAAACTCTCCACGGCTTGAACTTGGGGGAAGCCACCACCTTCCCCTTTATAGTATACTCTGTGTCTGGCCACAGGACCAGCACCCAAATGTCATTTCGTCTCGAGACTCCCAAGTGGGAGTCCCGAAATTCCCAAAGTTAGGACTCCTGCAACTTTAGGGGCCCACAACTTTGTGTGCAAACCTCTGATTGAGGTGAAGTTTAAAGCAAAGTTTTAGCCCTCGTCAAGAGCTTTCCAACGGTATGTGGCACGCCACCTTCACGCAAGGAAATCTAGGCGATTCCCAACTTTTAGTGGTCGGTAATCAAATTGCCAATTTGACTCCCGACCCTTCTTTTGGCCATAACTTGTGTTTTAAATATCCAAATGGGTCATGCGAGCCCATTTTAGACATCTAAGTTCCAAAAAATTTCAATAATATAAAGAACTTTTCGATCCAATGAGTTTTGACCCCTGCAATCACCCTTTGAATATTTGGGAATCCATCGGGACTCCAACTCCCAAAATGGGAGTTCATTTGGGAGTGTGGGGGTTCATTCCCTCACACTCTTTTGCACTCCCGAAAACATGAAATGTGATTCCTGAACTTCATTCTTGGCCTACACCTTTATAAGTCCTTACTTTAGTCACGAGCCTAGAGCTGGGGTTGCAACATCATTCTTGGCCTGCACCTTTGCAACCCCTTGCCTTGGTCATGAACCCAAGGTTAGGGTTGCGACATCATGCCACATGTTCACATTTCCACCACCCATCATAGGACACATTTGTAACTAATTTTCGATTATGATTTCCATTGATAGAATTAGTATGGTCATTAATGTGCCACCACAAAAGTATTAATGTTTAACTATGTTATGACTATAATACTACTTATAACTTAATAAGGATACACATTCATCAGTTATTTATATCTTCATCATATGTGCTTTATTTTGAGTGATTTAAAATGTTATGGAAGTGTTACTTTAAGTTCTAAAAATCATCTTTGAAGTGCAATGAAAAAAGGAATAATGAAAAAATAACAAGAAAAATAATTTATTTACTTTTTACAAAACACATTTTTTCTCTTTTTTTTTTCTTTAGACCCCTCCTACTTTCAAACCTCATAACTTTTTAATTTCTTATTCATTTTAAACAATTAAAATGTTATAGGAACGCCATCTAAAGTTTTACAAATCATTTTTGAACTCAAATAACAATAGAACAACATGCAAGGGATTTTTTGGGTCTTTGGGAACTAACCTTTGTAACATTTGGTGGTTTGTTGTTTTGAGTTTTTAACCCCTTCTACTTTGAGGGGTTGTAACATTCTCAATTATATTTTGTTTTTGACGTTTTTAGTGTGTTAGATGCACCTATAAGAAGGTTCAAATTTTGTTTAAACACCAAAAGCAATGGAGCCCTCCCTTTAGATCTAGCCTACCTTGAACGCTTAACTATTATAATTATAATTCATTTTGCAATTAATGAACAATTAAAATATTTAACCCATATGTTTTATCTTTGATCTCATGCTACAAATAAAGAAGGTTTTTTTTCTTATGTTTTCACATTAAAATACATGTGCCATTTCAGGATGAACTTTTAAATACACAACATAAAATATAAAATAAAATTTCATGGTTATTTTTTAGTTCACTTAATTTTGTGTTTTCCCACTTACTTAGGTAAGTAAGTAGGTCTTACTTTTCTACCTAGCTACTAAAATAGGTTTTTTTTTAAAATATAATTAATATGCCATGTGGCAATTTTTAATTATGCCATGTGTCACAATCTCGAACCATCATTAACAATCATAATGGATGATGGAGATCAATGTTTCAAAATAAAAATTATGTCCAAAAATCTTCATAGTACAATGTGTCAGATTTTGATAAATGAATGACAATTAATGACATCATGGGTGGAGTTATAATGAAATTGCATAATAGTTGGAAAATTAATTGTTTTGATTAAGTTGCAATGAGTTGCATTGTATATATGGTGAATTACAACTTTGTAATTCATGCAACTTATTAGTTAACACTTGCATTGTATAAATATAATGAATGACAAATGCCCTATGCAACTCAAAAATTGAATTGCAAGGCCAATTGCAAAACATTTTTTTTTCTCATTGTGAATATTTATTTCAAAAAAATTGATAATAATGGAAAAAATCAATGTAAATGGTTTTTTAAATGAATCTAGAAATAATGTAGTAAATGTTAAATAATGTTCTGTTACACCAAGTTTATCAAATGTTAAACAATCAATAATTAGATCCTATGTGCCATGTATAGTGCATGGTGTAATTAAGTTTTCAATTGGAAATTATGTTTTTGTGATGATATGTTACCATTATTTGTATTTAAATTATTTTTCATTCTATTGGTGTCCATTTTTTATTTATTGTTGGGAGCTTTTCATATGTATGGGAATATTTGATTCTAATGTTTAATTGAACTCAAAGGTTATGAAAATCTATCCATATTAGTTTTTAAAAAATGATGTGTAATCTTGGAAGGTTCTAATCTACACCATTTATAAGACCATCTAATGTTACATGATTACAGGCACATAATTTTACAAATTCCAGTGACATAGGAACTAGTTTATATGGGGTTCTTTGCAAAAAGTTTCATATGTCACTTCTACGTGACCATTCTGGTGGTATGGTTGTAAAACAAATGTGGCAATGTATTACTTGATGGGGAATTTTTTTAAACGAAATATTCATGAAATTTATGTTTTCAATAATGTGTGATGTTATTCAAATTCTAGTTAGAATATTGATGAATTGTTTATTGTTTTGGCACATGACATGTTGTAATTCATAACATTTGATGTGTTCATGCCAAATTGTCCCAAATTATTATTAATAAACTCAATTTTTTCTTTAAAAATCCATAAATCTCACACATGAAAAGCTTGATAAAAATCTTCTAGCATAATTACATCAAAACCACATTTGAATTCATTGTGAACTTGTTTTGTAATTTGTAATCTACAATTAATGAAAATCAATATTTTTTTGTTACTAAAAATATTTCATCTATAATTAGTAAACAAAATTGGCTTAATTATAATAATTTTCTGATTAAAATATCACATTTTCATGAATTAATTTTGTCCATGATGCACCTTTAAGTTTTTCCCAATGCTTGCAAAATGAACCCCTAAATAATAATAATAGAAATATGGTACAAAGAAAATTTTTAAAAATTGGGGATGCACTCTTTAACTTTGCACATTAAGGAAAGAAAGTTGTGTGGGAACTTCAAGATGAGGATTAAGATGAAGTGACATGTTCATGAATGCCTCATAAACAAATTTAACTTATACAAACTAAACATGTGGGTAATGATAATAAAACTAACTTTGGATCATAGATTTGCCTTAAACCCATTACATTCATATGATTTGAACTTGGGAAGAGGCCACCACCTTCCTCCTTATAATATATTTTGTGCCTCTTCATAGGGGCTATATTCAAACATATGTTCTCCCAAGACTCCCAAAGTTGAAACTTGTGTTATCCCCTTACAACCTCATTTCTCCCTTATTTCAAGTTTTTTTAAACATGTGAACACACTATTTTGAATGTGTCAAATTTTTCAACTCCATATTGCATGTGTTCATAGAAGGTCATTTGACCCATGTTCCTTAAGTTTTTATGGTTGGGATTCAAATTGTCGATTTGATTCTCAACCTTTATTTTAATTATAAGTCTAGGCTCCAAATGGAAAATGTGAGTTCACTTTCAATGTTTAAATTTTGAAAGCTTTCTAATGGTATAAAAAACTTTTGATTTTGGTAAGGATTATCCCCTACATTTTTGTCC
>Ga0116229_10015265_pt1 | contig 10503 bp, 9 predicted proteins | sample S1TSphgellanicum_3_FD_87313 | JGI IMG/M metagenome (GOLD analysis project Ga0116229, IMG submission 87313) | Host-associated microbial communities from peat moss isolated from Minnesota, USA - S1T2_Fc - Sphagnum magellanicum MG | ecosystem: Host-associated > Plants > Peat moss > Unclassified...
ATTCTCCAAAATGCAACCTTCTACTTCAGATCTAATGTTCACAGGGCGCTTCTTGAGCTGGTCCATAAATTCCTTGGTGAATTTCCTTCCAGTATCCCTAACTGTACTGACAGCAGCTGAAAGCAGAGCAGGAGTGGCAGCTTTGGAGTCATCTAAATATGACCCACCTTGCACGCTCCTGGCAGCATGCTGTTGCTCAAGGTGTAGGATCTGTTCAACCAACTTATCCTTCTCCTCTTGAAGGCAGTTCATCTGCAGATATATCTCTTCCTGTTTGGCCATGAACTTTTCTCTTTGTTTCTCCAATATTCGGTGATGTTCTGCACTGTACGCTTGACGTAGCTGCTCATCTCGCTCATTTAGCTTGCTGTTGAAATTGGTTTCCAAGTCATGGGAAGAGTTCTTTAGTCTCTCAATTTCTAATCTCTGCTGGAATATTATCCCCCGTAACTTCTGCAGCAATTCATCCTTTGGGTCTACCAGCTGGGCCAGTTCAGTCTTCACTGGTTGAGACAGAGAGTTGAAGATTGAACCAGACACTGACCGACACAGAGGATTTCTGTTAGATTTGCTAAGATCCTGTTGCTGCTGTTGGTCAGAGGAACTTTCAGATTGTTGTAAGTTGTTAGAGGGTTCAGCACCACCAGGCTTTTCAGTTTCCTGATCTGCATTCCCTGTGTTTGCAGCCTCCAGTTTGGTGTCACTTGGTGGCTCATCCTTTAATGCTCCAGCACCTGAAGGACAAATCTGTTCCTGTCGTTGTTGTTGGTCATCATCAACTAGCCCTTTCTGTTTGCCGATTTTGTTCTCTGCAGTTGATTCATCTGCAGAACTTACATTTTGGGGCTCACTGTGTGGCAATGGGCCTCCAGGAGTGAATTGAGCCAATTGACTGGTGTCATCCTTCTGCATAGCTTCACCATGTTTACCAACTGCATCAACTTGTTCATCAGTTGATTCGTTTGAATTCACACCTGCCATGGATGGATCAGAGGAACCTTCAGTTTGTTGTAAGTTGTTAGAGGATTCAGCAACACCTTTGATGGACTCTTCATTTTCCTGAGCTGCATTCCCTGTTTTTGGAACCTCTGGTTTGGTGTCACTTGATGGCTGTTGCTCTGAAGCTCCAGCAGCTGAAGGAATACTCTGTTCAGCATTGAGGTTTTCACCACTTGTATCTGATTTGTCTCTATCAGACAATAGTTCAGCATCACGACAACTCAATCCACTTTCATCCAACTGTACTGTTGTCGAATTGTGAGGTTGGTCTGAATCATGAGTCAGAGCTAAATTATGTTGAGCAGTGGGAGAGGCTGAGGTGCTTTCATGACTGCTATCAGGTTGCAATGCCATGACCTAGATTGCACGTGGTAAAATTTGTCAAGCTGCTGTAAGCACTCTCAACCCCAGAAGACCAAAACTGCAAAAGATTCCAGACCTTACCCTGGTCAATTCAAAGTTTTCAAGCAATATGCATAACCAATAACTAGAACTGTGAATTGCTTCCAAACTTCTTAAAATATAAATACAACGAAGCAAGCCCTTTTAAATTCCCAAATGGATTGTCTACATCTCTAAGCAGAGCTTTACTCTCACTGCCCCTCAAGGTCAAACTCAAATGAAACCATCGAGACAAATCCTTCTCCTTCTTCAGTGCTTAATTTACTCAACAAAGCCTTGAGCTCTGAATCCTCACAGACAGAACACTACAAATATAACACAAACTTTCTACTCTAGTTCAACATTGAAACTGTTCCTTGCATGAACATCCTTCAAATACCCAACTCTTAAATATGCATCTCCACTAATGATTGTCTCCTAAAGCAACAACCCACATAGACAGAATATCTTGATGCACCAAAACAGTGAAATCCTCAGCCCACCTGTATAAGCTTATCCGATTTGCCAAACCCCTGCTGCAATCTGGCAGATCCAAATTCAAGATCTCTCACTCTGAAAAAAAGGAAAACCCACTGGCATCTGTATAAGAATTATCAGCTTTCTCATGGGATTACTTTCTTTTCCGAATCCCCAAATGTACTCCAATATACAAGCTGTCACGTTGTGGTGCTAAGAAACTCAAACTGCATCTAAGCTTCTAGGGTGGTGATCTTTGGAATTCCCCCATTTGCTCCGAAAACCAAAACACACTCCTCTCGGGCTCAAACATGAAACTCACCCGCATATATATAAGCCTGTGGAATCACCGGTCTGAGTCTTCGGATCGGCTTCTCGCTTCCAGCTCTCAGACTCCCACCCTAGAGATATGAGCTGTAGTCTCTTGAGCTTCTACCGTTGCTGTTTGTTATGTCAGATCAGCTTGCAATGAAGCTCGAAAAAATGCTGAGGGGGAATCGCAAACAGGAAAGCCGCGCAAACTTCTAAAATGTGCAAGACAGAGAAGCCACAGGGAAAGAAACAGAGGCAAGCGACTCCAGTGTAACGAGATGCGTTTGCTACGCAAAAGCTTCTAAAATGCGCAAGCACAGAGAAGTCACAGGGAAAGAAACAGAGGCAAGCGACTCCAGTGTAACGAGATGCGTTTGCTACGCAAAAGCTTCTAAAATGCGCAAGCACAGAGAAGCCACAGGGAAAGAAACAGAGGCAAGCGACTCCAGTGTAACGAGATGTGTTTGCTACGCAAAAGTTTCTAAAATACGCAAGCACAGAGAAGCCACAGGGAAAGAAACAGAGGCAAGCGGCTTCCGTGTAACGAGATGCGTTGGCTACAAGCGCGTGCTACCGACAATTTGGGTAAAACAAAAAAGAAAAACAAAACAGACTTAACCAAGTACATCAATTACCGATAGTCTGAGAAGGCACAGGGAAACAAGCAGAGGTAGGCTAAGCGGCTTTCGTCGTAACGCGACGCGTCGAGTAAAAGCGCGTACTGCCGACATTTTGGTAGCGAAAGAAAAAGAAAAAGAAATCTAGGCCTTGCCAAGTGACTGGAATCATGCCGGCAATTTGAGATTCACACAATGTTGTAACTACAGGGACGACGCTCGAAGTAACCGAGAAATCGCACCAGCTTGCTCTCCCGGTAAAAAATTCCTTGGAGTTGTGACTAAAAGTCAAGGAAGTTTGTTTCGGAGCAAAGGGGGCTTGTGCTTCGGAAATCAACGATTTGTTTCTTTTCGTTTTTGCAGTGCCGACTAAAGTCGACGCAGGTATGTACGAGTTTGTAAACTGCGAAAACACGTCTTCTGGGAGAGAAAAGGAAGGCCCCAACGTTCCTGGCGACGAGGGAATGCATCGCCTCAAAAATATTGAATTTGGACAAGAGAAAAAATAGGAGAATTGTAAAATTAGAAAATCACAATCCTATTGCTTTCAGATCTTGTCAATTTTGCGCAACTCGCTTTACTCACAAATCTTATGTCATTTATTGTTGTGAACTTGGCACCCAAGATTAATTCAATTTAATGTAAAATAAATTAAAATTATTTTAAAGAACTTGGCACAGAAGAGTGTGCGACAAAGAATTGCCTCACGGGTGATGGCTAAATGATAATATGGGTCCTGTTTAATATCACAAAGGTCCTAGGTTTGAACTTTGAACCTGCTGGTGAGTAGGTGAAATCCATGTTATGTCCCATGGTGTTAAGCCTAACTTGGGAGTAGTTTTTTTAACAGTTTGTCGATCAAGTGTCTTATGTATTCCCAAACAAAACAAAATTGGTACCAAATATATAGTGACAGTTAGAAAATCACATTGGAGGGCTGACCCATCCTAACGAGGTTGATTAATACTTCTATCTTTTTCCTTTCATTTGGTTTTGTTCATAATCTCATGCCAAAGGTGTAACAGAGAATGTTTTCACAATGGTTGACGTTCATCAATAATAAGATCAATGACAAGCTTGATGTTTGTAGAGGTTGTAATATGATGAAACCCTGCCAATCATAAATAAACCAAAGCATCCAAAAAAGGGGGAATGCAAGGAACAAAATGGAAGGACCCACATCCATCAAGACAAAAGAACCACCTAAGAGGGCGAACCACAAAGGGAACATCAAGTTCCCCAACCCCGGGTGTGCATGTAATGTTCCTAGGCCTAGTGAGGCAGAAGCCAGACGTAATGAGACTTTTGTGTCACAATCTCATGGCAGGAATCACCACCTGTTTAGTAGGATCACCATCCAACAACATACATTGAGGACGTGCTACAGCCATAGCTCCAGCATGAACCTATTCACATATGAGTTGATCCTAAATTGTAATTCCTTGTAGTTGAAGTAGCACAAGGTCCATCTGAGGTTCAGCAAGTTTCTCAAGTGTTGATCACACAGGCCCCACAGACAACTCTGGTTCAGTCTTAGGTTCCTGATTGCACTGATTCAACTTGCTATATTTTTGCCTTAACTTCTACTTTCTTTACCCTAGTGTTTGGATTTTGAGGACATAATCCAGGTCAGGGGGAGTAACGTTAAGGGGTAGGCTACTAGTAGGTTAGGCATTTGAATAGCTACTAGCTAGTTATATGAATTGGCCTTATCATAACAATCCCAAGTTTCACTTGGGGTTTTTGTGTGAATACCATTAGTGACACATGGTGAATTCATGGCTAACATGTTGAAGAAAAGTCCATTAAAAAGGGGGTTGTAAGAATCTCCAAAGAAATTGTTCTCATGCTATAAGATAGGTACATGGACACTAATAGTATATGTTAGGATTACAAATGTTGTAGCATTAAATGAAAGGCCACCCTTAGAGACCTCCCTATAGAGCCCCAGCAAAGAACAAATAGATCATGAGTTTTTTTCAGATGCAACTTAAAGGGAGAAGCTGAACAACAATTTGTTGTTCATCACCTATATAACAACGGTCTTAGCAACAATGGTGTGCATTGTGCATGCATATTGACTTGAACTAACATTTGTATGACCCACCTAAAATTGATTTGGGACAAATTAGAAATTCAGTAGATGTGATCTCCATTTGCAAAGAGGAAAATGTAATGATCTAGGATTCAACATTTATGTACAAAAATATAATTGTATTTACATTTGCAAAACAACTAAAACTAAGAAAACAATATGACTTGCTTCCCACAAGAACAAGTCCATCCAACTTCAAGGGTTGACATGTTATTTTAACATCATCATTTGACTTCCTAAAGAGATGTTTGACCCAACACATTGAATCCTCATATATAGACACAAGTTTTGACCAACTTGAAATTGTTGAGATTTGTAAAGTTTGTGGAAATTATTGTCACATCATTTTTTAGCACTATTAGATGTTTAAATGTAAATGGTATTCATAATACCTAAATACTTGCATCAAGTGTTTTATCATATACCTTGTTTGTAGTTTAAATGCAAATAATTATGAGGTTGTGATGTTGGTAATCATGTTTTTGTTCAAATTGATAATGAAAGCTAGAAAGTTGTTTACTAAATTAGCCAAGCGTAGCAAAGACAAACCACATGGGTAAGTAAAAGAAGCATTATACCATGGTTGGACACAATAGTTTAGGGTCAAAACATGGTTGGGATAGCCAAAAGGATTTTATATACACTGGACCCCTCACGTAAACATGTTGTTGAAACTTAATGACACATTCATATTGAAAGTTTGATTTTATTCATAGATAAATACATTACAAAGGGACAATTATATGCATAGAATGTTAAGATTGAATAAGTTTAAAGATTCCTACCAAGTCCTTGAAAAAATCCAAGAATTGGTTTCATAAGAAAAATAAAATTCAAGGATTCATAAGAAATGTTTAAACAATTTTTTTTGGCCCAAGATTTTTACCACAACACTTTATGTGTTAATATGTATAAATTGCATGAATGTGACAATCTCCAAATGCCCTATTATAATGTAAAAAGTTTCAAAAAGTCAAATTTTTGGGAATTTTCGGCCATTGATAGAACATGGCCCACATTGGATAAATTTTACTGTTTTCATTTTCATAAGTGAAAGTAGTAGATACTTTAGTAGCTTATATAAGATTTGGAACAAATTTATTTCATTTGACATGAAAAAAAAAGGTGAAATGTAAAACAAGTCATGCAAAAAATGAAGAAAAATGTGAATTTGGGGGTCCATAAAGTGGATTCCCAGGACTTATAGGGGGTACCCCAATCATGATTGTGTTGAAAATTCAAGCTCAACTAGTTAGGTTTCATTAGTTATTGGAATAGGAAAATAATTAGGTTACTTTCACAAGGTTGAATTACTTTCTTTACTTATATTAGTTTGGTTATTTGTGGTTTGGTCTTTTAGTTAAATACCTTAGCGTTAATGATTTGGTTCTCTTTTTCTTCATTGTACAAATTTGTGTATTTCATGTGACAAGAACCTTAAGGAGTTCTTGATGTTATGTTCCATGTTATGAACATCATGGTTTAGTTTCCATTCAATAAATATTTATGTTTGCACTTGATTCAATATCCTATTTATTAATAGCTTGGACCCTTTACAAATATGTCTTTGGGCACATATTATTTTAATTGAACCTATCACATTTGCCAAATGCAATAGATGTTCACCATGTTATTTCACACATCTTATTTCCTATTTTATAAGATTTTTCTCCTAGCTTTTTAATAATGATCAACTCAAGTAATAAGTTATAAGTTGTTTAAAGACTAACATATAGTCACATGATTTAATCACCTTACTACGTTGTAATGGTAATAAGTTGTTTTCAATCTCATTCAATTATCCTCTTCCTAGCAAATCTAATAATAAAAGTCAACAAAACTTAATGCATTCTTAATCAATTTGAAACCATTACACCATTGGATTATCAATGTTTTTTATAAGCAATTACTTCATTCATATCTCCTACCTTTTATTTGGGCTTGTACCAGGGTTCTACAGATCCGGGAATCCCGTACAGGATGCAAAAATGCCGAATTTCCTCGCTGGCGCGCAACGCCAAGAACGGGGTGCCCGGACAAATGAGCGAGGGCCGAAGGCCCGAGCTCCGGGATAAGCTCCGGGATAAGCTTGTTGCATTTTCCCGCCCAATCCGGGTACCCCAGACGAATTTGAGGCACCTTCTTTGCTATATACGGGAAGTGCAACATGAGCTCTGAGGCTCCAACTCCTACAGACTTGATTGCTTCCCCAGTCAAACCCCCCAGCCCCTCCAGCACCAATGCCCCCATTGAGGCTGTTGAGCTAGTTGAGCCCCTAGAACCCCCAACCAAAGTAGCACGTACAGTCTGGTGGAAGTCTAAACCCTCAGCAGATCAACCCAAGCAGCATGCAGCACCAGTTTTGATTACAGCTGCTACAAGTTCTCGCAACACATCTGCCACCACCATTGCTCCTGCAGCAGTTGCATCAGCTTCAGCACTAGCCTCAGGTTCAGCCCCTGCGTCCGCTCCTGCTTCAACTTCACGAGCTGCTGTCAGTCGCAGGCCAACATCTAATGCTGCTGCCAGTTTAAATGGGGAGGCCAGCACCTCAGCTGCAGCAGCTTCTGCAGGCGCCAATAACCTGCCTGTTGCTGATAGCCCTGCTGAGCCCAAGAGGCAAGGCAGGCCCCCAGTGACTGCTAAGCAGCTCAACAAGTTCCCCATTGATTACTCATGGTGGCAGTTCAAGAAGCAGCTCGAGAACGGCAGTGTGACTAGCTGTTGCACCCTCTATCTCAAGTATCAGCTCGACAAATGTCAATTCAGCAGGTCGTGCGGGGCCGTTGTGTGGGATGGCAACGATCTTCTCATTCACACCACCTCTCTCACGCACAAAGCAGTAGTCACAGCCAAGGCCAACCCTCTCAAGCGGGCGTTTGACGTCGTTCGCACCACAAGCATCGTTGCAGCCAAGACAACTACACAGTGCCTGATGGCCACAACTCTAACATGCATCAAGGAGCAGTTTCCAATGAACAAGTTTGCACCATTGTTGGCATTAGAAAAGTTTCTGGGCGTGGATCAGATCACGCACAAGTACAACCATAGCAGGTATGTTCATGATGCAGTGCTTGCACAGGGCATCCGAGGTTGGCAGGTATCCCTTGCTTTGAAAACTCATCTTTGCGACTGCGTAATGCATGCTGCAAAGATCATGAATAATAAAACAGTTGTCCTGCCTGAACATTGCACTTACAATCGTCAGCAATCAGTGCATTGTTGCCAACACATGCCCATCTCCTGTCCATTTTAGTCCGTGTATGATGTCCTCTCCCTTGACCTATGTACTATCTGCAGGTACTTTTGGTCAGCGCTCTTCAGCTGTAGCGAGGTGCTGTTACAGAAGTAGGTCGAGCGGATCAAGGCCAACTCCAGCTTTGCACTGCTCATTGACAGTAGCATAGACGTGTCCACGGAGGATCACCTGCTCATCTACGTCAGATACCTGCATCCCGACACGCTTGTCACTACAACTGAGTACCTGACCTGCGTGAAGTTGTTGGCCATTACAGCTGATGCCATCACAACCATTTTGTTAGGGGTCATGACATCATTGGGGTTGGATGTGCAGCGCATGGCAGGGTTCTGCAGCGATGGAGCAGCAACAATGGCGGGCGTGAAGTCGGGAGTAGTTGCACGGCTGAAGGCAGTCAACTCGCGCATTGTTGCAGTACGCTGTGTAGCGCACCGCACCGTGCTCGTCATGAGCGACACAGCAAAGAGCAGCCCGGAGCTGCAGGCAATGGACTCCAAGCTGCGATAGGTGCACAATCTCTTCAACCACAGCAACAAGCGACAGTCATAGTGGGAGGCTTTTGCAAAGGGTTACGGCATCACCCAGCTCAGATTCCCCATTTTCAACGCCACACGCTGGTTCAACCGGCTGCAGTGCGTGGTGGTGCTGATCAACAACCTGGCGGAGCTCATCATCTTCTTGGGACGTGCCACCCGTAAGCGTAACTCCAAATAACCTTGGCCGGTTGGGGCGACAGCACTTGAGGAGCTGCGCGACGTGCAAGTAGTAGCGAAACTGAACTTGTTGCGAGACATCATGCTGCCGCTTGATGTCTTGAGCAAGAAGTTTCAGCACACGTCATACCTGCTGTCGCACCATGTGCGCAAGGCGACACAGCAGGTGGCGGTAGAACTGCAGACCGACTTCATTGAGGCGGAATTGCTATCAGGGCAGCACTATGACAACTTCAAGGTAAGCAAATGGCACATGAGGGTTCGTGTGGTGTCATGAAACTTGATGCAAGCAGTCATTGTGCAGCCTGTCAGTTACCCAACATAGTTTGACTTCTTGACCATACCTGTAACTTGCGCATGTTTTGCTGTGTTGCAGTACGTATGACACCAAATCCTTTCGTCTCCAATGTTATGCATGCACCTGTTTCTGCTGTGTATTGCAGAACGCCAAGGCTTGCCCTGTACTAATTCTGCTTGCCTATTTCTTGTGTGCTATAGGTGAACCTGGGCAAAGTTAGCAATGCCATCCACTACCGTGATGGAGATGGCAAGTTCACTGAGAAGGTGGTGCTGACGGGGGAGCTGAACGAGCAAGATCTGGTCGACTTTGCGGCCTCAATGGTGCAATCAATTGTGTCGGGGTTGGAGGATCGCTTTCCTGAGGGGGATCTATTGGACAACAATGCGATCTTTGATGTTGCATCGTATAGGGGCAAGTCAGCAAAGGAGATTACAGAGTATGGCGAGGATGAGTTCATGATGATCCTCAAGCATTTCAGCCAGCCTGCGGATAAGCATAGGTGGTTTGATACCAAGTTTGTGGGCTGTGAGCAGCGTTTCATTGCGCTTCAACATGAGTTCAAGAAGATGAAGCGATGGTTGGCAGATTATGCAGTTGCGCCAGGGCTGAGCAATCAGGATGTGTGGGCCTGCATAAAGAAGGAGCATCGTTTAGAGCTGCTTCACATGTTGCCCTTTGCGGAGGCCATGTTCTGTGTGCCGGTTGAAACGGCGTGTGTTGAGCGTGGTTTCAGTGAGCACCGAATGATCAAGCATCGGCTCACCAATCGGCTGCGTGTGGTCACGGTCGATTCATTGATGCGTGTGAGCATTCTGGCTGGTAGTGTCGAGTCCTTTGATTATGCTGCAGCCAAGGAGTTTCACAGCAGGCCTGTTGGCGAGCTTCTGGTCAGCAAGCTGTTTGCAGCAATGAGCAAGGAGCCCGCCAATCAAGTGCCTAGCTTTGATGATGGGCTGGAAGATGATGGGTTTGATGAGGAGGGCAGTGTGTGTTCATCATCGGATGAGTCTGAGTGCTGGGGAGATGCTGAGATGGTAGGTGTGCAGAGGAAGGAGCTGGATTTTCTGGCCAAGGAGGCAGAGAAGCCAGTGGAGTAGTTGTCAAATGTGTCTCAGTTGCTGAGAAATTTGCATGCCAAGTAGGTGTCTTGGTGATGCACAGCACCTTGTGACATTGACCATTGGACATTGACTTTGAGTGTGATGAAAGCTGGGCTATGACTGACCATCCTTGGTATGCACACATGCATTTCCAGATGTCTTCAAGCAGTGTGCTGTTGAATAAATGACTTCTTGATGCAATGCAGCTTTGTGTTCTGGATGTGGTGAGTGTGATCTGGCAATGTCAAG
>Ga0116229_10015268_pt1 | contig 10500 bp, 6 predicted proteins | sample S1TSphgellanicum_3_FD_87313 | JGI IMG/M metagenome (GOLD analysis project Ga0116229, IMG submission 87313) | Host-associated microbial communities from peat moss isolated from Minnesota, USA - S1T2_Fc - Sphagnum magellanicum MG | ecosystem: Host-associated > Plants > Peat moss > Unclassified...
CATTAATGGTAGATAGATATTAAGTTCAGATCCACATGTCAAGACGTGAGGACAACAACCGTGTGCAGCGACAAAACTTAACCCTAAATGGCTGGTACCCTTTTGAGCCTGAACAAGCTCCTCAAGGTTGATGTGGCAACATCCCAAATTTGGGGGGAAAAAAAAAACATTTATCCAAGGTGGATTAACCAGAGTAAATCTTGTCCATATACTCCCTCCCAAATATAAGTGCAATCCTAGTTGGTACTACTGCCTTGCACTTTGTTGGCTTCCAAGTTCCTGGCCTTTCTGGCAGAACCCTCACTTGCTCCCCCAGTGTTTTTTGTAATAAAAAATTTGTGAAATATTCAAAGTGGGGATCATCCAGTAATAAGTTTAGCTCAATTTGGATAGCAACCAGATATGAAAATAGAAAAATGTAAGGATCTTTCTATATTCTTGGCTACCTATTGGGAACTTACTATATCAAGTTTAAGATTACAAAAAAAATTCTGGAAATGTGGTCATTTTTTCCATTTTTTTTTCCCATCAAAACACTTTTTTGGAGTTAGAGGTCAAAATCAGATTTTTTTCAGGTTGAAAATTGGCGAAAATCTGCCGAAATTGAAATGATTGTTTACCCTGTAGTTTTGCCAACATATTCTGCCAATAAGGGAACCTTTCCAAAATCTCAAACCCGAAAGGAAAACACAATAAGAATATAACCAAAAAAGATTTACCTTCAACTAATGTAATGGGTTGATATGTTTGATAGGGGAGGGCCTTAGACTAGGTTAGGGTAGGGTAGGGTAATGACGTGGTTGATTGCCAAGAGTAATAAGGAAATGTATTAATATATTTGAATTGTGCATTTGGACCATAGTTGTTAGGAGGGATGTCCCAGATCCCTCTAACATCCTTGGACGTGCCAAGACATACATCATGCACGTCTTTCTTGGTATCCCAGCAAGTAGTGACAACCCTTCTTCCCCCTCCCCTTTTCCCCACTCCCACAACCCACTTTTAAATTTTACTTAAATTTACATTTTTCATCTAGGCAGATGTTAGAGAACCTAACTCATCTCAACATCATCCTTCTCAACACACCCAAGATCCTTCCTAGTGCCCACTATCATCCATTCCAGTGTCCTTGTAGCTTGTACATTGTCAAACTCCCAAAAATTAAATAAATAAAGTATATATATGTGGTGTCCATCCTAGCATGCGTGCCATTCCTATGACACTTCCTAGAGTCTTCTTTTTCAACATCACAATTGTTATCTTGTTGTTCCATAGTATTAGCCTATTGTACATGTTGCCATCCTATCCCAAGATTTTTTTAATTGTTCAAGCCAAATCTAGACATTCCCCATTCCTCTCGAGCCCACTCCAAGCCTATGTTTTTTGCATGGGATGCTCATAATGGAATGTCCTAGAGGTTTGCAGGACGTCCATGGGACCATGTTGACAACCATGATTTGCACAAGGAATCTCTCCAAACATAGTTTTTTTGGATTTGTTGGGAAAGTTGCATTTGCAAATTCATACAACAAAAGAAAAACCTCCTCCTCCTCACAACCCATAATGACCACATTGGTGTGTGGGTTCAAACATGCTGATAGAAAGAAGGAAAAGGAAGAATGGATCCAATAGGTACCCCAATTGGATCCATGAGGGTTTTCTTTCTTTCTCTTTTGTGGGCGAGGAGGGGGTTGTGAGTTTGGGATTTTTAATTTTTTTTTGGGTTATTTTCATTGGGGGGGGGTGTGGTGGTTTGATTTCTTGCATGCAAGGAAAGAGCTACACATGTAATTGTGCACTAATGTTTGTTGAGATTCTCACATGACATTGCAACAAAAAATAAATCTATATTAAGTAGTCTTCCAAAATGTGGGTTTTAAAGTAAGTAAAATAAGTACCCCGCTCTCATAATTGTTTATTCTTTGGAGAGCTCTTTTTGTCCTTTTGGGGTGGGGGAAGGGATTGTGAGGGTGGTGTTGTCAAAAGCTTTTGTTTCCATGCACTCTCATTGTAATACACATTTCTATATTGAGGGCCCTTTAAAATGTAAAGATTTTCTATTTGTTGTAGAAGATGGGGGATGAGATTGATTGTTTTGTTCCCATGCCTTAGAATTTTTGTGATCAAGCTATTTGCAATACCTATGTTGACGGTGTTGCACCCAGCATTGCAACACATGTTTTTAAGGTTAAAAAAACAAACACTATGTGACGAATGTCAGACCTTTTGAAGTTTCATCCCAAGGTCTCCAGCATTATTAACAATATTATTACACTTCTCTACCGTCCCCCAGCAGTCCACCAACTGACATCAAGGTAGTGGAAAAAATATGTTTATAGGCTTATTTGGAGGTTTTCTGGTTCATTTCGTTCCCAATGGATGTTCCCAACGGATTAACGACCATTGAAAACTAAGTGAACCAAAAAATTCTTCAACCCAGGGGAACAACCATAACATGGTAAATTAAAAGCAGCTCAAAAAGGCTCCGTTTACCAGCCACAGCATACTGTGCAATTATGCTGAGCCAAAACCATTTTCCTGAGCCAAACCGGCATGTTTTCCTTTTCTTCATCCAAATAAATGCAGGATCACATACTGAGCACCGCTGGAGATGCTCTTAGGCAAGGACTACGTACGCCTTCAATTAGGTCTGAAACACCTAATATCTAGAAGTGAGCGAAAGTTAATGTAAATGTCATGGCATGCACATCATGTGATTTACACCTCTATTGTTACTACCTATTGATGAAGACCAGAAGCCTACTTGAGTAACTTTATTGAAAGAGAGAAACATCACAAAAGATAAATGAGTAATGTGACACACAAAAATGGCAAGCACATACCAATTTATGAAGCTAACATTGAAGATGGAATTAGTAGGGGTCAAAGGGAAATAGAGACATGCCATTACTGGCTACAACTCAAACTTGGAAGCAGCAAGTTTTGAGAAGGAGCTCAATCTGGCTATGGTGCCTTGTGAATGTGAAGTAAACTGACAATCAATATAACATTCTTTTCAAGAGTCCCATTCGTGAGAAATGTTCAAATCCATATCTTCAAAGCTGAAATGCAACAATTTCATTGGGCTTACTAAGATGATGGAAACAAGGGAGTTGCAAATAGTAGAAAACATCATTTAACTTTTGGAAGTGCAAGAAATTAACCAAGTATGAAGGTGCTAGCAATTGGGTTGCTTTACAAAATAACATGTTTACACAATTCTTATCTATGCAATAACACCATAATGATCTATTTTTCCAATCCGAGCATCAAATGTAGCAATGTTCAAATCCAAGCATCAAATATAGCAATATATAGAAAAATCTTCAAAGTGAAGAACTTATGATTGTAACCACCAAAGGTAGGTGAAGGTATAAGGTAGCTCGTAGTTTGTTCTTTAGAAATGCTAGATATGAAAAAGATTGTTCATCATTTACACTCCCCAAAACAGTCAACGGATTGAGACCAAATGGTGGTTCAAGACTATTTTGGAATTATTTTTCATACACAACTTGAACATTCCTTGGTTAACATCCAATTGCCACAATCAAGCAAAAGTGGAATTACATAATTTGATTCACCAAACTTTAACATCTTTGGTTCATAGTACCACGCTTTCAACATTTTTAATGTTTGGCAAGCTAGCATCACACTCAAGTTGTAGCCAATATTGTGGATATACAATGCCCACAACATCAAGTGAAGCACATTGAGGGAACCAATTGTCCAACTCATTGATCAATTGGGTAACTACACCTATGGACCTACAAAACCAATTTTTTTTTAATAAAAAACATGTTTTTAAAACTCCAAAACTCACAACACATCAAGATTAGTACATTCAAATAGTTAGCAACTTACTTGAAAATTTTAACTTCACCTTGGAAATTAAAATTTGGAAAAAAATTGGAATCACAATTGTTTGCACTTTTGAAATTGGGTCATTGTGCACAACCTGAAGCTTTTCATTGTTCACAATGAAGGTAAATTGTTCGCTACAATCATTTAGGTCTACCACCCACTTTGTGTGCATGTGTTATGGGTGCAATCCAATAGACTTTTAAATGCCTAGAACTCATCATTAGAAAATGAAAACCTACCATCATTATACAAGGTATAGAATTGCCCCTTGTAATTTTTATTATAACCCCCAAGTTGCACATGAAACCATAACATTGTTGTGCAAATTGCATAAGAGAATCAATATTCTCCAACAAAAGGATGATGCAACACATTCATAACATGAAAATAACAAGCAAGCAAGATCAAATCAAATTAATGAACAAGCAAGATTAGCAAGATAAGTGAGATTAAACCAAATTGATCAACAATATCAACAAGATCATCAAAATCATACCATTAAAATTAATTAGTAAAATCAAATTAGATTGAAACAAGGCACTTTAGCAACTTGGTTGCTTGAACTATCCAAAAGCATCTTGGCCAAAAGTAGCCTATATTTTGAAAGAATTATCTATATAAGATCCAACAAGGATATCCAATGAGTTTTCACGTTCTTAAATTTTTTAAGCTTGTTTATTTTGATCATATCAGTAACATTAACGAACTCATGGTGACTCTTTGGGTTGTGAGCAAAATAAGCACGACAACTTTGTAGTAAATCCTTTACACTAATAACTATTCCCAAGGAAGATAAGGTACCATATTACATCCATGAGCCATGCAATGGACCCCAATGGAAAAGGGTACATAATTTGTATTGATTTGCTTAATGACACCAATTTTGGTGCCTTCGAATGTACTTACCTTATTAGCCCCAAAACAAAAAAAAAATTCAGCTATAAAAGTATAGCTCAAGCCTCCTCCCTTTTGTAAGGTTTCCATGATCACAATAGTCAAATTATCAACCCATGTTCCACAATAACCCTTTGAAGAAAACTTAACATGGGAACTTTCACCCAATTTTGCATCACATATGCATGTATGGAAATCCAATTATCATTATCCATAGTATTCACGTTGTTGCATGTAAGGGTCACATAGTTAACAACAAAAACATTGACCAATATTGCATTAGTCACATAAGCAAACATAAATTCAATCATTATACACCTTCAATTGTCTGACATGTGCATTTTCGGGTTTTTAAGCACACCAATAAAAAATATATAACCCTCTTATTTTCATATATATTCCACCATAATACAACCCCCTTCCAAAACTTGGAACAATGTGGCAAACTAAACATTTTTCCTTTCCATTTCCAAGTGTTTATTCTTGTTGATTTGCTACAAGACAATAAAAAAAACTTGGGCAAAAAACAAAGCTTGGTTTTTTGTGTTTATAAGTTTCGTTGTTTATTGGTCTCTTTTTCTTATTTTCATCTCTAAGGAATCCTTCTCTGCCTTCCTCTTACCTTCATGTTTCATCAATGTATCCAGCATGGGAACAAGTAGGCAAGGCTTCATATCAATCATGTTGCATACTTTGCATTTAACATTATGAAGAATGTTATTAATGGCAAGGACCCTGTCACAACCCTAACATCGGGTTCTCGATTAAATGTGGAGTGCAAGGGCACATGAGGCCAAAAGATTACATTCAGGAATGAAACACACTCTCACAAGTGGGGGAAAGTGCAAGCGATTGAGCCAATGACTCCCAAGTGCACTCCCACTTTGGGAATTACACTCGTGTGGGAGTCTTAAATAATTAAAGCCTTGGTTGAAGAAGCAAAAAAACACGAAATTGGGCTTCTAGGATACCATTGGAAAGGTCTTGAAGTGTAAATGCCTAAAGTGCCCTTGTATTGTTCATTTAAATTTGAAATGCATGAGTTATGATCAAAATAAGGGTTGGGAATCAAATTGGGAATTTGACTCCTGATCTCAAATCCCCTTAGAGCAGGGGTCAAATGATCTTCAATTGGGGCATGCAATACACCCTTGGAAAGATTTTTTTGAAAGCTATAAAATATTACTTTCATATGCTCCAACAAAAATTGATTTGAAAAAGATATGAGCGTCCAAAATTTTGAAACAATGAAAGTTCCAATTTTGGGACTCCCACTTGAGAATCCCAAGAAAAAGTGCCATTTGGATGTAGCCCCCATGAAGAAACATAGAATATACTATAGGGGAGGGGAGTGGTGCCTCCTCTCAAAGGTTGTAGGCCATGTAAAGCTTGTGCTTGAAGTTGTCCCTATTAAGTCTATTACACCATTCGTGTTCAACTTACACTAACTACCCTTTATTCTTAGTTATGCATGTTGATTTCATCTTGAACTTTTGCTTGTGAGTTCACCCTAGTCCCATCCCATAACTCCAACATGCCCTCCTACCCTAGAAGTGCCACAAGCTAGGGAGCATACCCCGACTTTTTTATTTTTTCATTGTTTCACTTTGGGACCCACTTTTGGGTCTCCTAAGGAGTTTGGGGGTGCATCAAACCCTCTCAACACAATGGGAGCTTTGTAACCCACTCAAGCTAAAACCTACATGTGTAATCATACAAATTTATTTTGTTTTTCAATCAAGGACAAGGCACCAAATCATGATCTTATTTTGTATCAAGCAAATTACTCAAATCTATGACCTTTTCTAATGATGTGGATGAATCAACATGTAAGCTACTACTTGAATTAAGTTGGGTATATGGTGGAAATAAAAGGGTTATGTCAAAATGCAAGCCAATAATAGCTGCATGAAAAGGTAACTTTGGGAAAAAATAAATGTGAAAAAACCCATTAAAAAAATGATTGAAATCCAAAATTAAGGGCTTCTTAGAGATTAAATAGGGATTTCCTGAGTTATGGGTTACCTAAGGACTATTTAATGTGTTATATTAAGGTTGCTTAGGGTGTTACATAGGGCCTATTTAGGTGTATACTAGGGCTACCAAAATCTTAGTCTAAATCATAATTTTTATTTTTTTCATTTCTCACTTGTGGAAGGGTTTTTTCACTTGGAAATCATGGCTTCATCTTTAAACCACGGGTCTAGTTTTACATAGATAGTTTTAATTCCTTATCCTCAAATGATAATGAGACAATACATGAGATGTTTGTAGACATGGATAGACAAAAAAATATGTTTTTGTAGTTATAATTGTTGTTGCCAACTCGTCTTTCACGCTCAATGTTGATGAGTTGGAGGAGGGCATGGGTCAACCAACGGATTCAAGCATGGGAGTTTGAGATGTGTTTATTACTATGCAAACAACATTAAAATTATTCAAAATTTTGACTAACTTTAATTTGGTCAAATTTGACCAATTGGTGTTAGTAGTGATACCCACCATTGCATGCCATGCATGATCTACAAGGGAACATTGCATTCAAATTTACAAATAAAACTTTGGTTTCAAGGTTTTATTAAAGTTTAGATTTAGGGTTTAAGGTTGAAATTAAGGTTTTAGTTTAAGGTTGACATTAAGGTTTTCATTTTATAGTTTAGATTTCGGTTTTAGTTTAAGGTTAAGATTAGGGTTTTAATTTTAGGGTTGAAAATAGGGTTTTAATTTTAAGGTTGAAATTAGGATTTTAATTTAGGGTTGACATATATTAAGGTTTTAATTTAATAATTTAAATTAGGGATTTAGTTTAAAGTTAAAATTAGGGTTTTAATTTTAAGGTTGAGATTAGGATTTTAATTTAGGGTTGACATATATTAAGGTTTTAATTTAACAATTTAAATTAGGGTTTTTATTTAAAGTTAAAACTAGGGTTTTATTTTTAAGGTTGAAAGTAAGGTTTTAGTTTTAAGGTTGAGATTAAGATTTTTGTTTATGGTTAAAATTAAGGTTTTCAATTTGGATATGATTCTAGTTTAAGGGTTAAGTTTAAGGTGTAGATTAAGGTTTTGTGTTTACGTTTTGGATTAAAATTAAGGTTTTAATTTTAGGGGTTTGGATTATAGTATTAATTTTGAGGTTTGAATTTTAAAAATTCCTTTAGGGGTTATGATTAGGGTTTAACTTTAAAGGTTTAGGTTTAAGGTTTTAATTTAAGAGTTGGGTTTTATAAGTGATCACCACATTTAGATAAATCATCTTTCAAAATTGACCCTTGAACAACATTTTTTAGAATTCTTTTTATATATGAAACATAACAATGTTTGCATGGATGGTGCATTTTTATTGAACTAGTTGAAAAATGCAATTTGTGATAATGTCATTTTCATTGCATTTTGTATATTGCATCAATGATGCAATTAGTGATGAAATATGAATGGATTGTGTTGTGCGCCACTATACTAAAATTCCAAGGTTGCATTGGGTTTATTGATGGCATGTTCACCAAGATGCACAAACCCTATATGATGCAACCCATCATCATCATTGGGTTCAATGGATGTAATATTTACTTGATGAACAACAGTGTGGTTGTTGATTATCAAGTCTTATTTAGAAACATGTAAAAAAATGATTAACCTTTGACCCTATGTATCTCTGTCCAACCTTGCCCTTAACTTCAAAGCTTAAACCTAAGCACATACCTTAACTATAATGAAGAAACTAACCCTTAAGATCATTAATGTAGTTATGTTAAGTTATTGGAGATGTGATGCATATTTTTTGAATTGTTGGAAACATGTTGCTTATATTACATGAATCATTAAAATTTAGGTTTTTTTATTTATGTATCATCTACCTACCTACACCAAACATGCTACATACAACTTGCACCATGGCATGTAATGAAAAACATTGAAGTCATAAAAAGCCATGCCACAAAATCGAAAGGTTTTTTTACATGAAACTTATAAGTAACACTTAAGTTTATTGTAATAATTAGTAGCATAAAACATTGAAGAGTCAAATGCATTTAATTGGTAAGGGTTTAAGGAAAATTCTTGCTCATGATCACTTGTGCTTGTTTTGACAAATGGGAAACAAATTGTAAAAAAATCATGCAAGATGTAAGCTTCAAGGTATGTTTGTTGAATTTTCCAATTGTAAACTTGTGGGTTTATATATATATATATAAAATACTCATCACCTACACCAAACCTTGTAACATGGCTAATTCAATCTCATTGTCACACATGTGAAGAGATGCACATAGAGCATTATAATATTCAATTTATAAATGACAAATTGCCATACACAACCCCCCAATTTGTTTTTGCAAGCCATGCCATTTCACATCAAATCTTGCCACTTGGATTGACTACATGTGTAATCTTCTTCCACTTTGATGTTGTAACTAGTTTCAAATTGGTCATGAGGATTAATTGAATCTAATCCTGCAAGGAATTCATCTATCTTTGTTTGTAAGAGGACAATTATTTATTGGTCCTCCCAATTCAATTGTTGAGGGCATTTGGTATGAATTCTTGATGTGAATTCCTATTGTGAAGGAACTTCATTATCAACATCATTAAACATTTTTTCAAGGAACAAAGATGTTGCATCAAAAAAATGGTGTTGACAACAAAGTGTACAACAAAACTTAGTGTTGGTGTGTAGAACAACGATGATTCGAGTGTACTCATGACACATTTACAATGACGATGCACCTCACTATGCATACAACAACAATGCACAATGCATGTATAGTGAGTTACAAGCTTATTTGTTCTTTGTATAAATCTTACTCAACAAAAATGGTGCAAAACTTGTGTAAAAGAGACAGTTTAGAATGTAGAAGAATTGTCATGTAATGTTTTGCATTTAATATGTTATGAAGCATAGGGAGCTTTTATTGTGGGGAAGATTGGCTACCAATGTTGACTAGTTATTGAGTTTTGACATAGTTATCAAACTAGTTATTAATAACCCATTAATTGGTTCTTAATTTTGTTTTAATAACTAGCTAAATTGATAATTGCTTGGTATTGAATTTTTCAAATCTAATAACCTACACAGGTGACCCAATTATCATCCATGTAGTTAATCAATCTATAAATGCTAATACAAAAAAAAAAGGGGAATTTTTTTTTAAAAAAAAAACCCCTATGACTAATGTATAGCCAACATGTTAACTAACTGTTATTAATTTATAATTGGATAACAAAATTTTATTGCATAATCAACAATTATTTCCCAAAAAAAATTTCGATATTAATAACTCATGTCATCCCAAACTATATATATAAACAAATAAATAACCGGAAATTATTTTTAAAAAGAAATAACTAGCCAACATTGGTGGCCACCATGGACAAGATTTCTTAGCACAAATTTATTATTATTATTATTATTATTTGTCTTATTACCTTAACACTGGGTTTAAACTTGAAATATTAATTAAGTTCAAATAACATACTTGATGTCCAATGTGGTTGTTTAATTAGCTCCCAGGCTCAATTTTTACAAAATGCAGAATTTTCACCATAGTAAGAAACAATGGTGCAAGTCTTGTAAAAAAAGTTGGCATCTCAAATGAGACCTGAAGCCCCCAAAAAACAGTTAAGTATAACCTAGTAGGCATCTGAAATGAGACCTGAAAAAAAAGAGAGTTGGCATTTCAAAATGGCACCTGAATCCCGCGTAGTGTCGGTCCTTGGGCTTCGCGTTGTGGGGCGGGGGGGGCAGGAG
>Ga0116229_10015271_pt1 | contig 10497 bp, 7 predicted proteins | sample S1TSphgellanicum_3_FD_87313 | JGI IMG/M metagenome (GOLD analysis project Ga0116229, IMG submission 87313) | Host-associated microbial communities from peat moss isolated from Minnesota, USA - S1T2_Fc - Sphagnum magellanicum MG | ecosystem: Host-associated > Plants > Peat moss > Unclassified...
CACCCCCCCCCCCCCCCTTCCCCCACCCCATTAACAACATGTTGCAACACTAATCCCCTACCCTCCATGCATGAGTAACTTCATTTTTAGAACATGTCTGCAATCCATACTCATGTACCACTCCTCATTCTTCACCTCTTTCAAAACTATTTCTACCTTTTTATGACTAGCATGTTTTTGGAGAAAATCCCATTTAGGTGCAAAAAGATTATTTTTATACTCAACCTCAAAGTACATTTTGCACTTAACAATGTGCACACAACCATTAAAACCTACTTGCAATTTGGCCCAAGCTAATTTTGCTACCCATTCAAACTTTAAATTTTCATGTTGATTCATAAAACCATTTTTTAAATTTTTTTTAGAGGTGATAAAGCAAGAGGACGAAACAACGCAAGTTTCTTCCTCAAGTTCAATGCCAAATGATCATGGAAAATAACTTAATGAGGCTAACTTTACATGCAAAAAATCACTTAACTAACTAATGACCAACACACCAACTTGAACATGTTGTTGGCTACAAGAAGGAATTGTACTATTGGATGAACCCACATCAATAACAATCACCAAGGTTGTGAGAAAAAAGGAAATATTTATGCAATTTTTTGGGGTGACACAAGAAGTAGTGTCACCTTCTCAATCCCTAAAATGAAACAAACAAGCTTGCAAAAAATCCACAAATTTACAAAAAATGAAATAACTTTAATATAGCTTGTTGAAATACCCTAATTATAGCGAATTTTCAGCTTTTGAAATGAACCAACAAGCTAAAGCTTTGAACCAAAATGACACTCAAAATGAAAAATAGCAAATGCCAAGGATTTGTATCTCAAGAAAAGAATTAGGCTATAAGTTGTAGTTAAAGATAAGGTTCATCACATTATAGTGTTACTACACCATATGCAAAGGGGGAACTTTCAACTAAAATTAAGGATCAAAACACATATATGGCAATTGGAGTTTGACCTTCACAATGTGCTTCTCAATGTTTGATTCACATAACCTACCAACAATGCCCAACTACCCCTTAACATGTTGTTTCCAAATCCAATGTCTTCGAGGTGATCGCAAATTTGATCTCCAATGACAACTTCATTGATGTTCAAGCATCTTGATTTTTCACCGTTCAACTAACATTAATAATAACACAAAGCCTAAAAGCAACAACCAACTCAGCAATGAAACATGTTACACAATGTGACAACTTACAAGCCAAATTGTTGATTGGATTTACAATGTACAAACCTAAATTCTAAAAGAAGAATCAATCAATGCAAAACAAAAACCCTCAAAGCTCAATGTTATAGTCTACTATTTAGTGGGTCATGAAACACAAACAAGGTTTCTAGTGATGTCCTTCTATGAGCAAGAAATAAAGCTAGCGAGAGAAGACCTAGAAAGGGAAAAAAAAGTTAATGAAGGGCCCAAATTCAAGTGTGCAAAAGTGGCAACTAATCAATGGTGGAGATGGGGGAAATGGTGACATGTGATGGCATTAAGACAAGAGTTGGCAAATTGACAATGAGTGTATTATGAAGGCGACAATTTCCTCATCCATGTACTTAATATAGTGATATCATTTGTTGCCAATATAGGTTTTAGGTGATTTTTTTTTTTAATCCTTAAAACCCAAGCTTACAAGTGGATAACCTATATTTTTTAGAGATTTTTGGTGATTTATGCCAAAAAGAAAACATTAGTCTAATTGGTTCATCAATACCATGACCAAGGTTCCAACCTAATACTCACCCAACATTGTTACATATTGCAATAAATGTCAAATTATGATATATATTTATATACTTTATATTGAAATGGATGAAACCACATAATTACCTCAAATGTGACACATGTGATGAACCAAGGACTACTATTATGAGAAAAACCATATTTTATTGTATAATGATCTTGTAATATCTAGTATAAATTAAATTTCACAATTTTTTTCATAAATAGATCAAAATTTCAAAAGAGAGATGACAAGTTGTGATATGTTTGATCAAATTTCAAATTTTTAGATATACAAATAAGGAAATATCTCAAGCAAAATTTGGGATCTTGTTAAATTAACTTCGTTGCAACAAGAAGTGTTGCATGTTGTTGTAGAACAAAATTTGTTGATCAATAAACTCCTAATAAACTCCTAATTAAAAAAATCTATTGTAAAATGCTTGACAAATTTTAGGGAGTTTTAAAACAAAAACCATGTTCAATTGAAGTAGAAAGGATTTGAAGCTTGCGAGTTACAAATTCAAAGGTTTTTTTTTCAAATTTTGTGATGTGGCACAAGCAGTGATCATCCCCAAAAAATTTTGCATTAATGGCAACTTTTTTTTTAAATTGCAAAAACAATAAAAAAACAAGCAAGAAAACTACATTGAAACTAGAAATTCTATCAAAATCTAACCAAATTTCTCCAAATTTTGGCAAGTATTTAGACAAAATCTTCAATTTTACTTTTAAAGGTCAAAATGTTGCACCAATTTGCAAAAAAAAATAATGATAACAATTGTGAATTTTAATTTATAATATATATAATAATAACATAATTGTTATCAATTTTTTTGTAATGTATCTTTGACTTTTTGCATCTAGTTTCTTATGTGCTCACACTATTGGACATCATCATCGACACCAAAATGGCAATCTCAAGATTGTTGTTATAGGGTATTGGGAGACTTTGTCCATCAAAAGGGTGGTGTCAAGATTGTTGTTATAGCAAAGGGGGGAGACTTTGTTGAGTTGCAATTAACCAATCCATGTAAAGCTAGTTTGAGTTTTCCCCCTTGAAGATTTCCAATTTTTACAAATGTTCATATGGACCACATGTTGACTATTTTGTATTTGAGTGAAGCTAATTTTTCTTATTATTGTAAAGCTTTCAACCCCCACACCCCAAAAGAATTTCACTTTTACACAATTAATCACAAATTTGATTAGCACAAAGACTAAATCAACTAAAAAAATCAAGTAAGAAACAAGTCAATTTACCTACAAAATGTGAGCTAACAATAAACTATGAAGCTTGACATGTTGATAAATTTCAAGTTGCAAGATGAGGAAGAATTGTTGAGGAAATGTTTCAAAATAGATGATGAAAAGTTGTTGAGGAATTTTTTGAAGAAAGACAACGAAGAACTATTGAGGAATTTTTGAAGAAAGATGAGGAAAATTTATTGAGGAATTGTGTCAGAACGATGAATTGTTCACTTGGAATTGTTGAAGAAAAATAAGGAAAGGAGAAATTGATAAGGAATTGTTGAAGAGAGAGAGAGAGAGATTTGATAGAATTTGCATATCCTCCATAAGTCCTTCATTTGTAAGTCATCCTTGACTACTAATGATTAGGCTGATCTAAATTACAGTCATTCTTCTCAGAATAACTTTCTCTCGTTTTACGAACTGCTTGGAGCTATTGGTGTTGTTGGAATTGTTATCATTGTCGGTTTTGATGTTATATCTACAAGTTAGTTCCAAAACCTAGAGTTGGGAATCTAAAACTACATAGTGAGAGATTTCGAAATTACTCTTTTGTCATTTCTACTAAATGAATTTAAAAGTAAAATTGAGTTGAAATTGCAAGTATTCTCAAGTTTGAAAGTGTTTGGGAATTGTTCATCGAGGTTTCCTATTGGAGAAGGCCTAATATGCAAGAGAAATGCATTCATAATTATTGTCAGGTTGGCTGTCACATAACATCAATCAAAGTCTTGTGGTTTTCTAAGTTTCATGAGAGAAAAGAGGTGAATGGTTCAAATGTTCAAATACATTTATCTAGAAGAACTAGCATGAAAGAGCACAATGAGTGTAACAAAAACAACTTATGCCAAGCAAAGGGACTATATGATCCAAGATGACCTACAAAATTCTTGCTGTGTGATGGGTTTTAGGAAGCACATGATGACTTCTGAACCCATGTTGATTTTGAAGATGTTGCTTTCAACATGGTCCTTGGAAATACCATTGTCTTGCTTTTGAGTTGCTACTCCTTCCCAATGAACTCTTCAAATGTTGAGTTTGGTTCTCATTTTAGCCTTCAACCATCAATCTACAGATTGTATATCGCCATGTTTTCCTGTAGTAAAATTGTCCCCCTTTTTTGCACTGCTTTGTTTTCTCAGATGCAAAATTGATCTAGTTTATCCGATTGGAACCTAAAAAAAGACTATTCAGATGCTATCCTAACCTAACTACCAACTCAGAACCAGTTGTGAAGATGAAAGAATGAATAAAATCAATTCCGGATCTGCCCCACATTGAGAACCTAGGTCCAAATGATGTTTTTTTAGTTGTTGCTCTCCTACTTTTTCTGGCTTTTGCTGCCTCTGCCCATAGGGAAGAGACTACACATTGGTGTAGATTTGTGAAGAAAATTTGAGCTCAAACTTGACCCTGCTCCCAATGTGTAATTGACATGTTGGACTACTATGTGTGCATACTATGGATGGGCAAATGTTCAATAAAAGTGCATGCATTTAGATGAGAAATTCTTGATCCTGTAAAGGGAAGTTTTTTGGTTTGAAGTTTGAATCTGCCATAAAAGGGCAGAGTCATTATGCGATTGTTGTTGCGGTGCCTTGCTGCGTGCACCTACCACAAAAGTCACGAGATAAAGTGTGTGCACTGCCTAAAGTGGATAATAATGCACGCCCTCTATTACTACTGATTGGCATCCCATGATATCCAACAGTTTTTACTCATGTATTCAGTAGGATTTTTTTAGTACCAGGATTTATCAAGTGGCATTTCTTCTTATGGTTCTCTGGCCTACAATCTTTTACAATGCTGGCTTTCCAAAACCTACTGTTGTTGCAGATGTTGCCAGTAGTGCATGGAAGTTGTTTGTAAAGTCACCCTAATCTGACCCTCTAATCCCTGTTTCATTGCCAATTTTGTAGTGTAGCCAGAAAGTTGGAAAATTTGAGTACCAATTCATAAAACTGGATAGCAGTTCAAAAAGATTTGCAAGACTCTATTCTGACTAGGCTTTAAATCTAGTAAATAAAACATGCAGCAATGCAAACATAGGTAAAGCAAATCCAAAACTGGGGGCTGAAACTGCTGTAAGGACCAATTCAGGTGAAGAAACTGGTTTGATCCCCGTTTTTTACACTGTATATTACTTTCATCCTGACTTTTGACACCATCCCCAGTTTCAAGGGAACTCAGGCCCAGTAGCCCAGTTTGAACTACCTTCAGATAACTCTATCATATTGGGATTGCAGAGAAAAGTCCTCCACAAAGCTTTGAAAACTGCAAGGCAGTGATGAGTTGCTGTAACTCCCCACTGCCTGATGACTTCATCGGCTACTGATAAAAGTTTGAAGCAGTGATGAGCTGCCCTGACTCCCCACTGACTGACTTCATCAGCTCCCCTCAGATGGTTTAGGAAAGTACAGACTAATGCATCCAAAATTCAAGCAAACCATTATACAAACATGTGCAATCTGATTTTCTGGAAATTAGTCATGATGTTGGCTAGTACTCAAAGGTGCATCTTGCTCTCTAGCTTTGCTGTGTAGCATTTTCAACTATAAAAAGCAGCTCAATAAGATCTCAACAATTGAGACAAGTAAAAATAGAATTCCATTAACAGAACAAAATCTTATATTACAGATTAAATTCCAAAAAATTGGAGGTCCACAGCTAATCCCATCTTATTCTGTCGTTAATGGCCGAGTAGTAGCTTAATAGCAGCTGGAATTGTAGCTTCAGAGAAAATAATCCTGTAATATTTCCCGAGTTTATTCTGAAGCTCACACAATTATGAACACAGTACTGTTGTAAAGATTGCTCAGGCAACATGGCAATATGAGCATTACAATATCCGTCAATAAATTTGAGCACCCATTCCTTGGCTTCGAAATAGAAAGATTTACCACACAACTTCCAACTTCGCAAGGCAACATGAAAGTGGTGAGTCCTTTAGATGGCTGCATATGCCAATGGCACCACTCCTTGCAAACCACAATCAATGTTTTCACCAGGATCGACATTGCCAAACCAACTGGTGAGGAACTTTTGGTATGTACCAATGCGGTCTCCCATGCGAGGATCTTCACCATGGCCGCACTCTTCATCACCAGCCATGACATTGATTGTCATGCCAAACCCTGGCAGGCGGTGGGCCAGTGTATCATTCTTTGTTGGCTGCCACTCACCAATCATAATCTGATGGGGAGAAGGCCTTGTTAGGGCAGGTGTCATCCAATACCAGATTGCTGCCTGGAATGCAAGTGTCGCATTGTTGGTCAAAATTTCAGGGTGATGCAACAAGTCTGCATTCAAGGCTATTCCTGTTGGCCCATAGTTGTAGTTCCTGCCACCAGCAAGCCACCCAGCCCCCAACCTAGATCAGCTTTTCTCTTCACACTTGGTGAAAGAGAGGAATTAAACTACTGCCTCTGCCGGTGCATGTTACCTTGCAAATGGTGACTAGCATAGCTGTGCAAATTTCTATCTACTAGCAGTAGCTTACTATTCAGAAGAGAGGGAAACACAACATGATGCACAAAATTTGGTCCTCATCAGGACCTCTTTCCATGAGGTTCATAAACATACAGAACCCTTCAACCACAGTTTCAAGTTGCAACAATAGAAAGGGAGCCTTGTGGATGGAGCCAGGCAGTCAAGCCAAAGAAATCTGCACACTGTGTTTTCATTAACTTTCAGACTTTGCAAGAAACAGAGAAGGCATAGCTGGAACAAACCAGTAGATAGGGAAGGCACCGCGGCCTTGGTATCCCACACCAGGCACACATGGATACAACAGATCCTCCTTACAGTACAGCTGGTCAGGGGCCATCTCCTGGTTGTAGCACAGCCCCCATTGATATGGACCATCCTTGGCTCCAGACCATCCACCTGCTCACCCCAAAAACCCAATCCCACTCCCCTCTTAGTCCATCCCATCCAATTTCTAGCATTACATCAAGAAATCAAAGAAGCCCGCACATACTGCACAACAAAAAGAGCTCTCCATAGAACCACAAATCCCCTTTTTCCCAATCCATCCCTCCCTCAGAGGAAAGTATGTGTATGCATCCCTCTCTGACCATCATTTTGATCACGTCTGTTGTCAAAAGCTCTGGCTCACAACCTGGATCTATACTTCATATCCACCATCACATTCTCTTGCTCTTCCCCTTAAGGATTGCAGATCATAAAAGCACCGGCACATGTATTGAGAAAATACAGTGGCAGCACACCGTTGAAACTGATTTCCAAAGAAAGCAGCTAGGCAACAAACAGAAGTGCATTCTCAGGACTACTACTCTAAGCACAGCTGACCGACAGAGGAGGGGGCATGGCCCCTTCCTCAGCCACATAAAAAATTGTCAGATCCTGAATCAAAAGAAACAAGTGTCTGACTCATATTCTACACCATGATGATTTGAAGAAGGACCATAAGACTGTGAGAGGAACTCCTCTGTAATGTCACTTTGAGGAACATTTTAGTACTTTGGCAGCCAAGAAAGTTGCCATAAAGACTACTAGGAGATGTTCATTTTGGATGTGCAATACATGCCATGATGCTTTACAAGATGAGACAGACATGTGAAAGAGGGCAACAAGATGAGACAAGCATGTGAAAGAGATGATGACAGGAGGGAGGGAGAGAGAGAGAGAGAGTAGTGAGGGTTTTGTTTTTCTTTTTTTCTGTACATGAAGTTTCATGAGCAACATGAGCAAAGAAAGCAGCAAGCTCGCGGTTCTGGATATCCAGTCCGCCGATGGAACCGAATCCCAAGGGCTCGTAAATCTTCGCTGCGTCCATGAAAGAGTCGAAAGTCCAGAATCCTTGGGCATGAGCAGTGGGGTCGTTCCTGTGGTTGAACATGGCCTCAAACACGTCCACCGTCACCAGATCACTCACAGTTTTGTTGCAAGTCTCGGGTCTCACGCCTGTGAGTTTCACTGCGTTCAAGCATGACGCAAGAACGACAAGCCGTGGATCTGTGGGTATCTTGGCTGCTTTTGCCTGTGCCGTCTGCGGCAATGCTGCTAGCACCACCACCACCATTACCAGAGACGCAACAACCACCGTCCATTGACCACCTCCTCCCTTCATCTTTCTTTGCACCTTCTCTCAAACACCTGTTTACTCTGCAACACAACCAAATGGACACAAACACAGAACTGAGTCTTTTCTCTTCTTTTGTTTTCAAAACTACTACAGCAGACATAGCAACAAGAAGAAAAAAGCTTCAACAGAGAGACACAGAGAGCTCCCCAAAAAAAAAACACATTATACAAAAATCAAGAATCTATTCCAAAGAAACATCACAGACAATATATCCCACATTTTTTTTAAAAACAAACAAACAGCCAACTCTGAGCATTTCACTTCTCCATTACGCTACAGAGTCTACTACTACTACTACTACCACTTTCTTGTGTTGTGGGTGGTGTGAGTGTACCTAAAAGAGCTGCACAAAAAATGGGCAAAATACAGAAATGTTTGGCAAAAGAAAGAAGCTCAAGCACAAGAGAGAAGCAAACGAAAATGCAAAGAGAGGAAAGAAAGAAAGAAAGAAAGTTGAGAGAGAGAGGATGTGGACTCACTCACCCTAGGGCACAATGGTGGATGTAACTGAATGGGTTGCTGCAACAACAGCAGCAGCCAGCAGTTGATGTGGTGATACTCGTTGCTGGTCTGAGTGAGAGAGTGAAAGTAGTAGTGTGCTGCTAGTGTGTGTTGCCTTTCTCTGTTTTGCTTGGTCTCATGGTTGGCCCTATATTTCTGGGCTAGCAGCTACTTTTTTCCATGAGGTCCCTAGTCCTCCCCCACCCCTACCCTACCACAATTCTTTGCTTTGCTTGCTTTCTTTCTTTCTTTCTTTCTTTCTTCCCCAACAAGGCTAGGTATACCAGCTTCCTTTACTATGGCGCTACCCTCCCCAATCAGGGTTTTCTTTTTCTTTTTTTTTCCCCATTTTATGATATACAAAATTTGGGCTAATTTTTTCCAACATGGGTATTTTAGAAAATTTAGTTGAATTTACACTTTTTTTTTAAAAATCCCAATTGTGACCCTTATTAACAATTTAGTTCCCCATCTTTTCCCAATGGAACTAATTTTAATTAGTTTCCCATCTATATTATGTTTACAGGGAAAACTATGTGTTTGTGTGTGTGTGTGTGTGTTTTTTTGGGTTTTGAGTGGCTGGGGGAGGGGTTTGCCTTCACAAAACTTGGTTAATAATTGTGTGAAAGCCAAATTTCAATCAACAAGGGGTGTGTGACACTGTGACCTTGCCATTTACATGAAAAAGTACCTTAAGGCAAAAGAAGAATTACGGAAACTCAAATATTTCACCATGCAAAAATATACCTAATCTTCACAAAAAAAACTTCTAAAAGAAACCAAAATCCTTCAAGATATTATAACTCTCTAAATACTCTCAAGTTTCAACACAAGCCAAAATACCATCTTTCAAAAATCTTCATATAAAAATAGACCTATTATTACCTAAGGGCCAAAATCCCTTAAGCTACTATACTCTATAATGAATCGAAACACAATATCCTTGCCTACCGTTGGTAGGCAAGGCCAACAAAGACAACGTTTCCCCTTGGCTCATTATTGTTGTTTTTGCATCATGTAATGGATGGCAAGTGTGGGTATTCCACATGATGATGTACATGTACGGGTGAAAGTAACAATAATAGACCCAAACACACACTCAAGAGAATACTTACAATGTATATAGGAGTGTCCAATGGGTATATGGACTTTAGAATATCAACATGGGTATAGGTTAAGGTTTTGGGCTTTGCAAAATTATCAATCCAAGTAAGGGCACACATATGAAATAAAGAATTATGTTATTCAAGCTTTGCAAAATTATTGGGGTCCATGTAAGGGTAAACTTAAATAAACAATAACCGTATTCATGGGGGAAATAGTAATAATAAATTCATTATTATTTTTAGCAGTTAACCACTAGAAGTCAAATAAACCAATAATGAAGGTTACTAAATATCCAAATTTTAAGGCTAAATCAAGGTATCGGAGTCCAAATTTAACATTTCCCGAGTTAAATATAACCATTATAGGTAAGCCCGCACACTCTCTCTCACTGAAGAAGGTGAAGATTCCAATGTGAAAAGTGCCGGATCACCACTAACACAGAGAAAAGTTATCTATGAGCCAGTTAGGGTATATATTTATCACCGGTATTATTCACTACCAAATAGTTACGGAACTTACCCAGCCAACACCGAGATATATATATATATATATATATATACACTATGTACACTCTTTTGGGTATGTCCGTGCCGAATGTGATAAATCCGCTCAATAAAATGGGTTGGGGGTGAGGGGGGTGTATGTGTGTGTGTGTGTTTTGTGGTAGGCAAGGTTTCATTGGTGGTGGATGCCTCAATTATTTCCCTGACACACTTAACTTTTTATTTTTCTTTCCTACATTTTATTTTATTTTGTTTTCCCGTCCCGTCCAGTCCAGTCCAGTCCAGTCCAGTCCAGTCCAG
>Ga0116229_10015272_pt1 | contig 10496 bp, 8 predicted proteins | sample S1TSphgellanicum_3_FD_87313 | JGI IMG/M metagenome (GOLD analysis project Ga0116229, IMG submission 87313) | Host-associated microbial communities from peat moss isolated from Minnesota, USA - S1T2_Fc - Sphagnum magellanicum MG | ecosystem: Host-associated > Plants > Peat moss > Unclassified...
CATAACAGTTTGCATCCTGAAAGAAGTGAAATGCTTAATCACATCAAGTACAGGGAAAGATGAGATTGAAGAGCAAAACTGATACTTTCAGTAATCAGCAATCCAACTGTGCAGCACATGCAAGAATAATCTTCCAAAACTTCTCTCACAAAATAAGAGCTACAATGTTCTGACCCAATGGTCTAAATGTACACATTTAAGTATCCAGGCCCTCCCACAAAAACCCCTCCTGAAGACAGCACTAATTTTGGTAGCTGTATTTCCACATAGCTAATCAACAAACTCAACAGTCTCCTCATTCAATCTGCAGCCAGCTTCATTTCATTTCTGCTTGCCCCTGTACAAGGAAGCATCTAAGCCTAAGGCATAGAGAGGCTACACAGAGGCTAGGTGGACAGTGCAGTATAAACCTAACATAAGAGAAAGATATGAACTCCCTTATGGAAGCTGGATCATGCAAGATCAGAAATGCACTAGCAAGTCAGATTAATCCTGCCTGCTGGTTGAACTTATCAGTAACAATGTGAGCCATCTCTTGTAAACCACTCACGAGATAAGCATTCCCAACCTCATGAACAGGGCGTTGTGTGGGGTGTGATCTTTCACCCAACACCACCCCTAGCTTGTCTGGTCGCTGGAGCAAAAGCCGGAATGTGGATTGCAGCTCATAGCACTGCTCAAAAAGAGACCGTCTACAAAAAACATAAACTCCTAAACGTGCACGTGACATGGCCACTACTAATCTCCGAACATCTCGAAGATGACCAACCACCCTAGTTCGCACCAGTGAGAGCAAAATGTAGTCATTTTGTTGGCCTTGAAACCTATCAACTGTTGTCACCTGCAACCAACAATATGATCCTCTTTTAGTCCTTCTGCTCACTCAAAGGGCTAAAGCAGCACCTGGCACAATGAATCTGACTTCTTGCAGGCTAATGAGGATGAGTTCATGCACAAGCATAGCTCCCATCCCAGATAAAACATGAACAATGTAAGGGATTCCTTGATCATTTCTGATGCTCCTTTACCTTGCTTGGTCGCCCAAAGAGAGGATGATGTGCACACCGTCGCTCAATCACATCACGAATCAGATGCTTCTGCCCATTGTAGGTGCTTAAAATTGAGATTTTACTTGCTGGATAACCAAGCAACCGCATGTACTGAAACACACTGACCACATACTCAGCCTCCCCCAAGTTCTGGTAAAAGTACGGGTTAGGCTCTGACTCGCCCTTTCCTTCATAGTCTGGAACATCAATAAGCTGATATTCATGGGCAAAGCCTGCATTGGCAAGGTTGAAGGCCTGATCTTCACGAACATTTGGGAGATCTCCAAGCTCACGATAGCGCCAGTTATAGAGTTTAGAGATACTAGGCCTTGCCCTACCTTGAGCATTCAATTGCACATATGGAACTCCTAATCTCACAAACCTTGTGAACAGGCTCTGGTCCATGTGACTATACTTCTGAAAAGCTAGGTTTTTAACAACAGGAGGAAGCTGGTGGTGGTCACCAATCAAGATACAACGCTTTAACCGTGCACGTCCATCAGTCTGTCTCTGTAATAACATAGGAATAAAGGTCTCAATCTCCAATATCTGAGCACTCTCCTCCATCAAAAGATTGTCATACTTGAAGCCCAGTTTCAGGAAGTCTCTTCTCTTCAAGGCTGCATGGGTGCATGTCATGGCCACAATCTTTGCCTGCTTAGCCATCAGGTAGTTAGCACGATCAGCTGTTGATTTGAGTAACTCAAATGCTCGGCACTCTTCCAACTCTTGAAACATGGTCTTCAGGTGTCGAAAGCATCCAGCTGCAGATCTCATGTCGCGTGAGTAAGAGGACCCAGTGAAAAGTGGATGGGGAGTGTTCGTAAAATACTCTTTGAAGGGGAACTTTTCCTTCACAATACCAGGGTTGTCCTGCACACCTTCACATGCTGCCACAAACTCCTCCCACCGTGACAGGACATGAAGCAGCCAGAAATGGGCTGCTGTCTCACAAGTATATGCTGCATCTTCAGGCACCTGCAGGATAGAATGAGAGGTCATGCATATGTATGCCTAGTTATGATTTGAATACACAAACTCAAAATTCCTGACTACACAGAGGCTCTTATATGATTGTGCATGACAAGATCAGACAAGGGAAACCTGTTTGTCTTCTACTCTGATATACAGGTGCTTCTTTTGTGGCCAGTAGCCATACCAGCACTACTTTTTCACTTTACTACCAAAGGGTCAGTTGCTAAATGATCTTTCAGTATGCTCCTGAAAGCAACTAAGCCCATGAACTCTTTACACTCTTCAAAACCCATCAGGAGAATGCAATGGATCCCAGTTGTCTTTGTTGGTTATTTTTCTACAAATCACTTACCTGCAGTGTCCTTGCCAAACGTTCCACCTCTGCTAGAAGCTCTAGGCGGCGTGCCAGCATAGCATTAACACGTCCTTGTCGACTGAAGTCGAGTTCTGTCTCCAACTCTTGCTCTCCTTGACCCAACCGCAGAAGATACCGTGCTGGAACATCTCTCTGAAACAGAAAAGCACATTATGTTAGAAACTATCAAAAACCCAAATACAGAAACAACATTAACTGAAACTGAAACAAGTCAAATTGATTGACATCATCACTCTAAGTGACAGCTTGCTTTACTTGCAAAACCACTTGTCTTACACAAGCTTTAAAACCACGTCAAATGAAATAACCAGGACTATTGACAACAGCATTTAAAATGGAGCACATGAATGGCGCATATGTGCTGTAAGATGGAACACTCCAGTCATACAAAATGGACAGTATCATGATGACAGACTAGTTGCCACAAACACATAATACAGAGGGGTGCCCACCTGCATGATTTTCTCAAAAAGATCATTCAGGGCCTGGTTGGAATGGGTGATGAGCAGTGTGCGTTGGGTAGGACAATTGTGGTAAAGTACATTCAGGACCTGGACAGCTGTATCTGTCTTGCCAGTACCAGGTGGACCCACCACCATGGTCAGCCCTGGTTGCACCCCTGATATAATTGCACCTACCTGCTCATAAACACAGACATGAAGTTAGCAAAAACATCCATCAATGAGATCTTGGAAGGATCAGCAAGACAGAACATTAAAATATACCAGGCATTTCCTCTAAAAAACCAGAGCTGATGCAAAGAGTACCTACACACCGGACTGAATGTGAAAGAAACATCCAATTACCTGAACAGGAGTGAACCTGACAGAATTTTGTTTTGGTTGATCTTGTGGATATGGCCCTGGATCTGATGGTACATAAGCTTCCACCAAGACCTCTTTCACAGTGTCTGCATCATTTGATTCTGCTTCCAGCACTTTTCTCTTATTGGTTGCAGGTTTAGCTTTCAGATTAGCCCTTTTCTGAACCTTGGGCAATGTCACACGAAAAGGGGGCTTTGGTGCCATGTCTTCATCACCATCAGGGGTCAGAAACTTAACCTGTACAATTGGAAGAAATAAAGAACACAAATTGAGTCCAGCAGCATCTTCCAACCATTATACAACAATAGTTTCAGACTTTTCCTCCACAAGGTTCCTGGAAACTCCACAACTATCTGAAGGTGACTGTTATGTCACTTCCAGCCAAACTGAAACAAATAAGACAAGAATGATGAAATCCAACCAAACCCAACAACAGTTCCATAATCAGTATGAACAAGCAACTTTACAAGCTTCAACTTCAAGTGACGTAAATACTATGTGAAAGGCTAGGCAACATACATCACATGAAGGGAAGCTCTCACGTAAATGCTGTGCATCCAAGAATGTATCCTTGAAGTCAACAATTTCCAACAAGTCTGGCATATTGTTCCACTGAGCTGCTGCAGGGTTGCCATAACCTAAGAAAATATCATGCAACCAGTCGGGCACTACACAGTCTTCATTCATAAGGTCCCGGATAGACTCTAAAATGGCTTTGAAGTTGTTTTCCTTTGGTTTCCGTCGCATCAACACATTGAAAGTCCGGTACACATCCTCAGCACCCTTCTCAGCAATAGCATTTACATCCAACTGATACTGTGCACTATCAAGAGCAACAACAGCAGTTCGTATTTCACCAGAAGGAGGTTTCCAATCCTCCCTCTTTATCCTCCCTGTGAAGTCATTCATTAGTGTACCTCCCTCATCACGCATTTCAATAACTTCACAGCCACGCACATACTGGAGTCCATAATGTTCTGGAACACTGATGCCAGCCATATCCTCCTTGCCCAAGGGAGTGAGACGAGGTGTAATTGAGAGCAAGAAAAGAACATCATGCTCCTTCAATTCATCCCACTCAGATCGATGTGCTCCCCTCAAGCCTCTAATGCTGAAAGCAACTTCAGCAGTTACTGCAGATGGTTTCACTTCCCCAATATTTGGCTGCTTCACTTCAGAAATTTTGAACTCCTGGATTGGAATTGCCATTCGTGCCCACCCAGAAAATCTTGTCTCACCTTCGTCACCAACACGTGCTCCCATGCGCTTCAACACATCATGAACATCTTCCCGAATTTCATATGTTGACTCCAGCCGGAAGAGATTGAAATTGCGAAGCAAGTAGTCATGAAGAGTGAGAAACTGCAAATTCAGTTTTGGCAGGGCCAGGCAACCCTCCCCTGTGTAATTGATGCTGGGAACCAAGCTTTCATCCCACATTACCTCCTCATTTGGGTACAGAGGCAGGGCATTTATTGACTCTCGTTGTGACTGACGTTTCTCAAATGATGATACCATCACCTCAACCAGAAAATCCCACCTGTCTGCCCATGGATCTTTGGAAGACACCAGCTTCAACTGCTCATCACATGTTCAAGCAAAGAAATAAGTGCTTGACCATTAAAAAAGCAAAAGAAACCATAGATTCTGCACAAAGATAGATATTGGCTTATGAGTGGTAGCCAGAGCAAATCCAACACTAAGATGGGCAGAAGTGACTTGCATGAGATGGATCAGCAGTTGTCAGCCAAGAATATCCTAACAGGGTTGCCTTCAAAATACACAGAATTTGTAGCTTAGCACCAACACATTAGACAGAAAGAAAAAGAGGACAAACCTTTTCACAAACTAAATCCTTCAATTCTTCAGGAGTTAGTATTTTCAGCCGCTTTTCAAGATCACTCCTCCTTTCTATAGAGCCCACATTTGCCAGTGCCAAATCTCGCAACTGCAAGAAACAGACACATAAACCAAATGTCAAAAGCAAGCTTCATCACCTCTCTTGTTGGAACCCACAATAAACCAAGTTCAGTAACAGGCTCAGCCTAGACACAGTATTACCCTCAGAATTCCTGTGACAAGGATACAGCAGTAACCCTAGTTCTGTCATACAGCTCAAGAGTTGTTAATATAATTCCAAGCCAAGTCCAAGACATGAGCTAATTCAACAATGCAAGAGTTAATTTGTCACAACCAGCTACATCTTCCTAACAGCAGCAGCTGATCTTCAGTCCATTTTAGTTGGCCAAACTTAATATGCAAAGACTCAATCATATATATTAAAAGACCTGAGAATTTCCCTATATTAACAATTCATGGCAGCCTGAATATTAAGGTTATAGCTATTTCACATGTGACATCTTAACAGCAACTCCTCAGCAAGCATGAAAAGATGAAACCTAGAACCATACAGAAAAGAGAAAAAAGAACCGAAACTGATGAGTGGTTTGAATGATAGTGACAAATGCCAAGACCTAAATCCCTGCATCTTCAGCCACCATATTGTTCACCTGGTAGAGACCGCTAACTAACAGTAACAAACATGCGACACAAACTCTTATCCAACCTTTGGCACTTGCTTGAAGACAAGACGTTGAAGAGCTTGAAGGCGTGAGCTGTGAGCAAGAAGGACTTCATCATCACTTAATTGTGTTCCAGTCTGGTCATTGATCTCATAGCCTTGATAAAAGCGCAGCAGATCTATCAGTTGGCTAAACAAATGCCCCCTTGGGTGGGCGTACAAAGCACTCATTCTACTCTTCACTACTACTGCTGCATCCTCCACCAAGGCTCGTACAAATCTGCAAATCACAGATAAAACCTCAGAACAACATCTGAAACAATAGATAAGAAAAAGAAGAGTTATTTCACATGCACTCAAACAAACATATCCCCTTCAACAATATTTTACTACAGCATGGCAAAATTGGTCTAGTACAAAAGTTGGGGTATTTGGTTCCAAAGCTACAAAGATCAAAAGCAGATAGATCACATCCTTCTGACCAAATACATAATGCAACATGGGAACATTCCTGATCATGGTAAGGAAGTCACGAGGTAAAAAGTCTGCAGGGTACCTTCGTGTAGGCAACTGACTGAGCAGATCGATCAGGAACTCTGCAAATCGTTCACAGTATAGTAGGGATGTAGGGTCAACTGATGGCCCAGTGTCCTCTGCACCATTTTCCATTGCCTCACTGCCATTGTCCACTATCTCCTTATCCTCATTGGAGAAGATAACTGTGGACTCCAAAACCTTCCCAATCAGGTGCAAAATGGTTTTAGGCAAAAAGTGGATCATTGCAACTTGTTGCTAGTAACAGAAACAAGTTTAAACAAGGTTTAAAGAGAATCAATTTTCAGAAACCAGGGACTCTGCAAATCACTCATGGTATAGTAGTGACATGGGGTAGTTCTCAAATCAAATCCTGTGAAGTGGTGTACAGGGAGACCAACTTAAGAATCTGATGTGCAGAGATGTACTGACCTCCAGAAATTCTTGCACCAAAGATGGCAAAAAACGAACTTCCAATTTATCCCTTGTTGCAGTGCCACTTGAAGCCTTCGCCAAACGCACTTCCTTTTTCAGCAACTTTTTCCAGTGATCCAAAAGCTGGGAATGCTGCACCAATTCCATCTACATGCCCTACCCCATACATACTTAACAACTTTCTGAAGTTATAAAGTTTTGATGCAAACTTGACAGCAATTTCCAAAATCCTACAACTAATATCCAGGCTCTTTCCTAGGTGCCCTTGTTCTAGAATCACATACTGAAGAGAATAAGTGACACCAGACACGAATACAGCATGTGCACACACCAGAGCTTTTAAGATCAGCCAGACCCGGACCTCTACATGGCACATCTGCTTTGTGATAGCCACACAGTCATAATAGACTTTGTGTAGCAGTATTCATACCTGAAGACGACCAGGGGAAAGGGCATGCCAAAGCTGCAGCGAGACCAACTTCAGGACAGCTACTCGCACTTTCTCATCCTCAAGGCTCTGGCCCAATACACAAACTTGGCTAAGCAACAACTTTCTTAAAAGGATCTACTTCATCTAAATCATAGCATAGCTCATGCACATGCTGTCAAACTAGAGAAAAGTATCTCCTAGCAGTAAATAATCCTGCATTCAACCCCTATGGAAAAGGATGCAGTAGTGAAAGGCCCCCCAGGTCACAATAGACAATATATGTAGAAGATTGCACAGAAATCTCCACAACAACAGTTTGAAGGAAACACAACAATTGCTGCGGTCATAACCTTGCAAGAGTTACTCACAACGTGTCAGACCATCATCTTCATCATGAATAGCAATGATGAGCTGTCATGACTATCCACTGATTTCATCAACTCCAGAAGATTGGTGCAGATAGGTATATAATAGTCAGCTAAAAATTTTGAGCAAACTTTTATACAGAATCTCCATGCTAAGTTTCTGTCACATTTACAGAAATGCAGCAGGAACACTTAGTCATAATGTTGGCTAGCACTCAAGAAACACATTAGACAATATTGCTCGTAGTTGATACACAGCAGCATGCTCACCTGGAAACAGTGAATCATGAAAAGTAGGTAATTTGTCTTTTCTCGTATGCTCATCGCATGCTCCTCCTGAAACAGTACAGTAACACCTTGAGTTCATCTGCTCTTAAGGTGTAAGTTCCTCTGCAATGCTGTACTGTCTTCAAAGTGCATTTCATAAAACCTCAAGCACAATGAACAACAATAGGCTCAAGTTGTAACCTTCTAGCAGCTCAACAAAAACACCAGATTTATCATTTATAGATGCCAGGTCACATCAATAGTTGCACAGTTTTCCTGAGAACTGCACAACACCCTAAATGAATCTGCAAGGACACTCATCAATATGTAGAACCAACATTTGTACTATCATCTTTCAAATCAGGGACATATTTTCATTGTCCATATTCCACAGAGATTTGTAGACAAATGCTTAAGATCATTTTTGCACTGACCAACAAATACATGAGAAAATCGATTCACAAAGTTTCAGGTTTTCACTGGATCATGTTCCAAAGAAAACTCGAACCAGGCAAAGCAACTCAAATAACCGATTCAGAGTCCTAGACACAGAAAATCTAATGCTATGAAGTGCCAAAATACCAGAGAATGACTGCAGGTTCATCAGAAGTTGAGGAGCAAACCTGGTCTTTGAGAGTAAGCACTCGGTTGAAGAAGAGAGGGAAGACATCCTCCCTTTCATGAAAACATGCCCATGCAGGTACATTCTCCCGGAACTGCATACTCCCCAACCAGGTGGAAAAGATACATCAGCAAAGCTCTAAGGAATCCAACTGGAGGCCACTTGGAACTCTTTTTCAACATGATCCACAAGAGTAAACTGCAACACTAGAACCAGATCAATGATTCACTTCCAGAGCTTTCAAAAGAGATACATACATCAAGCTTCTCAAACACTCTGGAAAACTCCTGCAAATGGTCCAACAACCTCTCTCAAGATGAAGATTAATGAGAGATCATCGAGCTCAAATAACACCATATAATGCCAAAGGACTTTCAACATTAAGGTTTAAAGATTTCACACAGACTACTGAAGAAGTCAATCAGGTCCTGGGGCAGGCAAATAAGGATGCTAAACCCATCTTTGCTTTAGATGACAAAATCTTGCATTTGATGAAGCTCTTTAAATCCTGGCACATTGAGAAGCCATGATCTATGATGGCCACTATCTAGCATGATTTCCAGAAACCCTAATTTCAACATGGACAACAAAGGAGCTCAGCAGCCAAGGAAAAGGTCAACTATCTAGCATGATTTCCAGAAACCCTAATTTCAACATGGGCAACAAAGGAGCTGAACAGCCAAGGAAAAGGGCAACCATCTAGCATGATTTCCAGAAACCCTAATTTCAGCATTGGCAACAAAGGAGCTCACAAGCAAAGGTAAAGGGCTTGATATGAAGCAAATGAGGAGCTGCAGCAGCAGCAGTAACCTATGATTTAGTTCCCATTTGCCCCACTCCATCCAGCACAATGAGAAGAAGAATCGATGAAACAAACATTGCTACTGTCGGGTTTGCCATTGCTAGGGTTTTTTCTCTTGGTTCTGGGGTTTAGTCTGGCAGTGGCAATGTTTGTTTCATCAATTCTTCTTCTCACAAACAAACCCTAGCAACACAAATCTTCTGTGAACGATCCAGACAAAGGTTTCTAGGGGTTTAATCAACCCTAGAAACAGAGTTTGAGAAAAACCCCTGGGAGTGAGCTTAAAGGTTCCTTTGATAACAATGATAGAAGATCATATGGTTTAAGAGTGTTACCTTTTCGTTGACCATGAGGATGATGGACATGACATGCTCAAAGGTAGCAGTGAGAGGATCGAAATGCGGCCACAGATAATTCTCCAAATACTGACTAATCTCCAGCACCATAACGCGCTGCAAGGGCGCCGACACGGTGAGCTCCGTGCGGTAGATGTCAACAACGAGTTGAGCATTGAAGGCGACGCTAGCGTTGCCATTCCTAGTCACCGACCAATTCGCAGTAGCTATCTTGGTGATTCTATCGCGCTGTATCTGGTTCAAGGTGATAGACTTCCCCGGAACAATAACCCCAAGCTTCGCTTCAACAACAGCTTCTGCTTCTGCCCCTACTTGCTGCTCCAAAGCCACAGCAGCTCCTCCATCATCCGGCGCCGCCACAGCCACTGCATACTCCATAACCTTGGGCTTCTTATGATTGGAAACTGGAAGAAGCAACTGAGTTGCTTCCATCTTCGGAAGCAACACCAGCCCTCAAGACCACCGGCACTGTTGAAGAAGGAAACAACCAAACAGGAAAAACCGTTACCGCAAAACGACGATACAAATAGTCTCCTTCCTCCTCTCTCGCTCGCACGCACGCATGCGCGCGCACTCTCCCGTCTCCCCCTCTCTTCTCTTCCAAGTCCGCTGCGACAAACAAGCACGCCCGCGGCAGCAAAAACCACGAACACAAAAAACCTCAATACAGCAAAGGAAACTGAAAATCTTCTACTTTGTCTGCATCTACGCATACGTTAGATTTAAACCCTAAAAAACTGCATCCTGTTGTTTGCCTCAAATCTACCCATCTGTTAGATAAGATCTAAACACTGGATCTTCTGAAAACAAAAAAACCTCAATACAGCAAGAAAATGGACCATCTTCTAATTTGTCCTCATCTACATATACGCTAGATTAGACCTATACCTTGCATCTTCTTGTTTACCCCACCCCCCAAATCTACCCATCTGCTAGATAG
>Ga0116229_10015273_pt1 | contig 10496 bp, 6 predicted proteins | sample S1TSphgellanicum_3_FD_87313 | JGI IMG/M metagenome (GOLD analysis project Ga0116229, IMG submission 87313) | Host-associated microbial communities from peat moss isolated from Minnesota, USA - S1T2_Fc - Sphagnum magellanicum MG | ecosystem: Host-associated > Plants > Peat moss > Unclassified...
ACACCAGACTTTTATGATAAGTTCTATTAGGTAGCCAAGAATATGGAAGGACCCCCTTTTTCTTTTCTTTTTCAACTTTCATATTTGGTAATGTTGGCAAATTTGGCTCTTTTTTTTGTTTTTTGGGGATGATGGTCACTTTGGTGACATCACAAAATTGGCCATCAAAGACCAAAAAAAAAAGAAAAGGGAAAAAAACCACTGCTACTACTACTTGACGGGATCCACGGGTTAAAGAACCGGAGTGGGAAATGCGAAAGACCGGGCGGGGGGGATCGACGGGGTAAAGAACCGGAGTGGGAAATGTGTAGGACCGGGCGAAGGGATCAACGGGTTAAAGAACCGGAGTGGGAAATGTGAAGGATCGGGCGGGGTGGGGGGGGTCGATGGGATAAAGAACCGGAGTGGGAAATGTGAAAGACTTGGGGGAGGGGGGGACCAACGGTTGTTTGAAAAGAAAAGTTTTTTTAAAAAACCAAAAACATCAACCAAACATTGTTGAAATAACACACCTGTGCATTATGCACAAGGTTCACACTAGTATGGGATTAAAGCAAGGTGCTATTTGGAACACATTGGGAACTTGAAGGGAACATATTGGGAACAAAGGAAAAATGAAAAAATACAAATGAAGGGATCCGTATGATTATTAATTTATTGAATTTTTTTTTTGGGGGAGGTTCCTATGGTGGATGCACTCCAATTCCCACCATCCCTCTCACTCCCTACTAGGGGTGGTCCATGTGTAAGAGACACACCCCCATTGCTCAATATATGACCTGGAAAAAATATTTCTCACATCCAAGTTTAGTTATTTACATTTTTTTCAACCTTGCCCCATAAAACTAAAACTGGGAAAATAGTTATCAAATAATTAGTTATCTGAATTTTTGAATTGATAATTAATTATTTGGCCAGAGAAGGATTTTCATGACATATTATCTACCTTGCACCATTGTAACCAGGCATGGAGGGTGTTAGTTGATGGTAGTGAGGAATATGCACATTGCAGGTTATGCTTGTATGAAGAACAATATTATGGAGAAATGACTGAAAGGGAAAGAGAAGAATGGTGGGCTGAACTTTATGATTCTGATGCTTCAGACCAAGAAGCTAGTAGGAATTGGTTGCCCAACATGACCCATTTGTTTTGGAGGTATTTAATGACATATCTACACCTTTGAATTGCTAGCTAACATCACTGTGTTAGACATGATGATAGAGAATGACTTTGTCTATGCAAATTTTTAGTGGAATTTTTAATGTAGCTTGACCTTGTGTTTTACAAGTTTTGTCAATCTGGGTTTGCACACCTCCACAATCAGCTTCTTGAAAGGTGGATGGCTAGAGATTAGAGGAGGAAAATACTAGGCTTTCAATGCATGCAACTGAAACAATGAAACATCAATGCAATAGTTGGTCATACTTTTTTCAAAGGTGAACTCTGAACCTACCTTATCTTAGAACATCCTTTCTCAGTGGTCAATATGTTGTATCTATAAATTATGCAAGGAAATAATCCTAAAGGTAAATGGAACCAGTCTTATATATTGGAGGAGGAAAATATTCAGCTTTCAATGCATGTAGTTGAAGCATTGAAACAAGCAATGAAACAATTTGTCCTACTATTTTCAAAATGTTTTCTAGGCACCACCTTTCTTGAAACATCTTTTCTCAACTGCTCTTATGTTGTACAGAATGTGTAAGGAAGTTCAGTCCTATAAACCTTGAAATAAGCTTGTTGTAAGTCCCTGCTTAAATGTGCAGCATAAATATCCCATGAAAGTCTGCAACCGATCTGCCCGAATGTACAAGCAAATCACAAGGAATCTACCAGATGTTGTTGGTGACAGGTTTAGGGCCAGTAGTAGTTCTCCATTCATGTTTGTAACTTGTCTACATGCAATCAGTCCTAGCCTACTTTTATAAATATCAAATTCCTGATGTGTTTGTTCATGTTGTACCAGGTGGAATGGCTATTATCAATTAGGTCAAGAAAAGTTTTTTTGAAACCTTGGAGGCAATGTCCATGGTCAATATCTTCACATTGTAGAGGTGAGAGTCACATTAACATTTAAAATTGATATCAATTCTTTGTTTGTAGGTTTTATTGCTTTGATTAAACAAATTGTGGTGTTGTTTAGCTATTTAATCTGAGATGGAAGACTTGTTTGGGGGCATTCCACAGGGTGAAGTACAGCCCAATGTGGTCAAACAACAAAATTTGGAGATGGCAACTTGGGAATGTGGACATGGTATTGTGGACTTGACATTTGTGCAAAGATGGACTGTGCAATGTTGAAACTTTGAACTTGTGGCTTGTTGGCAAACATGTAATCCAATTTGAAAAACTAACCAAACTGCCATGTGGACATATTGATTTGGCAAAGGGTCCTTCAGAAAGCAATCAAGAAATATTATTCCCTACATAGTCTATATTGAAGAGTGTTGGTGAGAGAGATCAGGTGGGGGTTGATAAGTTCCTAATATTGATCATAGAATGTCCCCTTATGATCATGATTTAAATGTAATGGACATTTCAACTGAGCTAGATTGGGGGCTTGTATGGCTTCCAATACCCATTAAGGATATATAGACAGATGCATATAATAGCTGCACACAAACTTATAAGTCTTTGTTCAATACTAATTGTGTAGAATGTTACAATTGATTTCCAGACAACATGGTCAAGGAAAGATTCACTCACAAGTGCAACATGTTCATGAACTTAAATAATCAAATCATGGCTTTCTTGCGCATGGCTGTAATTTCTTTTGAATTTTTCCCTTGTCAGTTGTTTATACAGACTAAGAGTATAAACATGACGAAGTTTCTGCAATCTCTCATATTTGCACACGTGGAAACTTTATGTAATTTTACATTTCAGTTATAACTTCAATATCATTGACTTCACTGGAAACTGGAAAGTAGTTTGATGTTGTTAATAATTAGAAGAAAATTGTTTGGACCTAAGTTAACTATAATTATATTTTGGAGTAAATAGACCTATGAAAACCAAGCATTTGGAAAGACAATAGACCTGGAAGGCCAAGCTCTATAATACATGACAACCGCATACCTTTTCTCCTCAATAGTTCCTTTCAGAAATTTTGGTTCATGACAGCTAAGTTCTTTCAGTCTCAATAATTCTACCAAGAACTTCAAAGTTGTCATGTTTTTGAGGAGCTTCAACTAAATTAGCAACATATCTTTCATTAAAGTAATTTATTGACCTTGTCTTTAACCTATTAATGTTAGCATATGATTGTAGAGTGTTGTAGGGGGGAACTAATGAAAACCTCTAAATGAATATAAAACTAACATCTGCTTCAACTTGGTTGCATGTATGGCAAACTTTTATTGCTTGTTGGCCCTTTGACTTGGTTACATGTATGGTAGACTTTTATTGCTTGTTGGTTCATCATTCAATTGCACTATTAGTTACTACCATCATGGGCATAAAAAAGAACCAGGTGGGAGGTGTGGTGAGGCCAAGACCATGGGGAATTTTGGCGGGAAATTCTAAAGAGTTGCCATGCACGGTAACAACCTTGCTTATTGATGGTAATGACATCCCACCAATTGACAAGGAAGCTAAAAGGCATAGGACAAAGGTTGAGTCTTGAAGGAAGGGATCTTACAAAGTGGTTTTGAAAGCTAGATCATCAAATGAGGGAAATTCTGAAACTCTAGTAATCAAAACTCTCATTGAAGTATTGTCTTTTTGATTACCACCATCAACCATTAGAAGAAAAACTCTCTTGTGTGACTTGTCTTATGGAATTACAAGTGTCATATGCAACTAAAAAATGTCGCATGCAACTAGTTTTTAATGCATCTGACACGTGTAGTTGCATAGGCAAGTTGCAAAAAATAAGTTTCTACTAATGAATTGGCACTATGTACTTTTTGGGCATCAATAGATGTAATCCATACACTAATTGATATGGTGTGTACCCTGTTGCTACTTTGTATGTAGTTTTGTATGAAAATAACATTGTTGAAAAATGCTCATCACAATTTATTTTATTTTCACTAACTAACTTGATCAACAAAGTCCCAAGTATTATGTTAGTATACTTAGCTAACCCATTCCTTTGAGGATAATAGCTTGTAGACCTCACATGTTTCAACAAAAAATGATTAATCAAATGTTTGATAACATCATTAATGAAATGAACCCTTCATTGATGACTATAATTAAAGGACATCCAAACCTAGTAAATATGCACTCATATCACTAGTAGAAATCCTAATGTTTGCAACTAGTCACTATGTAATTGTGTGCACCTAGGTGTCGTTTGCAACTAGTCACTATGCAATTGTGTGCACCTAGGTGTCGTTTGCAACTACATTGGTTGTGTCTACAACTACAAAATTGATACAATATAATTTTAGGCCAAATGGTTGTGTGTGCAACTAATATGCAACTAGTAGTGTACAAAGTGGACACATGTCATAAAAATCATGACCTAAGTTAATACATACCTACATTAATATATTAAATACATCTACTTAGGCTATGTATAGTAGTTTTATAACTTTAGTACTAGGGTTAAACTCATATTAACTAATGCTACCCAAGATAAAACATTGGCTAAATTTAGGTTAAACTCACATTAATCAAGGATAAATTAACTTTGGTTAAATTAATTTTGGCTAAACTAATTATTAAATTAACTTTGTTAAATTAATTTTGGTTAAACTAATTTTTGCTAAACTAATTATGAGACCAAAGTAACTTTGGCTAAACTAACCATGGCAAAATTAATTATCAAGCTAAACTAACCATGACAAAACTAATTATGAGGTTAAACTAACCATGACAAAACTAATTATGAGGTTAATGAGGTTAAACTAACTTATGAGGCTAATGTTGGTTAAACTAACCATATTGGGTAAATTAACTTTAGTTAAACTAGTGTTGGTAAACTAACCACAACAAAATTAATTATGAGGCTAAATTAAATTTGGTTAAACTAACCATATTGGGTAAACTAACTTTAGTTAAACTAATGTTGGTTAAACTAACTTTTGTTAAATTAACTATGGCTAAATTAAATAAAAAACCAAATTAACTAGGAAGCTAAATTAAACTAATAATGGCTAAACTAACATGACTAAATTAAATATGGATAAATTAATTAATAAATTTAACCTTGTAGTTAATTTAATTATGGTTAGTTGACCCAAAATTAATTTACTACTTTAAATTTAACTTCTGAATTATTTTAGAAAAAAAATTGAATTCATCATTAATTTAACCTTGTAATTAATTTAACTATGGTTAATTTAGCCAAAAATAATTTAAGCATGTGGTTAATTTAATAAAAATCAATTTAGCCCAATTTTTATATTATATGATTATCATTATAGTTAATCACATATAATGATTAAAAAATAATTATAATTATACTTATTATTATTAATTTTATTACGTACTAATGATTTCACTATTTCTTTTCAATATTTATTATTATTATTATTATTATAATATCATTTTATTCGTCAATAATTATTTTTTAGTATTACCATATTGTTATTAATTATAATAATATACTTATATCTAATAGGTTACACATTCTAGCCTACAAATTATTAGCATAGGCTATGTAATAATATTGTAGCATTATTAATTAATTGTAAATATAATAATAAATTTTTTAATGTTGATTACTATTATTATTTTCATCCTTAGTTGTTCATAATAATAATTATTCTTCAATAACTATAATTTTAATTTTAAATATTATTAATTATGGTGATATATTTATGGTTAATAGGTTACATTAATTTGCCTATAAGTACTTTAGCTTAGGTTAGTTATTAACTTAATTTATCTACTAATTTAAATCAATTAATAATAATATAATATTATTGATCATTAATTATTATAAACAATCATAACTATTAAAATGTTATTATAATTATAAATATTAAAATTAATATTTATTAACCAATTAATAATATTATCATAATATTATATTATTATTACCTATTAACTTTTAATACTTACAATATAATTAATTTATATAGTAGGTAAACTAGGTTAATATGGTTAGTTGCATGTAAGTTGCAATTACATTAGTTGCACTTACAATTGAATTCTTTATCCAATATATTTTGCCATGGATTCCAAATGTGCGCACTATATAAGTAAATGCATTTGACTTGTTCACAAACCAAATACCAAATGCCATTTGGGATGGGCCAATGAAAAAGGCTCAACCCTAAAAGCTAAACCCAAAAACAAAATTGGATTATTTAAAACCTTAGCCTACCTACTTCCCTACCTACCTACCTACCTACCACCTACATACCTAATTAATTAAAAAAATAAAATCAATGGGCTTTTAAAATTGTTGCGTGTAACCACATAATTGGCTTTCACAAATGGACACATGTCAAAATCTAATTCACAATTTATTGAATGGCCAAAATATTATTAATTTATTAATAATGATGAATATTGAAATAATGTTTAAGTGCCACATGTCACCATATAATTGAGCTTCACAAACGAACACATGTCACCATGGGCAACCTTTGTAAAATAATGTAAATGTATAAAGTAAAAATTCATATTGTATATATTATCTGCATACATATTGTCATATGTAACTACTAGTTGTGTGCAACTTGTTTTATGCAACTATGGGGTCTAGTAGTTGCATGTGTCACATGCATTTGAAAATTAATTGCATACAACAGTTGCAAAATAATAATTTTCTTCTAATGTATAGAAATTTGATTGTTTATGTTGTAGTATTGGTTCTCAATGCTCTTGCTTCCACCCACTTGGTAGCATAATCTATGGCTACAAAAATGTATTTATTTATTGTATATTTGCATGTTGGTTTGATTGGCCCCACAAAATCAAATCCCCATATCATAAATGGTTCTTCTAAAAGACTTGTGACCAACTTTGCAAGATTTGAATTGCCAATCCTTTTATTCTTTCGCATGCATCATAAGATCTATAATAATCATTCACATTTTTGTATAGAGTTGGCCACCAATATCCCACATCTAATATTTTCTTCTATGTGATTTTAGTTGCAAAATGACCTCTTGATGGTCCTTCACATGTAGTTATCTCATCACCATCTGTGTTTCCATAGATGTGTATTTAATTCCTCCAAAATCATTCCAGACTTATTGTAACAACAATTTTGCACTACAAAAATACATTCATTCACAACTTTGCACTGATTTTAAACACACATACATATGTAGTTCAACAATACACCAAATTCATGATTATCTCTAATAATTAAAATTTGTAATCCAAAACACAATGTCAAAAACTACAAACAAAATTACAATTCCTATTCATGAGATTAAAGACCACAAATGATTCACACATCAAATTGAAAATGGAAATCAATGGAAAAGTTTTTACTCTCCTTGAAAACTCAACAAAAATATGCAAAATCCATGTTCTATGGAAGTGTAATCAAAACAACAAGTCCAATATGTGGTATTCAACACCATAATCTATAGTTCCTTTATGAAGTACCTACATATCTACTCTCATTCTAAAAGTGTGTCTCTACAAATATTGTCTCAAACTCCAAAAACTTTTTCCCTTGGGCAGTCCCCATGTTGCCATCAATATGAACAAGAAAACAAAATTCAACAAGAATTCAAAATTCAAACCCTTCAAGTGTCCAATGGCCTATTCCTATCCATAATGTCTTGTAAGCCCAAAAACTATGCAATCTATGTACTCCCTTAATAGAAACTTACCAAAAGCATGAACTTGTGTAGTGCAAACCTTTTTACTCTTCATCAAAATCATGCCATATGCCATCTTTTATGGCACCTAAGGTGTTTTTTGATAAAATAAACATTTGGATGTTGCCTTTAACCCAATGCATAGCTATTGACATTGAAAATTTGCATAGCAAAAAAAATGTATTAGGCATAACCCACTAGGTTATCATTCAACATGGCATATGATAAACCTTTCTTACCCCAAGACTTTGTGGTATTTCCCAGGTTTATGTAAAAATCTACCCCCTCCTCATTACCATCTTCAACAAGCACCACAAAATTATCACTTACTTCTAGCATTACAGTTAAAGATTCTCCATCCAAAGTCAAGTTCTTGGCCAACATCTACTTGGTCAATTACATTGAGATTTTGAATTGAAGTTACATTCAATGGTTGTAATGTTTCAAGCCACCACATCCAATATGGGCCACATTCACACAAAATTCCCATTTTTCATCCAAACAATACTCATAGAAATAGGCCAAATTTCGAACCAAAAGTTTCAAAGGATCCCCGGGAGCTTAGATTTGGTGGATTTTCCTATTGCCCTTCATAATTTCGCATTCCCAAAATATGTGTTTGTTAACAACAAAAATACCAATGTGCAAGAAGGACATTTTCAAAGGTGTTTTTTCCTCAATAGTTGAGGAAATAAGCCTATCTAACAAAACATATGTCAAATAATCACAAACATGTTTTACACACTATGGTTGTCTGCCATTAACATTCAATTGTTCTTGTGTGAGTGTTCGCTTGACTATAGCCCCTACTTACTTGTGTTCACCCTTGCCATGTTCGAATCCAAAGTAACTCCAACTCATTAGACACAACTCATCAAACCTAGCTATCAACAACAAAATACCAAGGTCAAGTAGACTTAAATTACGTGGCACACCCGTAAAACCACACCCAATGTCTAATGGACAGAACTTGGTCCCTTGATGTCATGTGTTCCCATTGGAATATGAAATAATGTTGAACAAACAAGGAATCATGTTGAGTATCATTAAATATGTAAAAGTGAACTTCCTTCACCCAACCCCCTAGATTTTCATCTTGGTCTTGGATAATATCATCAACAAATGGCATCAACCTCTTATATGTGATGTGGACCAAAATGCTTACATGACTAATGTGCCAATGCATAGACTAAAACTTCATTTTGCACCTTGAACCCATAATTTTCTACAAAGTCAATGATTGAAACATCATCTTTTGTGATGGTAGCCAAAAGACTTTTGAATTGTATATCCTACCATCTAGCAAAAAAATTGTGAGCTCTATGAATGCAACAAGTTTAAGTTTAAGATAGTCTATAAAAACACTTGGAATGGGTTCCACGTACTCCAATTTCAAGCACTTATTCTCATTCCCTACCTTGTCTTTCCCAACCACAATCATAGCATATTGTCACCATTGCATGAAAACAACAATATTTACATCAATTTCACATGGACAAAATTCCAAGGTTTCAACACCACATAATAAACATTCCCCTAGAAAGCATTCTCTACAATGCCATTCATCAAACAAACCTTTAAGGCAAACAACCCCTTCCCAAAGTTTGATGATGCCACGGTACAACTTACTTGAGGTTTGGCACTCTCCCTCCCCACCGTCCCCTTCATGTTGACAGATGTGCTTATAGTCACACTGACAACCAATCTAATCATGAATGCCCTTACCAATAGCCCTCATGTTGTTGCAACTAACACAAAGTTCATCAACCTCAATGTGATATTTGCAACAACATGTGTTACATTCCCGTGACTTTTTTACAAAATAAGGCTTTAGATTTTCAAATGTCCTTTGCCCAACTTTGATGCTAGGATGTTCAACTTTGAATTTCAGTAAAAATGAAGTGTACAAACATATCATGGGAAATTAGTTGCTGCAAATTGAATCACAAAAAATGATTTTTGGGATTCATCAATATAATCCAAGTTCCTCATGAATCCTTTACTTTAAATATTAGATAGTAAACATTGGGATATCAATGTAGTACATACCATCCTCTACAATACTTTACCTCCCAAATTGTGGTTTGAATCCTAATAGTTCAATTTGGCAAACCACATAACAGAAAGGACCTTGGAAGTAATTGAACAAGTTTTCAACATTTAAGGAATAATGAAGTCTACAAACATACCATAGGAAATAAACCATTTCAAATTGAGTTCCAAGAAAGGAACTTAAATGCTTCCCACAAATTCCCCATCCTTTACCCTAAGTACTAGGTACTAATAAACAATGGGAGTATCAGTATAATGTACAACCCATACTTTGCAATATTGAAGTACATCCTAGATTGTGGTTTAAGTCTGAACAGCTAGTATGCCCAACCACATAACATATATAAAAAGACCATAGAAGCAATTGAAAAAGTTTTAAGGGGAAATAATTTTGAATTTCAAGAAAAATGAAGTCTACAAACATAGGAAATCAACCATTTCAAATTCAGGCATATGACAAAAGCTTTAAGGCTTGAACCCACAAGTTCCCCATCCCTTATCCAAAGTACTAGATATTAAACAATGGCAGTATTAGTATAGTGGATAAATCATCCTCTACAATACTGAAGTACCTCCCAGATTGTGGTTTAAATCCTAACAATTTAGTATGCCCAACCACATAACATAGAAAGACACTAAAAGCAATTGAACAAGTTTTAAGGGGGAAATAGCTTTGAATTTAAAGAAGAATGAAGTTTGCAAACATA
>Ga0116229_10015274_pt1 | contig 10496 bp, 6 predicted proteins | sample S1TSphgellanicum_3_FD_87313 | JGI IMG/M metagenome (GOLD analysis project Ga0116229, IMG submission 87313) | Host-associated microbial communities from peat moss isolated from Minnesota, USA - S1T2_Fc - Sphagnum magellanicum MG | ecosystem: Host-associated > Plants > Peat moss > Unclassified...
CTTGGGTTTATGGGTTAGGATTCTTGGGTTTAGGGTTAGAGTTTAGGGTTTGATTCTTGGGTTTAGGGTTAGAGTTTAGGATTTGATTCTTGGGTTTATGGGTTAGGATTCTTGGGTTTAGGTGTAGAGTTTAGGGTTTGATTCTTGGGTTTATGGGTTAGGATTCTTGGGTTTAGGGTTAGAGTTTAGGGTTTGATTCTTGGGTTTATGGGTTAGGATTCTTGGGTTTAGGGTTAGAGTTTAGGGTTTGGTTCTTGGGTTTAGGGTTCGAATATAGGGTTTGGTTCTTGGGTTTAGGGTTTAGTTATTGACACTAGTTTCTCATCACATATCAGTACAACAACGCTAGTCTGAACAGTACATCCACTCAATCCTTTTTCAGGGCAGAATCTGGAGTACATGTATTGTGAATTAGTAGTGGAGTGGCTTACACTCTCCCCCCCCCCGCGCCAGATGTGGTAAGTTTGATGGGCCACTTCTGGGGATATAATTGACCACTCTGGAGGAATAGTTCTGGGGGACTTTAACTTCAGAATCCAGTTAGGGTTTTGTGGGCGCAAATAATTATAGAACCCTCCCTTCTTGGCTTGTTGTGTGAAAGAGCAGACAAAGCCCTGCCTTCTTATCATCATCATTTATACCCTGAAATCCATACCCAATACACATGACAGTAGTAGCTGCATAAATGCAACATGGTTTTGTCCCATTGTTAATTTGCAGTTTCCTTTGTTCCATGTGGATCCTGCTTGTGCCTAGTGTGGACTTTGCAGATAGTGTATATGGTGATGGAAAATGGTTTTTTTTTTTTAAATTAATTTTTTAAAAAATTTAATTAATTAATTATTTTTTTTACTGTTTCATTTTGGGCAATATGTGGTTCATTTGTCCTGACTCCTGAATATTGTAGTACATGGGTGACTTTGGTATAAATTATTATTATTTTAATTTTGTCAAAGTTTTTGAAAAAAATAATTAGACCCTTTTGTCAAATATTTAAAAAATTTAGATTGCAGCAAGAATCTGGAAATTGAACCCCTACCCTAAGTACAAATAAGCATATTAGGTGTGAACACACTGACAACAAGAACAACAAAGAGAACTCCAAAATTGAGTTAAAATTTAAATATCTAAATTCATTATATCCTCAAAAATTCAGAATTCCAAAACTGGCATGGTGAATCTTAAATTTTTATATAAATAAATTAATTAATTGGCACTTGTTTGCCAAACCTGCCCAGGTAACTCTTGTAGTGAGACTTTGGGTGTCTGTAAATTAGACTAAACTCAAATCCTCCTTACAAGAAAGAGAATATATTCATAATGTTAAAAATTAACCCAAAGTTGAGAATCGCCGGTTAACCTATAAGTTATACACCAACTATAAGGTTTTAAGAAAATATAAATATAAAAATAAATTCTTTTTAAATTTTTTTTTATTAGTGTTAAAAAATTGATAACCAACCTCGATGACAATTGGGTCATGCGGGTAGGTTGTTGGTTAGTATGTGCTTGCAGTTATCGAATTAACCGGTTATCAAAAATCAATAACCAACTGATAAGTTATTGATTGGCGGCTTGATGACTGGGTGAAAACTCAATATTTTGGGGTTCCTTCTAAGTACTCTAGTAGTTTGGTAGCTTCCACACAAATTATATTTATTTTTAGAAATGCTGAAATTTTCCAAAAAATAATTTTCTCAAAAAAAAAACTTTGGTGAAAGAAAGTGAAAAATAGTTTGGATTATTCAGGGGCATTTTAATTTTCGAAATTGATTAATTATTTAGGACATATGCCAAAGCTGCCCTTAGGTTATGGAAGCATGTTTGGGGGCTTTGAATACACCTTGCCCCAATTTGCCACCCAACCCAATGATGTGCACCGACATGTTGACAAGTGATCCCATGGAAACAACTTGAGCAAAGGGGTGGAAGGGGAAAAAAACTTCTTGACAACCTTTGAGAAGTTCTCATAAACATGTTGCAAGATCTTTGTTTTGAGCAATGGCCAAAAATTGGTCTCATTTTGGGAATGTGTTGTAGATCATTTCCAACAAAAGGGTGAGACAACTAGAACGTTCAACCTTCAATTTGGAAATGAAATGGGACAATATTAAACATGATGTGAGCAATTTTGTTGGGGTCTAAAGGTATGTTGTTGTGGTTCATGAATGAAGAACCTTGCATGGGGACACATGTGAAAATGCTTGATCTTTACAAGAAGAAATGTGTGCAAAAAATGCATTCCCTTTGAAATATTGAAAGATGCTTCATAGTGGTTGGATTTATGGGAAAACATCAGCAAGAAGGTTATAGCACTCACAAGGTGCAAGGAGCTAGGCTCAAAATCTTTGAAAAAGGATATGAGTGATATGCAAGTCTAGGAAGTGCAAGCAATGACTCCGGCAATTTCAATTAAGTGACTGAGTGGGGTGAAGCTTGTGTAAGAAGATGACAAGGAGAGAAAGACCAAGTTGAGCTTGTATGAGCGCTTTGAATTGAAGCTTTAGAGGCACTACAATTGTGTTGTGAGAGCTCTATGGTGTTGAATGTTTTTGCATAGGTATTATTGCATTGTGTGCAACAATCACCAAGATTTAAATCTGCAAGCCTAAGGTGAAATCGAAGAGAATGGGTGGGGTTTGAGCTGGTTTGGAAAGCCCTAAATGGTTTAATGCCCACAACTATGCTCATGTTCGTAATCATGTGGTACTTGTGTTCAAGGCCATGGGTGGGAGGTGCACTAACGTTGTAAGGTCCCTTTATTCAAACCCTTTTCATGTGTAGAGTAAAACCTACAAGTGGAGGCATTCCCAAAGTAAGGGACATAAGATGAAGCAACAATAAAATCTGACCCCATATTTTGGAATTCTCCCCCACCGATGAGGTTCATTCATTGTAAAGCATAACAAGCATTATCATAAACTCAAACTCAAACATATGTAGATTGCAAGGAATAACGGTGGTCGGTTCTTGCACCTACTCCTTAAGAGCTAGAGCTCGAATCTTACACTTACAAGTAAACATGATTTCCCTCCCATTCTTTAGGAGTAGGTGTAAGATCCCTCCCTTTTTTTTAGGATAGATATATTCATGGAGGTACGTACAAGGTGCCCTCTAAAGAGACTAGTGACTTTCTCATAGTGCCTTTATGTTAGGGAAGGGCAAGTGGAGAGAGACAACTCCATAAAGTGTTGGCTTTCTTTTCAAGGGAAAAAAGGACCAGGTTAAAAAAAACTCTATTTTAGCTATTGCAAGACTTAAAATATGTTAAGAGACAAAAAAAAAAAGAAGAAAAAAGAGCAATAATGTGTCACAAAACACCATAGATCAATAGAGTCTTCTTGTCTTTTGATGAACCGGTCCATGTAATATGATATACATCTTTTGGGAAAATTAATAGAAGCAACATCATCAATTACCAAGCAGCATATAACAAGTGCTTGATACTTGATTAGGTAGTCATTAAATTAGAGAAGAGGCCGAAGCAGAGGAGCTTTTAAACTTAAATCATCTCCATCTCCACCCACGACCCTTATTACTTGGGTCTCTTCTATAGTCTCTTGAAATTTTCCCAAAACCCAAAAACTGGAGGTTTCTTTTGATTGTGAAAATGGTTCCGAAGTTTTTGTGATTCTGAAAAAATTTCAAACAATTGCAACTGGAGGTTTCTTGATTTCTAGACTTTTAAAAGCTCAAAACAGGAGCTTGTTAACAAAAATCAAAGTACCACCCACAAGACTGGTTAGCTACAACATCCAACATGGAGTGTTATTTATTGCCCTTTTCCCCAAGATTTCATTACCTACAAACTACTAAAGAAAAGGTTATGTGTGCCATAATGACAGTGTGTGTGCTTGGAGGAGCTCATGCAATCCTCATTCTATCAGCTGTACTACCAAATCTTTCCCAACACAAGCCCCCAAAAAGAGTGACCACTTAAATAGAAATTTTTTAGGAAGATGATCATGTGCAGAATCCTGAGACTTGCAAAATCCTACCATGATAAAGATTCATCTTTAAGCAAGCAGTAGATTGTGATATGCACAAAATGCAAACCCAAAAAGGACACATACTTTGTAAAACCCAAAACCCTAAGTATCTAAACCCACAAATGGATCAATCAGCTTCATTTTAGAAAACTGACCCACCCACAAGGGAATGTCCCTTACTGAATACGCAAAGATGACTAGAACGCTGCATTCCCTCATTCGATCTGTCTCCCCTGCCCCCGGGCAAAGTTATTAACTCTAATTGAGTGCCCATAATCATGAAGCTCATGAGGATTGCATTTTGATCAGATGAATGAAAAGGGTTTGTCCATCGACGTTAGTGCCCCCAGCAGCCCAAAGTTATTGACCAATTGCTGTAAATGATGATGAAGAAGAAGTTCATGGCGGTTGCAGATTTATGTATGTATGTATGTAATATGTATGTACCAAATGGATGAAAAAGGTTTGGCTGCATGCACCGACCAAAAAACAATGACCGCTATACATTGACTCTGTCTGCCCCTGGAAACAACACTTAATTCTTTCTCTGAGCTCATTGAACCTTTTGGTGGTACCTCTCTTGCTGGGGGGGACTGACTGGATGCTCGCTCACTCACTCACAACTTCATGAGTAAGAGATGTTGGTGGTAATGACATGAGAAACAATACCGCAACGAGTAAAGAGGTAGTAGGTTGCTTAGATGGAGCGTGCTTTAAGAGATAGGCTAATACCTGACTATGCAAAAGATTGCATGGTAAGGAAAGGGGAAAAGAAAAAAGAGATTGCATGAACAGACTCTAATTTCAGCTAGTATTATTGTACACGAAAGCTGCAAAATTTGTATCTGTTTTGCAGAGTGAATTAAATGGATATGTCCATCGGGTTCAAAAAGGTTGCATTATTACCGCTTGATCTATAACAACAGCATGCAACACAAATTTTGGTTTTTGACATGAGTATTATAATCTGGGTTCTTATGAACTCAAACTGCTTAAGGGAATTGGGAAGAGAGGCCGGCCTTTGCCTAGTACACATGTATGCAATCTCTCACATTCAATACTGGATATGTGTAAAAGCCACCACAACATCTTGAATGTATTTGTTGCGGTTTTTAAAACCTGTTGTTGAGAAAAATTAGAAATAAAAAACTAATGAATATATTTTTAAAAATTATTAACATTTGATGATCACACACAATGAATCAGAATTCTGAAGCAATCAAGCTCAGAATTTAGGTATGTAAGCTTCATTCATGTTTTTCATTTTAATTAAAAGTTTCTTTCGTTGCTGTTTGCTTGAAAATTGTTGCACACAAAATACCAAAACAAACACCATTATAGTGCCTTGGCAGCTTCTGCTGCAGAGATAATAAATTATTTTTTTTAAATGCAAAAAATTTCCCCAAAAAAAATTTCTTAAAGAAAATTTTCTTCTGAAGGCTGTAAAAATGAAGAATGTTTTCAAAATGTTCTGAGATATTTTGTTTTTCTTTCCTCCCAAAATGGAATATTATTCATTATTCATTTATTCATTTATTTATTTACTCGACAGACAGCCGTGTGCCAAATCCATGTTGGGTACAACGGTAGTCCAAAATTGCAGCCTTCATATGCTCTCTTTTTCAGATGGCTCTGTACACCATCACCACCTCCACCACCATCTCTTTTTTGAAGCTCCTTCATTTCTGAAGCTCAACAAGTACACACACTTTTACTCATTCATTATCAACACTGATGTTGTTGCATGGGTGTTTTTAACACTACCTACTCATCACATCAGCTCATAAAACACAGAAAGGAAAAGGGAGGGGGGGGCGGTGATTGATTACCTATTGGCTGTGATGTGCAACAAAACAAAACAAAACAAAAAATTCAAATCAATTTGAGAAAATTTACAATCGAAGCAAACAAATGCTTGATTGGAAAATAAAGAAAGCTCGAGTCAGAAATCAAAAGAGCTTTTCTCACAACAACGGTCATCAGACAACTATGAGTTCCTTACTGGGGCCTACAACCCACATTTGTGAGCATCATATGTATGTATGTATCTAGGTATGTATGTATGTATATATGTATGTATGTGTGTGTTTTTCACAAATCTTTTTAGAGGGACTTACCTAATTGGATAAGCCCTAGGTCTGACACCTTCATGCAAAAATATTTATTTATTTTTTAATTTATTATTTGGGTGAAAAAATGTAATTCCTAAATAAATAGGTAAAACCCATGCTCTTAGGAAGAACGAGTATTATTAGCTCAAGCCAAAAAATATTGTTGGCAAATATTTTTTCATAAATACAAAATTTTCAGCCAATGAGATGGTTCAACATGCACTCAAGAAGAAAGTGTGGTGTTATTGGGAACACCCTTGGAGAATGCATTGGGAACACCCTTGGGGAATGCATTGAGAACTTGGGGAACATCATTGGGAACATGTACTAGAGGTTTTCAGATTGTTATGTATAGAGGAGCATTGGGGTGTTTTGAAAAAGGGGGGGATCACCAAACCCTCCGTCTAGGGGGTTCACCAAACCCTCCGTCTAGGGTGAAATGAGATGGATATCAATATCACCCAAACAGGTAATGGATGAGCATTTGAAACTCAAATAAAAATGTGAATGATTATATACTCATCCAAGATGATTGATTGTGTTGTCCATAATCTTTGTGAAAATAAAGTGGTAGTTGAATGGGAATTATACCTAACTCATCACTTGACCCATGGTAGACAATTGGTGGTTGAACTAGAAGAATGATATACGGCTATATATATAATATTCATGAAATGTACTCGTCACTCAACCCACTCTACTACTACTTTTATGGCTATATATCCTTATTGTGGAGGAGTGGACAATTTTAATTGTTGTAATGTAGGCAATGGAGTTGTAAACATGTAAAAATGGTTGAAATACTACTCATCACACAAAGTTTTGGTAGTTCCTTGGAAAAGCAATAGTGATACTAAAATCAAAAATTATGTTCTTAATTTGGCATGTTAATACCTATTTTATTAAACTCTTGGCCTATTGTTAAAACATCCCCCACTCTTGCTTTAAAGAGGTGGGATATGGTTTAATTTTCTCAATTTAGACTTTTGTAAGAGCATTATTTTTTTGCTTTCTAAAATTTGTGCATGTCACAAACTAGATGAGGGTTGCAATTGGCATTTTCAAAGTTAATTTAGATTAAATTGTGTGATGATATTTCTTTGTACAATTTTGGAAAGTAAAATAGGTATTATGGGCTTTATGTGAGAAGTCAAGTGAGTAACACTAAATTTCACACACAATTTGTCCATACAAGTTTGTTAATTCATTTTTTTTAAAATTACACATAATTGAAAAAAAAACCTAAAGCAAGTATTTTAAATGAGCCATTTGTAATTGAAAAGAATCAAAATTACAACCAATTTTTTTGCACTTATAATCATTCGATGTTGGATTTATGTGTGGAACCAAAAATAGAACCAATTTTTATTTAAAAATTTTTTTGGAACAAATAAATAAAGCTTTCTTGTTATTTCTCAAGATTCAATAAGAGGAAATGGGCAAAAATATTTCACTTTTTGGGAGCACATTCAAGTCCATTATGTGAAGCACAAGGTCATCTTGTTGAAGTCTAAAGACACAATGGGGTGCTATTAAGCATGACATAACAAAATCCGTATATTGTTATGATTCCATGCTTTCTTTGAATGAGTTAGGAACATCCTTGGAAGATGTTTTGCAAAAAGCCTTAGAGCCTACAAGCACCCAAAGGTTAATCTTTTGCATGCATTCATTTTGGTTGTTTTTTAAAGACATTCCTAGATGAGTAGATATAGAAACTAAGTTGAAAAAAAACCTTCTCATGAAATTGAAAATGCCAATGACTAGCACAATGGAGAGATATTTGAAGAATGTGAAGTCATGGAATCCTTCAATGGTGGTGAGGAGGGGAACTCCCCAAGTGCCCACAAGGAAGCTCATGTGAATGAATACCATAACACAAAGGCATTGAAGGATTGTTTGTGCATTCAAAGCAAAAGTGATAATGGACATGGTGACAACAACTTTGAAAAAAATTGAAGATTCTTGAAGATTAGTTGGCTTTAATGGTTTTCAACTTGCTTGAAAATGCTTTGAGTTCAATAGAGGTGCAACAATGCTTACAACTATTTCTCCAATAGGAGCTTGCAAAAACTTCAATGTCAATTAGTTGCTAGCATGAATTCATTCTTTGTATCAAATTTGACTACACAAACAAGGGTTTTATTCAATCCACATATTTGATAAACCGCCTTGCTAGGGGACCATGGATCTTAACCCTGGTTTCCTTAGGTTGGTGATTACTGTATTAGGGTTTAGGGTTTAGTGTAATTTATGCAACAATAAACATCACATATTTTTCATGTTGTGAAAGGGGGTGGAAGAAACATGGCACAAAACACAAAACCCTAATAATTGTATACACAAAACAAGTCACCATAAATAATTGGGGTTTTTAGGTGTGGTGAACAACAAATTCTGCCATTAAACAATAAAAACATGCAGATCACCACCCCCAATGCCCATCCATGGTGGGATTTCCACACACAAAACCCCTTTGGGTCATGAGCAAAAAACATGAAAGGAGTGTGTTAACTTTGAGCTTACTTCAACAAAGAGTGGGGCCCTTTTAGCCAGTTGAGTAATATGGGAGCCATCCAGGTCCAAAAAGGCCATCATCATCATCATCATCATCATCTCGACTAGCAAAAAAATGATGAACGGGGGTGAGCATCTCATCCCAAAATGATGGGTTTAATAAGAACAAACTAAATTCCATTTCCTATGTACATATGTGACTCCTTTACTCCAACTTCAAGAGGGCGAGGGAGGGGTCCCCAATAATCACTTACCTTGTATAGAGGAAATGATACACAAGAAGAACAACAAGGGTTCAAATTCCCCCCCCCCTTCCTCTCTCCATTTAAGGAATGAGCAATGAGGAGGACCAAGGTTTTGTTGTTTGTTTCTCATTAACTAACTCCCAAAAGAAGAAGAAAATACAATGAAAATGAGCATATTGCAACCATGAGTGTTAGAATCCATTGATTCATACAAAGGGTTTTTTTTTGTTTTTTTTATTGTGTTGAAATCTCTCGAATAAACCATCGTGCCCACTTCATTGTGCTCTTGGTATTGTTGAAAAGCCCTTGATACATAAGGGGGAGGGGGGGGGGTGCATGAAAAATAAGTTTCATAATTTTTAGACCTATATACGGTGCACACGCTATTGACTTTTGAATAATTATGTTGTTGGAAAATTTAATAAAATAAGAATTAAAAAATGATAGGAAACCCTAGTGCACTCTTGGTATAAGGTTGGAAAGCTTTGCAATGAGTAGGTTTGGATGGAGGTGATTTTGTCGTCCATCCCTTGGTCCCTTGGTATTGTTGGAAAAGCCCTCTCAATGAGTAGGGTTGTATGGAGGGGATTTCATCATTTTTAGACCTAAGGTGTAAAAAAAAAAAAAAAAATTTAAAAAAAAAAATAATGGAATTTTTTTAAATTTTAAAATAAATTAAATTTAGAATTTTTTAATTTTTTTTTCCCAAACTTAGGTTTAAAAAGGTGTAGCATTTTTCCCTTTCAAATTCATTCAATATTACAATATATGCTTGATGATATAGGCCACACTAGTTATATATACGTTAAAAATTATATACACATGCATCACATACACATCCACACATGGATATTATATATGCACCTGGAAGTGGGTCCAAGCATATATTTATATGCAACAAATTTCAATACAAAAAACTATGTGGTTTCAACTTTCAAGTTTCAACCCCTATTATGTAAAATATGTGTGGTATATTTATTATTTACCATTAGTGTAATATGTGCTACTAGGGGAAAAAAAAAAAGAGTAAACTTTAAAATTAAATTATTTTTATTTTTTATGTATTTTTAATTACTTTAATTACTAACTCCCCCTCAAACTTCAATGCATATAAAGCCAAATCTAGCTTTCCAAACCAAAAGCCAAAAGCCAAAAAAAAAAAAAAACAAAAAAAAAAAAAAAAAAAAAAACAAACAAACAAACAAACAAACCATAATAAATGAAATGATCCTTATTGCTATCAGGATTTTTGTGCTAAAAATTTTGTGATATCAAAAACTTGGCAAGTTTTTCTTTTTAAAAAAATAGAAAAATTAATGAAACTTATACTATTAAAAAAACAATAAAAATTTCCAAAACTTTCTCAAATGTTTTTTTGGTCAAAAAAGTATAAAAAATTGTACCCAAATGAACATTAAAAAATTGCTAATACAAAGAAAGAGTAAACTTTAAAAACAGACCATATAAACCATTTAATGAGCATATATTACTGTGACTTGTTAGTCCCAGTGTTTATTTTCCAATAAATTTTGTAGTTGTTTTGTCGATTAAAAAACTGGGATCAATTTGGAAATTTTGCTTTTTTTTAGTGTAATTAAACTCGGCTAAATTTTCTATTTTTTTGGGAGAAAAGC
>Ga0116229_10015278_pt1 | contig 10495 bp, 5 predicted proteins | sample S1TSphgellanicum_3_FD_87313 | JGI IMG/M metagenome (GOLD analysis project Ga0116229, IMG submission 87313) | Host-associated microbial communities from peat moss isolated from Minnesota, USA - S1T2_Fc - Sphagnum magellanicum MG | ecosystem: Host-associated > Plants > Peat moss > Unclassified...
AAAACACAAAGAAAAGTTCCATTCCCTATCTAATGATTAATCCCAAAGTCATTGTGTTCTTTATGGGTACATATTCTAGGGTTGTAGGTTTACAATTAATGATTTGTGGCCTATTTGTGAGTGCATTCTAAGTCCAATATTATTGATGCATTATTAGTGCATTAGTAGATTGGATTAAACCCTAAATTCAAGTATGTTTGATGGAAGGATTCACTCATTAATTGAAATTTGTGGTGTGCACGTGAAATATTCATCTTGAGATGTAACATGGGCATCAATAAGTTTTGCAACAATTTTGTTTTCGATTGAATTAACAAGTTCAGGTTGTTTACAACAATAAGTTTTGCATGGGGTTTTTCGTGGGGGCTCCTTTTGATCTCCAATTCATCCTACTTTTAATTTCTTCCTTTAATTCCATGGAAGCTTCCTTTTCAAACCAAGTTCAATTCTCCATTTTGCCCAAACTATATGACTTGACCAAGTTAAGTTTTCCATTATGTCCAAACTATATGACTTGTCATTGTACTTGTTTGTTCTTGAATCAAGGTTATTACAATTTTAATATAGTTAAATCATGAATTCCTTCTAATGCATGAATAGGCTATGCCCCTATAATTTTTTATTTGGTTGCACCAAAATTAGTGAAAATTATTCTGGTGAGTCCCAAACTTTGCATTAGACCTAAAATTTGCACATTAGGAACTAATTACCAATTTGCATTGTGCAAGTTTTTGCAAAAATGACTTAAAGGAATGGTCTAAACCCTTTTGTCCATTACATATAGTGCATTTTGCAAATGGTCCTTAGAGGATAGGCCTTGTGGTGCAACAATTCAAATGTAAGTTGGTATTCAAGTCCCTCTACGGCATCATAAAATTTTGTAGTACTTGTTATTAGTACAATTCAAGTCCAATACACATGTAACTATGTATATTAAGCCCTAGGCAAGTTTGAATTATTGAAGGATTGAATTACATGAAATGCCTTGTCTGCAGTTGTCATTGATTTTGAACTACTGTTTATGGGAAATTGGAAAAATAGTTACAAGCGAGGGGGTGTTAGACCTAATCAAAGTTAGAGGGCCAAATCAATGGTAGATGTTACCAATGTACTAGAGTTGTAAGTTAATGACTAGAAAAGAGCCCAAGAAAAGCAAGCCCATGAGGAAAAAATGCAATGGAAGGAATGTGCTTCAAGGAAGAAAAAAACAAATTGGAATGGCTTGAAGCAGGCTGCCCATATTTGCAAAGGAGGCTATAAAAAGCCTAAACTATCAAGGTAGACATCAAGGTGCCATAGTATATTTGTTGCATAGAGCATTGCTCAAACTTTGTTGAATGTTGGAGATGTGGACTAGCATAAGGAGGTGTTTCGAATGGCTTTGGATCACAAGATTTTGGTTGCAGCTAGGCCAAATAATTTGAGGCGTTGGAACGAACAAAAGAAGGCAAGTGACAATTTTTTTTTAAATGTGAAAGTTGGGCTCCAAAGTGTTAGATTTACTTGAACATTTAATTAAAAAAATGGAAGCCGCAAGCAATAATTATTAGGCACAATTGGAATAGGTTGCCAAAATGATCTAATTAGTGTTTGTAATATTTGATGTCGTTGGGCATCAGGAATTATGGGAAATATTTTCCACAAAACAAACTACAGTTTCTTGAAGAAACAATATTCACAACAACATTCATATCTCAACAAAAATCATCAGAATACTAGACACCCTTATTGCACCATATTTGTTTTTTTTTATGTTTTTGTACGGTTTCAAAAAATTCATCATTATTTATGTGAATGTTAGAATTAATTCAAATTTATATAAATTTCACGAAAAGGGAAAGACACATTATAATTTGTATTGTCATATCCATGTTGGTGGAGAGGAAAAAATAATAAAATAATTTTAGTAGAAAGGTAGCAATTAGAAAAGGTGGGAGATATTTATTATGAAATGGAAGTTGTTATGAAGAAATAAATGAAATACGTGGGTTTGAAAATGCGGAGCTTTTTTCAAAAAAATTCATGGAATGGTCCATGGACGACCATATGGACACCAAATGTGCCGAATTCGGTTATTCGTCACTTGAATTACATGCTTCACAAAGCTGATCACATGCTCACATATCTGGGTATTGCTAACAAAATTTAAAACTAATATTCATTGTGATTTACTTGGTTTACAAGATATTGATTGCAACGACAACAAAGTTAAATTAAATACCCTCCCCAAATGATTCATTTGGATTGGCAATACAAACAAACCTATGAAAACTTATGCATCTGTTATTTAAAAACATGAGGAATATCTTGAAACAACAAAGAAAACAAAGACATATGATTAATTATTGCAAGGCTTAGAGTTGTTAGTATATTTTTTATCCTATTTATACATGTTTCATACATGTTTTAGATGACAATTGTGTTTAGATTGTATAACTTAAGAAAATACAAAAAAATTCCACAACTATTATTGCCAAATTGTGATGTAAAAAGTTTGTGATGTAATGTATTTATTCAATTCAAAATATTCCACATGTTTTTTTCCCCCATAATATATTAAAGAAGTTATCATATAAAAATATTCAAAACTTGCAACATTAATACAAAATTTCACACTAAAAGCATGAAAATTTGAACATTGGTTACTTTGTTATGGTACATATTACCACAATTGCACTTTAGATGTTAACTAGTCAATTTGCTCTCACCTTCATGGTTTAAACAATTCCCATTTTTTAAGTAATCGATGCAAATTATTTGGTTGAAATAGTCAAAGCATATAATTAGGGAGATTTTGCATTTCTTCTCTAGTGAATATGCCTCCAACATCCTTGCCTTACATGATTGCAAAAAAAATTATTACAAGATGGACAAACATGGTTCTATTATAATCAAAATTGTTGAATTATTTTTATTCATAGACAACAAACTAATATGTAGAATTAAATCATCACAAAGAAATATTCATGTATCATGCTATTGATAACATATATTTAAAACAAATTAAAGACAACGTAACAACTTCATTAAGATTTCATTTCTGTGTCAATACATTGAACAATTGAAGAATCTTTCAACTTGCAAAAATGTCTTAATGGAATTCTTGCATAGACTTATCAATCACATAAACATGACAACATCTAGTCGTTTTTTGGGATCAAATCCCTTTGGAACTCTTTGGTGAACATTTTTTGAATTTCATGGGCCTCAACATACACATCACACATTTAAATTCCCTAATACCCGAACATTTTGGGATATTACGAAATGAATTACTACACTTCATCTACATTTCCATATTTGCTTCCCACATGAAACATTTTAACCTTTGCTATTTAAACTACATGTTCTCAATGTCCTAGTTGATTTCTCTCTACTGATTTTGCATATGTTTATGTCCATATTGCCCACTCCCAAGCCTCAAATCCCAAGTTTTTGACATCCAACATTAAGACAACAATTCATGAACCATATCCCCAACCAAGGTTGTCAAAACCAACATGATGCAACCATCTTGCATTAGGCATCACATCAACATTTGCCCTAATGCATTTGTTGAGTCTATCAAGATTGACACACAAATATTTTAAACTACACCTAGGCTACCCTTGTTACATATGGTAATCAAAAATGGATTCGATCACCACATGATTGGTAACCGAAAACGAATTTGGTGTCGTAATCAAATTTTTAATTTTCTTGGTACTGAACTTGGAGAGTGAAAATTTTCAATTGCCAACCTTTAATCACCATAGTTTCAATCACCAACTTTCAATCACTTATTTTTAGTCACCAATTTTCAGTCATCAACGACTACACTATTTTGTCACTAGTGATTGAATTTTCGATCTCCTTCCATTGCCTAGTGTAGAGCTTGTTAAGAGCTTTCCAAAAACATATTACATGCCCCCTTTCCAAGATTGATGAAATTTTTTAGCCATTGGCAACAAAATTTGGAAAGGGAACATGTAATATGTTTTTGGAAAGCTCTTGATGAGCACTACACTCAATGACCAAAGGCAACCAAAAATTCAATTGCCAATGACAAAAAAAAATGCAATTGTTGGCAACTAAAAAAATGTTTCAATCACCAAGTTGTTGCTGACCAAAACTTTCACTCGCATTATGTATGGCAACCAAAAATGGGTTTTGGTCACTATTTAAGAAGGTTTGATTGTTGGATGGCGATCAAATTTTTTTTGGTCATTGGAAACTAAATTTGGAAAGGTGACATGTAATATGTTTTTGGAATTTTTCCAATGAATGTTACACTTAATAACCAAAGGTGACTAAAAATTCAATCATTGGTGAAAATTGTAGTTGTTGGCGATCAAAAAAAGGTTTCAATCACCAACTATTTGGTGACCAAAGTTTTATGGTGATTGAAAGACATTTCAATCACCACAAGGTTTACAATGACCAAAATTGCTTCATTTTTATTGCCCATAAGCCTGCCCCAAGCAATCAAAATGGCCTTTGACCTAGGTTGACCTAAACCGACCTTATATTAACATGACATAGGGTTGCATTTACGTCTAGATGCATTTGTCGCATCATGATGGACGCACATGCACAGTGACAACCTTGTCCCCAACCCTTGTAGACTTGGATATGATTATGATTACTAACATTCATATGTACATTTTCTTCTTGACAATCACAACAATACCATTTTCCACAAAATTAATAATTTAGTTTGATGATCAAACCTTGTATTTAAAGCCACCCAAGACAAATTAACTCCCAACCTTAAACATATTTAGTTGTTTAAGGCATGAATTTATTAACTAGGTTGACCAATGCACATCTATGACATACCATTTCATCATTGTGTTCTTGTTCTCCTAGTAATTTTCATCACCCCACACAACCATTTATAATCCATTTCTATTAAAAAATTTATGGCCATAATATGCCTCTACATCAATTGAGGTGTAGTGAAAAACATGGTGACCTAAAAGCATTACTTCACCAATACATAATATTAAGGAGGGCACAAACATCATCCCTTCACATGCATACTCAACACCTAACTACTATTTGGCAAATCTTATTCAAAATAATAACATAGATATTGAGCTCAAACATGTTGCAAATCTTAAATCCTTCATCAATAAACAACCACCAAAAGTTTTCCTACTATTGTCATAGTAACACAAGACAATCACCATAAGATCACACATACTTGTAAAAAAATGTATGCTAATTGCTCCTTAGTCCACAAAATCTTGTTGGCAAAATATACATTATGCTAAAACATGGCAAATATGTCTACATCCATGATAGGGTTTGTAGTCATATATGCCACTAATGATTACATGACTATGTAGTCGACATGGAGACATAATCAAAATTTCAAAGCACAAAGAGTGAACACTAAGAAATCCTTGACAATATGTTTCCAACTAAGGTTTCAAGTTTTACTTGTAGTTCACCCCCCATGTATTTTAAACCAAAAGCACTTTGACAAAAAGAATTGTTGATTGGCAAGTCCTACAAGGATTAGCAACTTTGTGCTCAACTTGTAATTCAATATAGAAATTATTACCGGAAACCTCTTTGCCAAAGTTTTGAACTTGAGCCATTAGGGATTGTGAATGTTAAAGTCTTCCATGTTAACTAATGTATGTATATGGTGTTGAGCTCATTCATGATTGAAGTGCCAAAAAAAACATGCACATTTAACTTTTAAAAGACTCCAAAATCCAACTTTCAATTTTGTTATCTTTAGTGAATTGTTGTATGCCAATAGATATAATGATGACTTGTTAAATTAATACAAATATTTTAAAATAATTTGGAAACTATGTAAATGTCTTTTTAATTATATGAAGTGTTTTAATTGCATTTTCTTTAAAAAGTAATCAAATGGAATGTATAAAACCATGCAATTGATTTAAACTTTTTGTATAGGAAAAAAATATTTCCCTTTATGCAAATACATGTTCATTGGGTGAACTTGATGGAAAAACAAATCATATGAAAAGTTCAAAAGTTAGAAATTTTAAACCAAAAGGTTACAAGTGAAAGGACATTTTTTTGAACCATTTGGATGCTTATTGATATCCATTAGGTTCAAAAGTTTAGCTCCATGCGAATGTCACATGTATAGGAAATAATCATGCAAAAAAAAAAATTTGGTTGTCCATAAAAGTTTATTTTGGCATTTAAAAGAAAATTCTTGTAAATAAAATATTAATGCACAATTATGTATGTAAGTGAAAAACCACCACCACACCACGAATCACCTTATTTTGAATTATTTATTTGTTCTCACTCAAATGTGTTCTATGTAAATGATATTTGTGAAAAGTAATTTTTAAAAAGTCCTATAGTCATTAGTCTTGTTCTTGGAACCCCAACCATGAATGAGCCCAATTGTTGGTGGTTTGATTCCATATTTTGACAAATGGGCTTATGGGTCATCAACAATGACAAATAGTACACACCCTACCCTTGTGAATCAATTGATATAAATTGATTTACACATTGAATGAAAATGAAAATAATGGTATAAGTTTTATGCCAAAAACCAACCTAAAGATTGTATTGGGTGTTTCTCAAACATGTTATTGCAAAATTAACCCAACCTCGAATTATGCATACCAAAATAAAAATTTAAAATAAAAATCAAATTGATAAGTAATTGGATCAATTGCATAGACTAGAAAGTTGATACTAGGTGGGTCCCAACACATTGGAAAATTCCAATTATTTAATATCCTATGTGTAGGGGAAATTTTACATATAATCTTCCCCATTAGATATTGAAAAAAAGTAAAAACCAATCAACATTAGTTATGATTAATGTTGTGCATGTATTAAAAACATCGCATACTCCATCAATTTTTTAACTTGTCCTTTTAGGGAAAATCAATGAGGTGAAAATATATTTACTAGTTGTTCAAAGAACAATTTGGTGGTTTAATTATTAATGAGAATTGCCATATGCAGATAATTGCCCCCTAAAAATGAAAATCATGAGTTTTGAACTTCGATTCTCATACCAAAAGAACTTTAACTTTGATTTTTTGTATGTAGGTTGGGGGCTTAAGTTTGGGGAAGGTTGCTTAGGTAAGAATTTTAAGTGTGGAAGAAGTAGTTACGCTTTTAAATTTGGGCATTGACAAACATGGGGGGGATATACCTCTCCCTTTGTCTTTTAATTAATTAATTTTTTTGCATTGTTATATTGTGTTGTTATTATTTTTATTTTTTCATTAATTCCTTTTATGCACTTGTTTATTTTGATTTGTTGTTTGTCTTACTCTATTCATGATCTCTTGATTTGTTGTATATGCTTTCTAATTTTATTGCTCAAATTCTCTTGTAGTGTGTTGCTTAAGCTTTGTTTTGTTCTTTGTGTTCTCTTGATGCTACTTAAATAATACATAGTAAACCCAAATATACGGGCGAAACACATTACAGTGACCCCTTTGGGGTGTCACATTATACTACTTTCTAGGGATGTGCATGTTTGAATGTATCCCACTTCAAACTTTCGAAAAAAATTCATAATATTTTTGCATATTATGTTTGAATATAACCTAGGCAATAAATTAGAATATAAACTATCTCATTTCATTTTATAAAGTGAGAGAGTGAAGTATATTTGTGAAAACGAATGTAATGTACTTATGTATTCAAAAACACAAATATACTCCAAAAATAATTTAAATGATTTGTAGTCTTTATGAAAGTTGAAGGTATATTGAACCATGTCATTTCACATAATATGAATCATGTTTAGAAACCATGTGACTAATTTGAAAATTTTCATCTCAAAAAATGAGTTTTTTTAGCAAAGATGTGATAAATGTGTGATAAATTAAAATTTTGACAAGAAATCACATCCATATAGAAAATGACAAGCATAGCTAGATGGGCCATTTTTCTAATTCATTAAAATTGATTATTTTAATGACTAATGAAACCTTAAAGTTAGTGTAATCAAAACGAGACTATGGCCCTATTATACCAATGTATATTATAAATATACTTATTGATCCTTTGATATAGATGATAAATTTTATTATTATTTTAAAAATAAAACTACATAACATTAATTTTGTAAAAGTAATTTGTTTAGGCCCTAAGAACCAAAATTGCTACCCAAAATTAAATGTACTATGCTTTTGGAACAATTATACTATGTGGATAATAATACTAAACCCAAAAGTGCCCCAAAAGGAATCACCGTAGTGTGTTTTCACCCATACATCTAAGAATTCTAGGTCCATATCATCATTGCATTGTAACCAATATTCGTTATATTTGTAACTAATGTGATATGTGATGGACTAGGTGGATGAAAAATCACTCACAATTCATTTGGTTTGAAGGATTAATTGATGTCAATTGCATCCCAAGTTGTAAATATGATCAATGGAGGAAACAACTATAATCATGTAATCATAATTTGATTATTACAATGCATTTTACATGTCACATACAATTACATGATTAGGTTTGGGCATTAGTAATAAAATGGTCAAGTCATGAATACCATGTTTTGACAGAATGCACAATGCAAGAAAGAGATTGATAATATTTGAAAGATGTTATCAAAAGTAGTGGTCAACAAACAAAAACTTCTAATGCCTTCTAGTTAAAAAAAGTTGAAGATGTCTAACCCTACTTGATCTTATTGAGAAAATATAACACATTGGTCACATTGACAATGATCTTATCCTCCAAGACATTTGCTAATAGATTTAATGAGTTTTCCCTATCCACAAAAGCACCTTATACAAAGTCATCAATAAAACAAAAGATGTTTTCTCTCTTATCACTATAACTAGTTCAAATATTATTATTTTATGAAAGATTTGTAACACAATCTTAAATTTTTTCTTCTCTCTTCATCTCTTTGTTGCTTTCTTTTCAAGAATTAGCAACAAAAGTGGAATTGTGCATTATAGTTTTGGAGCTTTGTCACCCCACAAGTTACACTTTCAAAAACACAAACACAACACAAACAAACAAAATGTCAAAGAAAACAAACAAACACAAACAAAAACAAACAATTTTTTGTAGCAAGCCTCTTGGCGATGACAACAAACAAATGCCTCATTGCTAGAGTGAGGAGCCTGGAATGGTGGGCCCAATCAAAATTTTGTGATATCAAGGTTATAATGCGAAGTTCAACAACATTCTTTTTTCAAATTGTTATTCAAGGCCCTAACAAAATGATGTGGTGAAAATGTTTTTATAATGTTTATATTCAACCATGTTGAAATGTAAATGCATGCAAGCAAATGAGTTGAAGTGAAGGTGTAATGCACTAACATTATTGTAATTACAATCAAGTTTTGTTATGAGTACAAATTCAATTGGTGCAATTGTCCTTAGAAAATCATTACTAATTAGAAATGCATGTCATAAATCAAGTAATTTGATATAATGTTGAATATTTTCTATTACGCCATACTAGTTCTACAATTTATTTCTTGCAAGGTAATTGACAAGTTGAGTCCACAAACAAGAAAATTGAAAATATTTGACCAAACTAGTCAATGAAAAACGAACAAATTGGAATAAACATCTTTCCACAATTTTATTTTTCATACTAGGAAATATATGATGTAATAACCACTCACACACCATTTTGACTCTTGATAAATTACATCCTCTAATGCCTACACAAATATATCAATCCAATTCAAGCACTTACAAGTTGACTCATAGATTTGGAACAATTCAAAGGAAACTGGATGGAGGTACAAGATACTCCCAATGCCAATTAATGGAATTGATCAATGTGGTCTCAACAACATCACTATGAATTAAATGTTATGGTTTCCAAAAAGAGTGAAAGCCCATAATGATAAATCTAAGAGTTGACAATTTGGCCCATACGAAATCCCTTGAATCCAATATTATCTTCTAACATCACTTTGTTGGAAACAATTGATAAATTTAATCCTAATTTAATCTTGGTTACCATTAACAAGTTGAAACCTTATAAATAACTTATGTATGCAAACCCATGAAAATTCATGACACTTGTGCATCATGCTACAATGGTTGACTATCATGTAAAATTGTGTAAAAAAATGAAAATGACATGTGTCAAACTAGGAAACATAGTGCACCTCCATGTATTTTGAATGGTGAATGGTTCGTTATGCTTCCACAATACACTTTAAGACAATAAATAGATATTAATTTTTTTTTTGACAATGATTAACATTTTTAAAACATGTGTTCAAACATGAAAATCCATCACATGATATTATAATCCATGTTGACATTGATTTGAAATGAAATACATCAAAAAGTGAATAGCTCATGATCATTTCATGCAATATATATATTTTTAATGAGAACTCATCATTATAAAATATGCATTTATAAAATGTATATTTATAAATTTCCAACAAATTGTTTTAATCTTGACACATGTGCAACAAGTTTGTCACACAAACTTATTTTCCATATTGTGTGACTTTCCACTCTTTCTTATTCCTCCATTTTGTCATCTTTCATATAATGT
>Ga0116229_10015280_pt1 | contig 10494 bp, 7 predicted proteins | sample S1TSphgellanicum_3_FD_87313 | JGI IMG/M metagenome (GOLD analysis project Ga0116229, IMG submission 87313) | Host-associated microbial communities from peat moss isolated from Minnesota, USA - S1T2_Fc - Sphagnum magellanicum MG | ecosystem: Host-associated > Plants > Peat moss > Unclassified...
CGACAGGCACACCCAGTGCTCGACGCGGGGACATTGCGGCGCGATTTGCTTGATCAACGGCGCGAACGTCGCGTCGAACAGCATGACGCGGTCGTCGGCGTGATTGATGATGTAGATCAATTGCTCGGGATGCAGCCGTGGATTGCAGGTGTTGATCACCATGCCGCTGCCCGACACGGCGTAATAGGCTTCCAGATGCCGGCTGTTGTTCCAGGCCAGGGACCCGACCGCATTTCCCGGAACCAGTCCCCACTCCGCAAGGGCGTTTGCCAGCTTGCGGGCGCGCACGGCACAGTCCGCGAAGCGGTAGCGGGTGATCGGGCCGTGCGTCTCGCGCGAGACGATCCGCGAGTCGCCGAACTGCGCCGCCGCATGCTCGAGAATGCCGGAGATCAGCAACGGCCGATCCATCATCAATCCAGGCTGCAGCATTATTGTCTCTGTTGTTGGCGGTAGGCGATCCAACTCTGATCGATCAGGTAGGCATGGATGTTCTCGACGTCCTGCTCGCTCAAAATATCGTCGAAGCGCTCCATCCCCGCGGGCGCGAGGATGCCTTTCAGCACGATGTCCTTGAAGGAGGCGTGCAGGCCGTCGTTGAGCGTGCGCAGGTCGGGCGTGGTGCTCGGCCCGAGCACGTGGCAGCGCGAACACTCCTCGACGAACTTGATTTCGCCGGCGTCGATTTGCGACTGGCCGGCGGTCTCGAGCGGGGGTTTGGGGATCGGTTCGTCGGGCCTGGGCGGGGGCGTCGGCACCGCGCCGCCGCCGAGTTTGAACGCGATGATGCGATTCACGTTCTGGTACTTGAGCGCGGCGCTGCTCGGCGGAATCGTGCCCACGGTGATGGCGGTACCGCCATAGCCGGCTTGGATGGCCACATACTGCACGTCGTTTACGGCGTAGGTCATGGGCGCCGCCATCATGTGGCTGCCCGTTGGGATTACCTTGAGCACCTTGCCGGTATCGGCCGCGTAGACCCACAGTTCGCCGTTACCGCGTCCTTGAAATACCAGATTCCCCGCCGTCGACATCACGCCGCCGTCGTAACCGCGTATGCCGGAGGAAGTCTCGTGCTCCCACACGGTCCGCTGCGCCACCGGATCCCAGGCCCGGAGCAGTTCGCGCACCGGCTTGACCTTGCGGGCTGCCTTGATGGTCTGCAGGTCGGGCACCGGGCCATACAGTTTCCTGAGTGCGGCCGCATCGTAGGTGTCATCGGGAAAGATGCCCTGCACGGTGAAGAATCCGTCCAGGTACTTCATGCTGCCGCCGTTATGCAGCATGTCGATCCAGACCGCCGACATGTCGATGACGGGAATATAGACCAGGTGCGTTTGCGCGCTGTAGGACATGGGATTCCACGTGTGCGCGCCGGCCCAAGACGGATAGACGTTTTTGGGCGAGGTGTACCAATCGGCCGCGCCGGTCAGAACCGGCCGCCCCGTCGACAGGTCGATGTGGGAAGCCCAGTTCACGTAGGCATAGTTTCTGGCCGACAACAGTTTGCCGGTCTTGCGGTCGAGCACGTAGAAGAATCCATTCTTGGACGCTTGCATGATGACCGGGTGGGTGATTCCGTCCGACGTCAGATCCGCGAGAATCAATTTCTGCACCGAGTCGTAATCCCAGCTGTCGCGGGGAGTCGTTTGGTAGTACCAGGCCATCCGGCCGCTGCTCGCATCCAGCGCAATGATCGACGCCGTGTACAGGCTGTCGAGCCGCGCGGGTCCGAGTTGGCGCAGATCGTAGGGCGCCGCATTGGCGGTGCCGAAGTACACCAGGTTGAGCTTCGGGTCGTAGGCGAACCCGTCCCACGCGGTGCCGCCCCCATGCAGTTCCGGCTTACGGTGCGGATCCCAGGTCTTGTCGGCCTGCGCCAATTCGGGATTCTCGTACGGCTGTCCGACGGCGGGCGGCACGGTGTAGAAGCGCCACTTGAACGCGCCGGTCTGAAGATCGTAGGCGGCGACATAACCGCGCACGGCGGTGTGGCCCATGTCGGCGCCGCTGTTGCCGATGACCACGACGCTGCCGGCGATTTGCGGCGCGCCCGTGCTGGAGTAGGGTAGCTTGTGATCGGTGATGGTGTCCGCTTCCCAGATTTTTCGCCCCGTAGCCGCGTCCAACGCGTGCAAGCGCCCGTCGGTCGAGGCCACGTAGACCTTGCCCTGCCACACCGCGACACCGCGGTTGACGAGGTCGCAGCAGGGGTTGCGGCCCATGAAGTAATTGGGTTTCGGGTCGTAGCGCCACAACTCTTTGCCCGTGGCGGCATCCACGGCGTAGACGTAGCCCCACGTGCCCGAGGTGTACATCACTCCGTCGATGACGATCGGCGTCGCTTCCTGACCTCGCATCGGATTGCCCAGATCGTAAGTCCACGCAAAGCCGAGCTGCTTGACGTTGTTCGCATCGATCGTCTTCAGCGGCGAGTAGTAGCTGCCGTCCTTGTCGCGCCCGGCGGCGAACCAGTTCTGCGGCTCATTGTCGGCGGCCAGCAGCCGTTCCGTCGTGACGTCGGCCGGCGGCCGGGGCGCGGCGGCCGCCGGGAGTGCCGCGGGCAGCAGCACCGCGAGCAGCAGCGCCGCTGTCAGCCGACCAAGGCCGTGATGCGCGAGTTTATGGTTCGTCATTCGTGAGTACTCCGTGCCAAGGGTTAGAATACCCGAGCCGGCGGGGCACCGCCGTATTGCACAATACGCAAATCATTTGCGCCACAGTTAAATTTCGTGGTTAGATTGTCGCCGCATGCCCTACCGCCTGCTTCGTTTTGCGCTGTCTCGCAAGCACCCTGAACCGCGGATGTTCACGCGCCACGACTCGTTAAAAGCGGGTTACGACGTGGTCATCATCGGTGCGGGCGGCCATGGCCTGGCGGCCGCATATTATTTGTCGCGCGATCATGGCATCCGCAACGTCGCGGTGCTGGAGAAGGGCTACCTCGGCGGCGGCAATACCGGCCGCAACACCACGATCATCCGCTCGAACTACCTGACCCCCGAGGGGGTGCGGTTCTACGACGAGAGCGTGCGGCTGTGGCAGGATCTCGCGGTCGATTTCGACCTGAACCTGTTCTACTCCACGCGCGGCCATTACACCCTCGCGCACACGGACTCGGCGATGCGCACCATGCGCTGGCGCGCCGAGGTCAACAAACACTTCGGGGTGCGCTCCGAGGCCGTCGATGCGGCCTTCGTCAAGCGCGGCATTCCCTCGATCGACATGAGCTGCGGCGGCCACGCGCCGATCCTCGGGGCGCTGTTTCACGAGCCCGGGGCGATCGCGCGCCATGATGCGGTCGCCTGGGGCTATGGCCGCGGCGCCGACCGGCGTGGCGTGGAAATTCACCAGCAGACGGAGGTGACCGGCATCCGCGTGCAGGGCGGCCGCGTCGTCGGGGTCGACACCACCCGCGGGCATATCGCGACCTCGAAGGTGCTGTGCGCAGTGGCCGGATTCACGCCGCGAATCCTCGACATGATCGGCCTGCGCACGCCGATCTACGTGCATCCTCTGCAGGCCATGGTGTCCGAACCGGTCAAGCCCTGGCTCGATCCCATCATCGTGTCGGGCTCGCTGCACGTGTACGTCTCGCAGACCGCGCGTGGCGAGCTCGTGATGGGAGCCTCGCTCGATCCGTACGAATTGCACTCGACGCGTTCGACGCTGGACTTCGTCGAAGGACTGTCCTCGCACATGCTCGACCTGTTTCCCTTTCTCGGCGACGTCAAGGTGAATCGTCAGTGGGCGGGGCTTGCCGACATGACGCCGGATTTCGCGCCCATCATGGGCGTCACGCCGCTGGAGGGCTTCTATCTGGACGCGGGCTGGGGCACCTGGGGTTTCAAGGCGACGCCGGTGTGCGGCAAGACGATGAGCCACACCGTGGCGACGGGCCGCAATCATCCCTTGATCGAGGGCTTCTCCCTGGATCGCTTCGCGCACTACCGGCTGACCGGTGAGAAGGGCGCGGCGTCGGTGGGCCATTGATATGAAAATCATGGTGTGCCCGTTGAAGAGTCTGCGTCACAGTCGGACCGGTGAGAAGGGCGCGGCGTCGGTGGGCCATTGATATGAAAATCATGGTGTGCCCGCTGAATGGCCCGCGTCCGGTGGCGGAATTCGCGTACGGCGGCGAGGTTCGACGCGGCCCTGACCCTGATACCTGCAGCGACGCCGAGTGGAGCGACCACGTGTTCAACCGCTCGGGATCGCCCGGGCTCAAGTATGAGTGGTGGTGCCACATTGCGTCGGGCTTTTGGTTCGTGGCATTGCGCGACACGACGCGCGACGCGGTGCTCGCGACCTATAGGGCGGATGCGGTGCGCCGCGGTTTGCCGCCAGCGGCGGAAGAGACCGCCACGGCGGATGCGGTGCGCCGCGGATTGCCGCCGGCGGGGGACGCCACTTGATGTACAGACTCGAGGCGCCCGCAGGCGACTGGCTGGATCGCTCGCGCCCGCTGCGCTTTGCGTTCGAAGGCCGGGAGTACCCGGGGTATGCCGGCGACACGATTTCCTCGGCGCTTGCCGCCGCGGGCGTGCCCTTTCTGGCACGGAGCTTCAAGTACCATCGACCGCGCAGCATCCTGTCGTTCGCCGATCACGACAGCAATACGCTGTTCCAAGTGGACGGCGTACCGAATGTCCGTGGCGATGTGACCTGGCTGCGCGAGGGCATGCGGGTCTCGGCCATCAATACCTTCGGCGGATTGGCCGGCGACAAGGCGCGGGTGCTGGATCGATTCGGGCGGTTGCTGCCGGTGGGTTTCTACTACAAGGCGTTTCACGGCCGGCGGCTGTTTCCGCGGTGGGAGCGCATGTTCCGGGCGCTCACGGGCTTAGGCGAGGTGTCGCTCAACGCCGCCCGGCAGGCGACCCCGAAGCGCCACGGGTTTTGCGATGTGCTGGTGATCGGCGCCGGTCCGAGCGGCCTGTCCGCGGCGATGGCGGCGGCGGACAACGGTGCCTCGGTGGTCCTGGTTGACGAAGCGTTGAAGATCTCCGGCAACGGCGCGCCGCCGGCACTGCTCGCGGCCGTGCGCGGCGCAGCGTCGATCTCGCTGCGGCCGGCGACGGTGGCGGCAGGGTATTACGCCGATCACTGCGTGGCCCTGGCGTCGCTCGATCGGCTGACCAAGATGCGCGCCAAGGCGGTGGTGTTTGCCGGCGGCGCGATCGAGCAGCCGGCCGTGTTTCGCAACAACGATCTGCCAGGCGTGATGCTGGCATCGGGCGCGCTGCGCCTGATGGAGCGCCATGGCGTCGCGCCGGGCCGCCGGGTCGTGGTGGTGGCGGCCAATCTCGAAGCCTACGAGGCCTGTGCCCGGCTGGGCGCGCGCGGCGTGACGGTGTCGGCGATCGTGGAGTGGCGCGCCGCGCCGGAGAACGGCCCCGCGGCGGCGGCGTGTATCGCGCGGGGTATCCCCGTAATCCAGGCGCATGCACCGTACGAAGCCATTCGCGGACCGGACGGTACGGTCGCAGGCCTTCTCGCGGTGCCGGTAAATGCGGCCGGCGGAGTCGAATCGGGTGCGCCGCGGCGGATCGATTGCGACGCCATCTTGATGAGCGTCGGCTGGGCTCCAGCCGCTCAGCTGTTGTTGCAGGCCGGGGGCCGCATGCGGTTCTCCGAGGCGCTTCAACAATTCGTGCCGCAGGAATTGCCGCCGGGGATCTTCGCCGCGGGCCGCTTGAACGGGATCTATGATCTGGAATCGCGGCTGGGCGACGGCCGGCGCGCGGGATCGGCGGCGGCACACGTCGGTTTTTCGGCGGCCAGCCGGCCAGATGCCGCCGACGAGCCGCGACGGCCCACGCCTCCCTTACCCACCGTCGGTTTCGACGAAGAGCTGCGGGTCGGAGAGCGACGACCCTCGCATCCGTTTCCCATCGTCGATCATCCCGACGGCAAGAACTTCGTCGATTTCGATGAAGATCTGCAGGTCAAGGATCTGGAGAATGCGGCGCAGGAAGGCTTCGATTCCAGTGAACTGCTGAAACGCTACAGCACGGTCGGCATGGGCCCCTCGCAGGGCAAGCATTCGAACATGAACGCGCTGCGGGTGCTGGCGCGTTTCCGCGGCGTCGGCGTGGAACGGCTCGGCCTGACCACGGCCCGGCCGATGTACCACCCGGTGCCGATGAAATTGCTGGCGGGACGCAGCTTTCATCCGGAACGGCGCACGCCGATCGATGCGCAACATGCGGCGCTGGGCGCGGTGTGGATGCCGGCGGGAAACTGGCGGCGGCCCGAATATTACGCGGTGCCGGGAGAGAGCCGGGCAGAGAGCATCGAGGCCGAAGTGCATGCCGTGCGCAGCGGCGTCGGGCTCATCGACGTCGGCACGCTCGGCAAGATCGAGGTTCACGGTCCGGACGCAGGCGAACTGCTTGACCGCGTGTACGCCGGGAAATTCTCCGGCTTGAAGATCGGCATGACGCGTTACGGCTTGATGCTCGATGAGTCGGGCGTCATCGTCGATGACGGCGTGATTGCGCGCCTCGCCGCGGAGCTGTACTACTTTACGACCACCACCGGCGGTTCGGCGACCGTGTTCCGGGAACTGCTGCGGCTGAATGCGCTGTGGGGCCTCAATTGCGCGTTGGTGAACGTTACCGGGCATCGCGCCGCAGTCAATTTCACGGGACCTGCGAGCCGGGATGTGCTGCGCGCACTCACCGACGTCGACCTCGGCGACGCTGCGTTTCCGTACCTCGCGGTGCGCTGCGGCGACGTGGCCGGCGTTCCGGCGCGTCTGATGCGCGTGGGTTTCGTCGGCGAATTGGGCTATGAGATTCACGTGCCCGCGGGCTTCGGCCCGACGCTGTGGCGGGCTCTGTACGAGGCCGGCCGGCCGCGGGGCCTGCGCGCCTTCGGCGTGGAGGCGCAACGCGTGCTGCGACTCGAGAAGGGGCATTTCATCGTCGGCCAGGACACCGACGGTCTGACCGATCCGTTCGAGGCGAATGCCATGTGGGCGGTGGCGATGCAGAAACCGTTTTTCGTCGGGCAACGCAGTTTGAAGATCCTGGCGGCGCGGGGGCCGCGGCAGAAGCTGGTGGGCGTCGAGCTGGCCGAGACCGCCCGCCTGCCGAAGGAATGCCACCTCATCATCGATCAGGGTCAGATTGCGGGGCGCATCACCAGCATCGCGCGCTCGCGCGCGTTGAACAAATCGATCGGACTCGCCATGCTGTCGCCGGAACTTGCGCAGGTGGGACGCGACATCCAGATCCGCATCGAGGACGGAGGGATGGTGGGCGGGCGGGTTGCTGCTGCAATTTTTTATGATCCTGAGAACCGGCGGCAGAAGCCTGGAGCGGCGGCTTGAGCGGGCCGGCTCTGGTATTTATGCAGAACCGCGGGCGCTTGGGGCTAAAAGGTGCGCGTGCACAAGAGTGGCTGGCGGCGAACGGCGTCATCGCGCCGGCGGCGGCCAATAGCTGGACGCTATCGGAGGCCGGCGCCGGGACTGAGGGCGCCACCGATGCGCTGCTGGTGGCGCGTCTCGGCACCTCGGAGTTCTTTGTGGAAGGCGCTGCCTCGGCACCGGCCATGGTGAAAATGTCGCGGTTGTTGGACAGCGCTTCGCCGGGGGTGTATCCGGTGACGCGAGAGGACTGGGGTTTCGAACTCGGCGGCGAGCAGGTGCACGAGGTGCTCGCGCAGGTGTGCGACGTGAACTTCGCGGCGCTGCGGCTCGATGCGCATCCGCTGGTCATGACGCTCATGATCGGGGTCGCGGTGCTGGTGGTACCGCTGGGCGGCCTCCAGTACCGGATGTGGTGCGATCCGACCTTCGGTCCGTACTTGAGCGAGTCCTTGGGCGCGGTGGTCATTGAATGCGGGGGCAGCTACACGGGAGATCGCGGATGAATCTGGAGCAGGCGAAAAAATTCTTCGATGAGCACCGGACCCGCTACGTGCTGGCGCAGTTCGTCGACATCCATGGCGCCGCGAAGGCCAAGGCGGTGCCGGTGGAACACCTGGAAATGGTGCTGACCGACGGCGCGGGATTTGCGGGTTTCGCGCTGTGGGGTTTCGGCATGGGACCGGAGGGTCCCGACTACATGGCGGTCGGCGACCTGTCGACGCTGCAGGACATTCCGTGGATGCCGGGCTATGCGCGGCTCATCTGCAACGGAGTGGTGAACAAGAAGCCCTACCCGTACTGTTCGCGGGTGGCGTTGCAGTCGCAGATTTCGCGCCTCACGGAACGCGGACTCACGATGTACACCGGCATCGAACCCGAGTTCATGCTGCTGGCGCGCCGCGCGGACGGCAGCTTGGGCCCGGTCGATGTCACCGATACGCTCGACAAGCCGTGCTACGACTACAAGGGGCTGTACCGCAGCGGCGAAGTGCTCGACGAGATGGTGGCGGCCTTGCGCGCCGTCGGCATCGACGTGTACCAAATCGACCACGAGGACGGCAACGGCCAGTTCGAGATCAACTTCACCTATGCCGAGGTGCTCAAGTCGGCGGACAATTTCACCTTCGTCAAGATGGCGGCGAGCGAAATCGCGCACCGGCACGCCATGACCGCGACCTTCATGCCGAAGCCGTTTGCCAACCGCGCCGGCAGCGGCGCGCATTTCCATGTCTCCCTGGGGACGGCCGCGCAGAAGAATGCGTTTCTTGACGAGAGCGACAAAAGCGGCATGGGACTCTCGACCCTGGCGTATCACTTTCTCGGCGGCGTGCTCGCGCATGCGCGCGCGCTGTGCGCGGTCGCCGCGCCCACGGTGAATTCCTACAAGCGGCTGGTGGTCGGGCGCGCGCTGTCGGGCGCCACCTGGGCGCCGGCGTACATCGCCTACGGCGACAACAACCGCACGGCCTGCGTGCGCGTACCACATGGCCGGCTCGAAATCCGGCTCCCCGACTCGGCCTGCAACCCGTACCTGGTATCGGCCGCGCTGATCGCGGCCGGACTCGACGGAATCGACCGGAAACTCGATCCCGGTCCGCCGCAGAACATCAACCTGTACCAGCTGTCGCCCGAGGAGTTGGCGGTGAAGGGCATCCAACTGCTGCCGCAGTCGCTGCACGAGGCGCTCGATGCGCTCGATGAAGATGAGGTGATCTGCCATGGACTGGGAATGGATCTCGCGCGCGAGTTCATCCGCTTGAAGCGCATGGAATGGACCGAGTATTCGCGCCATGTCTCAGAGTGGGAGACACGGCGCTATCTGGAATTTTTTTGAAGTCTTAGGGGGTCTGATGTGTGGAATCGTCGGTCTTCTGCTCAAGAATCCAGCGCTGCGGGATCGGCTCGGGGCGCTGATGGTGCCGATGCTGGTCGGCATGACGGAGCGCGGTCCCGATTCCGCGGGACTGGCCGTTTACACGAGCCCGGTGGGCGATGAGCGGCACAAGCTGAGCCTGTACAGCGGAGCGAACGCCGTCGAGTGGTCGCAGGTGCTGCAGGGGATCGCCGAGGCGTTCGCCGGCGACGAAACGCACGACCTGACCCCGTTGGGCAACCATGCGGTGCTGACCAGCACCGCCGACCCGGTGCGGCTCGCTGCCTGGATCGCGCGCCACCAGCCTGACGTCGCGGTGCTGTCGGTGGGCCGCTCCATCGACTTGTACAAGGACGTGGGTGCGCCGGCGGATATCGCCGCGCGCTATCGCTTCGAGACCCTGCAGGGCTCGCATCTGGTGGGTCATACGCGCATGGCCACGGAATCGGCGGTCACGCCGGCGCATGCGCACCCTTTCACCGCGGGCCGCGACTTCTGCCTGGTGCACAACGGGTCGCTGTCGAATCCGCATCTGGTGCGCAAACATCTGGAGCCGCTCGGCATCGAGTTCGAGACGGACAACGACACCGAAGCCGCGTGCCGATTTTTCGAATGGCGGCTGCGCGAGGGCGACGATCTGCAGACCGCCGTGCGGCACGGCTTTCGCGAGCTGGACGGGTTCTACACCTTCCTGATGGGGACGGACCGTGAACTCCTGATCGTGCGCGACGCGTTCGCCTGCAAGCCCGCGGTGGTCGCAGAGACCGACGACTATGTCGCCATCGCCTCCGAGTTCCGCTCGCTCGCGCACCTGCCGGACATCGGCGCGGCGGCGCTGTTCGAGCCCAAGCCGGAGGAGATCTATTCGTGGCGAATCTAGAGCCCAAGACGGGGGAGATCCAAGGTGGGGGATTTGAGATTCACGCCGGAGGTGATCTGACGTGGCGAATTTGAGGCCGTTGGTCATCGCTCGTGAATTCGACCTAGCCCGCGATACGCTGCGGGAGCTGAATTCATTCTTGCACCGCCGCGCCGCCGTGGAAGGCGTGTCGCAGATCCACGTCAAGAACCCGGACGGGGCGCATTCGATCGCCTGCGGCCTGAATGCGGATCTCGATGTGCAGATTCACGGCCACGTGGGCTATTACGTGGCGGGGATGAACCAGCACGCCTCGGTCACCGTGCACGGCAACGCCGGACCGGGGGCCGCCGAGAACATGATGTCCGGCCGCGTACACGTCAC
>Ga0116229_10015281_pt1 | contig 10492 bp, 9 predicted proteins | sample S1TSphgellanicum_3_FD_87313 | JGI IMG/M metagenome (GOLD analysis project Ga0116229, IMG submission 87313) | Host-associated microbial communities from peat moss isolated from Minnesota, USA - S1T2_Fc - Sphagnum magellanicum MG | ecosystem: Host-associated > Plants > Peat moss > Unclassified...
ATCGAGCGCATCGAGTACGAGGTCGCCGAGCACGCCTTCGCGAACGGACTGGACGTCGCGCACTTCCCGGTTGTCGAGACCGGACGGCGCGTCGCGGTCGTGGGCTCGGGTCCCTCGGGGCTCGCCGCGGCGGCCCAGCTGCGCAGCGCCGGTCACGAGGTCGCGGTCTTCGAGCGCAACGACGCCATCGGCGGCCTCCTGCGCTACGGGATCCCGGAATTCAAGATGGAAAAGCGCGTCCTCGACCGGCGCCTCGACGTCATGGCCCAGATGGGCGTGCGCTTTCACACCAACGTGCTGGTGGGCGAGGGGGGGACCGCGCTCGCGGACCTGCAACGCGACTTCGACGCGGTGCTGCTCGCCATTGGTTCGACCATCCCTCGTCTCATCCCCGTGCCCGGGGCCGAACTCGAGGGCGTGTACCCCGCGATGACGTACCTCGAGGCGGCGAACCGGGCGGTGCGCGACGGTTCGACCTCGCCCATCGACGCGCACGCACGACACGTCATCATCCTCGGCGGCGGCGACACCGGCGCGGACTGCCTGGGCACCGCGCACCGCCAGGGAGCGGCGTCGGTGATCCAGGTCGAGATCATGGACCGTCCCCCCGACGAGCGACCGGACGACCAGCCCTGGCCCACGATGGCGCGACTCTTCAAGACGACCTCGGCGCACCAGGAGGGCGGGGAGCGACGCTTCTCGACCGAGACGCTCGCCTTCGAGGGCGAGGCCGTCCTGCGCGAGATCGTGCTCGAGGACCACGCGACGGGAGCGACCGTGCGCGAGAGGGCGGACCTGGTACTCATCGCCGCGGGTTTCACCGGACCGGAACTCGAGCGACTCGGGCTGCACGCGCCCGAGCACATGACCGCGCGCGCGACCCTGCAGGTGGACGCCAACTGGCGCGTCACCTCGGTGTCGGGCCCGAGCCCCGTGTTCGCCTGTGGTGACGCGGTGCGCGGCCAGAGTCTGATCGTCTGGGCGATCGCCGAAGGCCGGAGCGCCGCGGCGGCCATCGACGCGGCCCTCCAGGGCGCCACCGAGCTGCCCGCGCCGCTCAGCCCCTACGCGCTGTCCTGGTAGACGTCGCGGGTCACGGACCTTTGTAACATCGACGACAGGAAGTCAATTGAGGGGGTCCCCGTGCAGAGCACCATGCAGGACGCGCCACTGCTCATCCGTGACATCGTTCGCCACGGCGAGTGGGTCTACGCGAAGAAGAAGATCCTCACCGTGACGCCCACCGGCGTCGAGGAGGCGACGTTCCTCGAGGTCGCCACGCGCGCCGAACAACTCGCCGCGGCGTTGCGCGACCTCGGCGTTGGTGAGGGTGACCGCGTGGCGACGTTCATGTGGAACAACCAGAGCCACCTCGAGGCGTACCTGGCGATCCCGTGCATGGGGGCCGTACTGCACACCCTTAACATCCGACTCTTTCCCGAACAGCTGGCCTACATCATCAACCACGCGGACGACAAGATCATCATCGTCGACAACACGCTCGTGCCGCTGCTCGCCAAGGTGCGCGACCAGTTGACGAACGTCGAGCACATCATCGTGCACGGCCCCGACGAATCGGGACTCCTCGGCGAGACGCTCGACTACGACGAACTCGTGAACGCGCAGTCGCCCGGTTACGACTGGCCCGACCTCGACGAGCGTAGCGCCGCCATCATGTGTTACACCTCGGGCACGACCGGCAACCCCAAGGGCGTCGTCTACTCGCACCGCTCGACCTGGCTGCACTCGATGGCCTCGACCGTCGCGAACTCCATTGGACTGAGCGAACGTGACCGCTGTCTGCTCATCGTGCCGATGTTCCACGTCAACGCCTGGGGATGCGCCTACACGGCGTTCCTCGCGGGGACCGAACTCATCATGCCCCAGATGTTCTTGCAGGGCGAGCCCATCGTCAAGATGATCGCCGAACTGCGACCCACCGTCTCGTTGGGCGTGCCCACCATCTGGAACGACGTCCTACGCGCCGCCGAGCAGGACCCCCACGCCGACTTCTCGAGCATCCGCGGCCTGGTCGCGGGGGGATCGGCGGTGCCGCGTTCGATGATCGAGACCTTCCGCGACCGTTACGGCGTCGACCTCATCCAGGGCTGGGGCATGACCGAGACCAGCCCACTCGCGGCCGTCTCGATTCCGCCCGCCGGCACCAGTCCCGAGCGCGAGATCGAGTACCGCGCGAAGGCCGGTCGCGTCGTCGCCGGCGTGCAACTGCGCATCACCAACGAACGCGGTGAGGTCCTCGAACCCGACGGCACCACGGTGGGGGAGTTCGAGATTCGCGGACCGTGGATCACCGGCGCCTACTACGGCGTCGACGATCCCGACAAGTTCCACGACGGCTGGCTGCGCACCGGCGACATCGGCACACTCGACGCCGAGGGCTTCATGGTGATCAGTGACCGCACGAAGGACGTCATCAAGTCGGGGGGCGAGTGGATCAGTTCGGTCGAACTCGAGACGACGATGATGGCCCACCCGAAGGTCTTCGAGGCGGCGGTCATCGCGGTGCCCGATCCCAAGTGGCAGGAACGACCGCTCTGCTTCGTCGTGCTCGAACCCGGGACCGAGGTCAGTGCCCGCGAACTCCACGACTTCCTCGCCGAGCGCGTGGTCAAGTGGTGGCTCCCCGAGCGCTGGGTGTTCGTCGACTCGATTCCCAAGACCAGCGTGGGCAAGTTCGACAAGAAGGTCCTGCGCGCGCGTTACCACGAGGGCGAGTTCGACGTCGTCGAAGTCGTCTAGTGGAGTCCTTCGACGACCTGGCGAACGAGATCGCGGCGATCGAGTCGCGCGTGTCCGACGCCATCTTTGACGCCGTGCGCGAACAGCTTCGCGACGACGCGAGCGAGGCGAAGGAACTCGAGCGACAACTCTCCCGCGTTCGTCGCAGTCTCCAGAAGGCGGAGTTCGTGCTGCGCGGACTCAGCTAGGGAAACGACCAGCCGTTGACCTCGTCGATGAGCAGACGTAACGTCACGTAGTTTCGTCCGTCGAAGTCGAATTCCAGCGTGTCGGCGTGCACGCGAAATCCTCGTCCCGACGAGAACGAGGGGAACCTCTCGGAGAGTTCACTGATCTGGTGCGCGTCGGGGACGCGACGAAGCCGCATCTGGGCGCGGCCGTCGACGACGCTGAGCGACACGTAGTTGCGATAGAAGTGCTCGATCTCCTCGATGGCACCGTCAATGGAGGTACACAGACTGACCAGGGCGATGTCGACGTCGTCGATGTACGCGTCGCGCACGAGCACGTCCATGAAGTCGAGCCAACGTCGCCAGAAGGTCCCGTCGGGTAGGTCGACGAGCACGATGGGCGTCGGATCGGTCTTTCCCGTGTGCACGAGGGTGAGTATCTCGAAGAGCTCGTCCATCGTGCCCACGCCGCCGGGAAAGGCGACGATCGCCTGGGACGCCCTCGTGAGGGCCACCTTTCGCGTAAAGAAGAAGTTCATCGCCACGTGCATCTTGTCGACGTCGATGAACTCGTTCGCGCCCTGCTCGAAGGGCAACTCGATGTTCACGCCCAACGTGTTCGAGGGTCCCGAGCCCTTGGAAGAAGCCTCCATAATACCTGGTCCCGCGCCAGAAACCAGCATCCAGCCCCGCTCGGCGATCGCCTCGGCGAACGCGCGCGCCATCTCGTAGAGGGGATTGTCCGCCTTCGTGCGCGCCGAACCGAAGACGGTGACCTTCGGTCGATCGCGCCAGGTCGCGAACAACGTCGAGGCCTCGAGTAGCTCATTGAGTGCGGTCAGGGCAATGCGCAGGTCCGCGGCGTTGGAGTCGACCTTGGAGAGTTCGACGATGCGCACGAGGATCTCTCGCAACAACTCCTCGCGCTCGGGTGAGGGCGCGTAGCCGTCGTGCAGGGACCGAAGGAACTCGTCGACTTGGTCGGTCATGGTCAAAGAGTCTGGTAGAGGGTACTTCGTTGCACCAGCGGTCGACCGAGGGGCTCGACCAAGGCGCGAAGGTTGTCCACGTCCATCTCCTGACCGTGGGTCGCTCCGGCGGCGCGTGAGATGTTCTCGTCCATCAACGTCCCGCCGAGGTCGTTCGCGCCCGCGGCGAGAATTCGTCGCGAACCCTCGACGCCCATCTTCACCCAACTGACCTGGATGTTGTTGATGAGCGTCGCGTAATGCAGACGCGCGACCGCGTGCATCAGCACCGCCTCACGAAACGTAGGACCCCGACGCGACCTTCCCTTGAGGAAGAGCGGCGTCGCCATGTGCACGAAGGGCAACGGGACGAACTCGGTGAACCCCCCGGTCTCTTTTTGTAGTGCGCGCGTACGCAGCAGGTGGGTCACCCAGCTCTCGACGCCCTCGACCGCGCCGAACATGATGGTGATGTTCGAATGAAGACCCACCTCGTGCGCGGTTCGGTGGACCTCGAGCCACTGGTCCGACGTGATCTTGTCCGGACAGAGGATGGCGCGTACCGGGTCGTCGAGGATCTCGGCCGCCGTGCCCGGCAACGTCTTGAGCCCGGCGTCGCGCAGACGTGAGAGGTAGGTGCCGAGGTCCTGTTCGGATCGTCGAGCACCCTCGAAGACCTCAAGGGCGCTGAAGGCGTGGATGTGGATCCGTGGCGATCCCGCGCGCACCGCGGCGACGACGTCGATGTAGTAGTCGCCGTCGAACTTCGGATGGATGCCCCCCTGCAGGCAGACCTCGGTCGCCCCGCGCGCTTCGGCCTCGCGCACGCGCTCACTGATCTCGTCGAGCGTCAACAGGTAGGGGTCGCCCCGCAAGTTCAGCGAGAGCGGTCCCTTGGAGAAGGCGCAGAACCGACACTTGAACGTGCACACGTTGGTGTAGTTGATGTTGCGATTGATGACGAAACTCACGTCGTCACCCACGAGATCGCGACGAACCTGGTCCGCGACCTCCACGACGGCGTTGAAGTCCGCACCGCGTGCGCCAAAGAGGGCCGTGAGTTCGCGTCGGTCGAGCTCGTCGCCGGGCGAGTAACGGCGAAGCAACGCGTCAACGTCACTGACGCGACGGCGCGCGGCGGGAGCGGGCGGCGGCGTCTCGTCCGAACCCGAGAACCAGTGGTCGTCGCGGGCCCGAAACTCGGCGTCGGCGTGCGCGAGGACGTAGGGTCGAACCGCGTCGTCGATGAAGTCCGAGCGCAGGCCAATGAACTCGGGGTAGACCGTCAGACGTGGGGCGAGACTGAAACCCCGTTCGTCACACTCGCGCGAGAGCGCGTCGATCGCCGGCCAGGCACGCTCGGGGTTCACGTGGTCGCGGGTCACGGCCGAGATGCCCCCAAAGTCGTCGATCCCGAAGTCGAGCAACTTCGCGGGGTCGTCGCTCAAGTTCGGTGGGGCCTGCAGGTGCACGTCCTCGGGTAGCAGCACCCGGGCCACGCTGATCGTCCAGTGGAACTCCTCGTCACTCGCCGCGGGCTCCGAGGCCATCAAGGTGCGAGGCTTGGGCAGGAAGTTCTGGATGATGACCTCTTGGACGTGGCCGTACTCTTCGTGTGATCGCGCGATCGCCTCGAGCGTGGCGATCCGGTCCTCGCGGGTCTCGCCGATACCCACGAGAAGTCCGGTGGTGAAGGGGATCTTGAGTTCGCCCGCGAAGCGCAACGTGTCGAGCCGACGTTGCGGCTCCTTGTCGGGAGCGAGTCGGTGCGCGCGAAGTTCGGCGAGCGATTCGACCATCATGCCCTGGGAGGCCGCCACCTCGCGTAATTGGGCCAGTTCGCGACGATAGAGCGCGCCGGCGTTCGCGTGCGGCAGCAACCCGGTCGCTTCGAGCACCATCTGGGCGGCGCTCGCCACGTAGTCGACCGTCGACTGGTAGCCCCGCGCGGCGAGCCAACGCGCCGCCTCGTCGTAACGGAGTTCCGGTCGTTCGCCCAACGTGAAGAGCGCCTCGGTGGCCCCCGCCGCCTTTCCGGCGTTCGCGACGTCCATCACCTCGTCCAAGCTCATGTAGGGCGCGCTGACGTGCGCGGGCGCTTGGGCGAACGTGCAGTAGCCGCACCGGTCCCGACACAGTTTGGTGAGGGGGATGAAGACCTTGGGTGAGTAGGTCACGACGTGGCCGAAGCGGGCGCGCGCCTTGGCGAAGGCCGCCGCGGCCAGCGCGTCCAGTGGTTCGTGGACGAGGTCGCGGTGCGAGAGTCGCTGGTCCGTCGTCATTGGGGCATCCTAAATCGCGCGCGACATGGTCGCGTCACCCTCGACGCACGCGGCGTCTGGTTGATCGAAGAAGACCGGATGCGTGGCGTCATCAGACCTTCGCGGCGCCCGTCTTTTCTTGGACGATGGCGAGACACTCACGATACGACGCGTCGAACGCGTCCACGCCGTCGCGCTCCAACTTCTCGGTGACCGCCTTGAGCGACACGGTGGGCGGCAGGAACTCGAGTTTCTTGGCCTCGCGGACGACCGACTCGTAGGAGGAGAGATTCGTCGACCAGAACCGTCCGTGGTCGAGCACGGCGTCGAGCGTCTGGTCGGGCATCGTGTTGACGGTCTCGTTGCCCACGATGGGGTCCACGTAGAGAAGGTCGAGGTACGTCGGATTCTTCGTCGAGGTCGACGCCCATAGGGGTCGTTGTACCTGGGCGCCCTGGGCGAGCAGGCGTCGCGCGCGCGAGTCGTTGATGGTGTCCGCGTACATCTTGTAGGCGGCGGCGACCTGTGCGTTCGCGGTGGTGCCGCGACGTGGATCACCCTCGAGTAGCAGTTGGTCGACCGCGACGTCGACGCGTGAGACGAAGAACGACGCCACGCTCGCGATCGTGGCGATGTCGAGGCCCCGCGCGTTCGCCATCTCGAGGCCCTTCATCCAGGCGTCGAGGACCTCACCGTAGCGCTCGACCGAGAAGATGAGCGTCACGTTGACGTTGATGCCCTTCGCCAGCGTCTGGGTGATCGCGGGGAGTCCCTCCTTCGTGGCGGGTATCTTGACCATGAGGTTCGCACGATCGACGCGCGAATGCAGTCGTTTGGCCGACGCGATAGTGCCCTTCGTGTCGCGCGCGAGCAACGGCGAGACCTCCAAGGAGACGAACCCGTCCATGTAGCGACGCGCCCCAGTCTTGAACTCCTTGCGCGACGCGACGTGCACCGGTCGAAGGACGTCGCACGCGTCGCGCACGTCCATCACCGAGAGCGTCTCGAAGAGCGCCTCGGGGCTTTGACGACGATGTGACCGGAAGAACTCGTCGTAGGCGGGCGTGGTGGCGAGTGCCTTGGCGAAGATCGAGGGATTCGACGTGACACCGCGCACCCCCTGGCGAACGAGTTTCTTCAGTGTGCCGTCCTTTAACCAGTCGCGGCGGATGTTGTCGAGCCAGGGACTTTGTCCATAGTCGCGATAGAGAATGTCGAGGTTGGTCACGGGGCGACTCCTAACGTCTGATGCACGTACTGCACGAGGGATTCGGCGTTGATGCCGAAGAATTTCATCGCCACCGCACCGGGCGAACTCATGCCGAAGGTGTCGATGCCAATCGCGTGATCGACGTACTTGTGCCAACCCAGCGTCGCTCCCGCCTCGATCGATACCGACGGGATCGACCGGCGCAGGACGCTGTCACGATATTCGCCGTCCTGGCCCTCGAAGCATCGCCAACAGGGGAGGGCCACCACCCTGGTCGCGACACCCTGGGACGCCAACGTCGTGCTCGCCTCGAGACAGAGACTCACTTCGGATCCGGTGCCCACCAACGTGAAGACCGCGTCGGCGTTCTCACGCACCACGTAACCACCGTGGCGTGCGCCAAGTGACGACGCGGTCGCGTCGTCGCCCGCCATGATCGGCACGTCCTGGCGCGACAGGATGAGCGCCGTGGGCGCCGGCTGGGGATCGGCGAGATAGTCGCCAATGAACTGCACCGCCTCGTTGGCGTCCGAGGGACGCACGACGTGGAGGTTCGGCATCGCGCGCAGCGCCATCAGTTGTTCCACCGGTTGATGCGTGGGCCCGTCCTCACCCACGCCCACCGAGTCGTGGGTGAAGATGAACAAGACCGGCGCGTGGCTGAGCGCGGCCAGTCGAATCGACGGACGCGCGTAATCACTGAAGACGAAGAACGTGGAGCCAATTGGACGAATGCCCCCGTGCAGGGCTTGACCCACCATGCTCGCGCCCATGGCGAACTCACGAATGCCGTAGTGAAGCTGTCGACCGCCGGGATTGTGCGATGTCTGGATCGACGAGTCGACGAGCTCGACGCCGGTGTTGTCGGTGAGGTCCGCCGAACCCGAACTAATACCGGGCGTCTGGGATCCGAAGACGTCGAGCGCGTGCTTGACCGCCTTTCGAGTCGCCACCTTCGAACCGGCGGCGAACTTGTCGGGAAAGCGCGTTAGGGTCGCCGCTCCGTTGGTGTTGAGCTGTTCGAGCAACGCGACGCCCTTTTCGCCCGAGGACGCGACGCGGGCCTCCCAGGCGAGTCGCTCGTCGCGCTGCGCACGCAGACCTTCAACGAGCTTGGTGGTCAGATCCGGGTCGTCGACGAAGGGTTCGTCGGGCACGCCGAGAATCGCCTTGGTGATCGATATCTCCTTCGCGGAGAATGGCGATCCGTGGGCCTCGCGGGTGTCCATCATGCCCGGCGACGGGAAACCAATGTGCGAGCGAATGATGATGAGCGTGGGTCGTTGCGTCTCGGCGATCGCCTCGCGCGTCGCGCGTTCGAGCGCGTCGAGGTCGTTGGCTTGTTCACCGAGGTTTATGACGTGCCAGCCGTACGCGGCGAATCGTTCGGCGGGATCGTCGCGCTCCGCGAGTTCGGTGGCGCCGTCGATGGTGATGTGGTTGTCGTCGTAGAAGATGGTCAATCGATCGAGACCGAGCGAACCCGCGAGCGACGCGGCTTCGTGACTGACGCCCTCCATGAAGCAGCCGTCACCCGCCGTGACCCACGTACGGTGGTTCACCAGTTCGGGACCGAACTGGTCGCGCAGCATTCGCTCGGCGAGGGCCATGCCGACCCCGTTGGCGATCCCCTGTCCGAGTGGACCCGTCGACACCTCGACCGTCGGGGTCACGCCGACTTCGGGGTGTCCGGGGGTCTTGGAGTGGGCCTGTCGAAAATTGCGGATGTCGTCCATCGAGAGGTCGTAACCGAACACGTGCGCGAGGCCGTACTGCAGCATCGACGCGTGACCGTTGCTCATGATGAATCGGTCGCGGTCACTCCAGCGATCGTCCGTGGGGTCGTGTCGCATGACGCGCGAGAAGAGCATCACCCCGAGTGGTGCGAGCGCCATCGCGGTGCCGCTGTGTCCCGAGTTCGCGGCGGCGGGTGCGTCCATGGCGAGAGCGGCGATCTCACGAATAGCGCGGCCCTCGAGCTCCGTCGCTCCAGGGTATAGCGCGTCAGTCACGACTACGACAGTAGTGACTTGGCGGACCAAAAAGGGCGCCACCTACTCCGGTAGTCTTCGAAAATGAGCGTGCAGGTACCACCCAACTGCGATTTGACCCTGGGCCTGACCTGCGTCGACAAGTCCGCCGATGGCGTGAGCGTCTGGCGCATAACGGTGGACGAGCGGTTCCTCAACCCGGTGGGCGTCATGCAGGGCGGGTTCCTCGCGGCGGTCCTCGATTCGGCGATGGGCGCCTCGGCGGTCTCGGCGAGGCGGGGGAGCAAGGTGTCGGTCGCTAACACCGACATGAAGGTCTCCTTCTTGCGACCGGCGCGAGCGGGCGACCAATTGACCTGCACCGCGACGGTCCTCAAGGCCGGTTCGGTCATCTCGTTCCTCGAGGCCAAGATCGAGAACGCGGCGGGCCAACTCGTCGCCACGGCCAGTTCTTCGTACCTCGTGCGTGAGCGGGCTGAGTAGGCTCTAGTCGTGAAGATTCCCTCGTGGCGCCAGGTAACACGCGGCGCCAAGATGAAGAGTGATTTGACCGAGATACGCACGCTCTTCCTGCGCTATTTAAAGGAGGAGACGCTCGAGCCGCTCAAGCAGCTCGCCCGATTCGTCGCCTTCGGCGTCATCGGCAGCCTGTTCGTGGGCTTCGGACTCACGATGTTGCTCTTGGGCGCACTGCGCTTCCTCCAGGACGAGTTCCCGGTCCTCGACGGCAGCCTCTCGTGGTTGCCCTACATCATCGTGGTCGTGCTCGCGGCACTCGTCATCGCGCTGACGATCTGGCGCATCGTGGCCGGAGCCGCGAAACGACGGCTGAAGGCGGCCCAATGACCGACTCACCGACGCGACGCGAACTCGAGAAGGCAGTACGAGCGCTCATTCCGGGCCACCTGTTGTCGACCAAGGCGCTCACGAGTGAGGGTTCACGCAAGGCGCTTTCGGGTGCAGGAGGACTCCTGACCGCCTACGCGAGGGGTTTCCTGCGGGGTCGCAAACGACGTCGCGCGCGCGAGAAGCGCGACCACCATGAACGCGCGTAGCGAGCGATGGCGCAGTAGTCACGACACGCGAAGCGCGAGATCAGTGGCGTCGCGCCGCGTGAACACGCCGATCGTGC
>Ga0116229_10015285_pt1 | contig 10491 bp, 6 predicted proteins | sample S1TSphgellanicum_3_FD_87313 | JGI IMG/M metagenome (GOLD analysis project Ga0116229, IMG submission 87313) | Host-associated microbial communities from peat moss isolated from Minnesota, USA - S1T2_Fc - Sphagnum magellanicum MG | ecosystem: Host-associated > Plants > Peat moss > Unclassified...
CCCCCCCCCCCCCTTCTACAAAGCACACCACAGGGAACGGGCAATGACTGGAAGAATTTTCCAGGCACTGCCCACACATACAAACACCATGTTTGCTTTAATATATAAGATGTCTCATTTGTTGATTCATCAAGTATTTCAATTGTAAAAAATTTAAAAACATGCATTAATTCTATCTTTGGAAGCATATGTCATATGAATAATTAAAAGGAAGCAATCATGTATTAGACACCATGTTCTTGTTTTGTAAATTTATTTGAAGGCGGTTATTTTAAATGCCACTCATGTCAAATTTGGCAAAATTAAAAAATATCGTACAATATCCTAGCCAATGTTTTTGTGAAGAAAATTCTAATTTTTTTGTTTATTTAATTGGGTATTTTAATTTTTATTTCTTGTGTAAATTCAACTTTTAAAAATAATTTGGGGAAACGCCACATTTTTGGTGTCAAAAAATTGAAAAAACAAAACCTTGGTTCAAACATGAAATTACCTTAAGCCATACTGGCAAAATATTTATAATGTTGTTTCATATGCACAAGTGCACCATATGTGTAAAGAAATGTGGAAAATATGAAAAATGGGTAATTATTTATGTAAGTATAAAGTGGTTGGGTATTATGTTAAAGATTAATTTGAATTTATTTTTCTTCTCATGAGAAATTAGGAAAATGTTGAAGAAAATCTATCAAAATTAGAATTACTTTGTGAGTTTTCCCTTGAATAATGTGATGCCAATTTTGTTTTATTTGAAAAAATTGATGTCTAATAGCTTTGTTTTTGCATACATCATACTATTAAGCCAACTTCAATATTAATTAAAATATTTTCAAGTTTTTTGAAATTTTCAATAATTAATTATAGTCCTTGTTGAAAGACATGAAAATCTTATTTAGAATTTATCCAAATTTCGGAAACCTTAAGATGATTGTTGAAACTTTAAAGTGATCATTTTTCTTCCTAGCTCGTTGATCTAAAGAAAGGGGAGATAAGCTACATTTCACTATAAATTTTTCAAAATAGGAAAAAGCACACCTAAATCAAGAACTTCAAGATCATGTGAAGAAATATTGGCATCAAAAAATTTGATCAAGTACAAATGGATGAATTATCCAACCATTCTAATAGTAAGATTTTTACATTCTTCCAAGTCAAATTATTTTATATCAACATATATTGCTGTGAAAATTTCAGGAAATTAAAAAAAGGCTTGTTGAAGTTCACTTTTAAGTGAGTATGTGATAGTTGCTTGTTGAACATGGCTTTTGTGGTATGATATTACATCTAAAGAATTTAATGTGAATAATGTATGCAATTACTTGCATCCCAAAAAAAACCTTTATCTTAGAAAAAAATTGAACATATGATCCAACAAATATTCCAAGAAAAATTCTTCCAATATTACACCATAATAATTTTGCTTTAGAAAAAAAACCCTTGTACATTGCCATAGGCTACTCTAGTGAACTAAAGCCCAAATCCACACATTTTCATTGTTTAGGTATAAATTATAAGGATGTTTTGAAAGGTGGTAATCACTTTGCACTATTTACTTTCATGGTCCTCTCATGATAAATCACTATAATTCACAAGTTATGGTTTTGATAGGAAAATTTAAAAAACATGTGATCATTCAAGTCTTGAATCTAAAAAGCACTAGCTTCTTCAAACAAATGTTTAAGATGAAAAATATGGCAAAAGAAAATCATTAATATGTATGCCAAAACAAATTCTCTCGATCGTAGGACCAAAGAAGTGACCATAAATTTATTGATACCTATTCATGTGGCATATCCAAAATTGGTGATATAAATAAGCCCAATGTAATGATAAGGTTTTGGTGCTAGTAGTTATAAAGATTTTATGACATTATAAAAAGACAAGAAGACAATTAAAATGGATAAGCAAGTGCCAATAAATTTGATAACTTTTTGTGTCAAGGAAAGAAACTAATGGATGAAATTTGCAAATGAACAAAACACAACATGTGAATTGTCTATAGAGATTTTTAAAGGTGCATGCCAACATGGCTTTTAAACCCTTTCAAAGATACTTGGAGATACAAAGTCCAATAGATATTTGAACAATTGATCTATGGGATGGGCACACATTATGTTTCCTTGTGCTAGGACTTTGCCATTTAAACACAACATTAAACACAACTTTCCAATGTTTTTAGGTCAATGAAATTATCGAGTTCAAGTTGTAGATAGCTTGAAGGAGAAGGAATGACAATTCACTCTTATGGATGGTTGCAAACATAGGTGAAACTTCACCTTCAAAAATTAAAAAAAGACATGTAGCCAATTGATGTAAAGTACTATCCTAAACCCAACTTTTCTTTCATGATTTTCACATGGAAACAATTATTGCAAAATGAAAATAATAAACACTAGTTGATCATCTAAATAATTTCAAGCATGATGTTTTTTGTCTTCACACTTTTGCATTCAATATTTCAACTATTTTTTAATGCAAAGATCTAAATGAATTTCTTTCCACTTTCTTCAAGGTGGTATGGACTTGAGGTAAACAACAATTTTTTTGAAGTATCTTGAACAGTTGTTTGTATTGTGAGATAAGTGATTATGCACAAATATTTAGTCCTCATAAATGGTTAATCATAATAATATATATTAATCCTCTTTTGTGCCATGTGATAATACGATAAAACAAAATATTGCGAGGAATATTTTACAAAACAATTGATGTGTAAAAAAAAAAACAACTGAATTGTGAAAAAATATCAAAGTTCATTTCTCCCCTAGATCCAATCGTTGAACATAGGTAGTAATGGGCTTTGATGATCATAGCCATTTTGAAACCCAAAACTAGGTATATAACACAAATGTCTCCATGTTCAACATGATGGCTCCTAAAATCTTCACCCCCATCCACCCAAAAGATAATCATCGAATGCAAAATATAAATCAGGATTGCTCTTGTTTGTATTCAAAACTAAGTGCAATGAAAGCATTTGGATTACAAGTGATGTGAGCACTCTTTTGTGAATGACATAAGAATCTATAAGACTTCACACAAGCTAACAAATTTCATGGTGAAATCGTAACTAAGCAAATCATTGTAGAATTGTAGAAACCTTGAAAATGCCTTGGATGCATAATCAAATAATGCATGTCGATGCAATATTTGGAAATCCCTATCTTGGACAAAATGAACCATGAAGTTGTGAGTTTCGAAAATTTTCATATTTCAAGGTTTTTAATCAAATGGAACGTCATGAAAACATGAATAAATTATCGATTTGTGTAGTTTATAGATATTGGTGTGTTTTTTTACTTTCTTGATATACCATTTTCTCAACTTGAACAAACCTAGAATACTGAATCCTATGCATTATTATGTTCAAAAAGTTGAGAAAAAACCTAATGGGAAAAATGATTTAATCCAATCATCATACTTCAAAAAAGGCTATATGTTAGAATTAAAAACAACAAAATTAAAAAATAATAACTGACACCTAAATTCAAATTCAAATCTTTATAAAAATTCAAACCAAATTCGATAATTGACCAGTTAGTAGTAGAGTTATCCGTAAAGTCGGCCATATATTTGAGGTAGAATATGGACATCAGATGTGTAATTGGGAATGAAAATTTTACAAAACGAAATAACTGGGACCCAAACTAGATTTTCCACCAATTCTGGTGGTGAACTGGGTTTCATCCTGTCTCTCCTTTTTCCTGAACGCCTCCACTGCCGCTACATATATTTTCACTGATACTATCTGTACAACTACTATACTTACTCTCGAACCTTGTGCATTAAATGCTGAGTATCAACATTTCATATTGAGATTTAATAAAATTTCCTTACTTTGCAGCTAACACTGAAAGACGGGATAATGGGCGAAAGCATAGGGGGATAGAGGGTGAAAGAGAGGGTGACTTTACAGATAACTTTAGTGTGTGAAGAAAATCTCCATTTGAAACCTCTGAAAAGACACATAATAATTCGACATTGCATTTGAAACTAACAAACAACACAATTTTTAGTAAGCAAAAACCATGAAGGTATTTTTCATGTAAATTAGGTTTTCCTAGATTGATGACATGACACTAAGCTTATTCACTTAATCGAGTATAAAATGAAGTTAATCAGTCCTAATGAAAATTGATATTCTTGAATAGGTTCAATATAACCTTAATCGGGTCCTATAAACCTTAGCCAAACTATAACCTTGCATTAACTTTTCAATCAAGTTTGAATTACCATTTGGACCCCAATATAAATGCCAACTCTTTTCTTATTGCAATTTTAGATGATTTTCATAGGAGTGGGTAGCATTATTAAGCATGGATTAAGTTTAGGGGGAGTGGGATTAATAAGTGTGTTAAATATGGATTAAGATCATTAGTGAAGTAGGCCTTTTTTCTTTTTCTTTTTTCAGTTTTTTTTTGTTTTTGTTTTGTTTTTTGTTTTTTTTTGGAATGGCACAAATGAGAGAAATTCATTCATTGCGAAGAGAAAGGAATTTTTAAAAAAGTTTTGTGATGTTGGCCCCACTGACACTCATCCACAAAAGGAATTAGTCAAATTTGGGTAAAAGAATTTAAGAAATCTTCTTATATTTTGGCGAAGTGTTTATTATGGTGATTATATTTATGCCCATAATCTAAAATATGGCGATTTTGTTAACCAAATGAGGAAAGAGAGAGCATAAAACTAACCTTGGTTTTAGGCTAGTTATGGCTAAACCTTTATTCAGTGAAGTGGGTAAAGTAGCCATAAATAAAGCTGCAATAAAATTAAAAATATGATTTTTTAATAAAAAGGGCGTGGAAAGACACCAGTTCTGTAACTTTTAATAATGAAGTGAGGAAAAAGAGCATATAATTAAACCATTATATTATCAAGGCGAGTGGCAGAAATAGCCATAGTAATCAGGCTAAAATTTTATTTGATTTTATTTTTGGAATTTAAAGAATTTTGAGAAGGGCCAAGGTTGAGCCAAATGTGTGTGTGTATGTTTTTTTGGCGAGTTTGTGATGTTGCCACTTTGGCGATCATCCACAAGCGGAATTAGCCAAATTTGGCTAGAGATCAGACTGGACAGTAGAAACTTTTTGGAATCCTGGCTAGTTTTTTTTGGCGACATATATGAACTCATTGTCTAAAATAGGCGACTTCTACCTTTTTCTCCTCAAAATATGGCGAGCTTTTCTGTTTTTGTTTTTGCATAAAATCCCTGGACGAGAGAGAGGGTTGAGTGGAATACCCTAAAAAAACTCGCGACGTAAATTGGGGTTTCCGCTTGCTTGAGAAGCACTTGTGAAGCTCGCTCGTTGCTCGCTACATTTCGCAGTCGTGATTCTTCTTCTTGTCTGCCACCTTCTTCTTCTTCTTCTTGTCTGTCTCTTTTTTTCTGCCGTTACGCCGGCTGCTCTCTCTCTCTCTCAACTTTGATCAAACTCATCTCATATGGCACTCACGTTGGCTGTTCTGAATAGACACAAACGTAAGCACGTAATCAAAGGCAAACAAGAAGAAATCACAAGCAATCCTAGAAATCCTTTTTGCTAACCCTCAGAGCAATGAATGAGATTGAGAGAATCATGAGGGAAAGAGACGAGCGTGCGAGCGAGCAAAGGCGCCAAACTTTGGTTTGCTGATGATTAGGTCAAACTTGTTGTTGTCATTCTCTTAGGACAAAAGAGATTCTGGCTTGTTGTGATTTTAGGGTTACAACCAACGAAGGTTTGTTTTGTTGGTTAGGGTCACAAGCTTGTGCTTTTGAAACCCCTAAAGAAGGAGGAGACGAGACGAGATAGCGGAGAGATGGCGTCGTCGTTGGATGTTGTGAATACAATAGGCAGAGTGCCAATCTTGCGTTCTACGATCGTGCGAGCTCAAACGGATTCGGATTCGTCTCCGAGTCATTCGGAAGCTCCTCCATCTCCTTCTCGGGTGATGAGATACTCGGAACTTGAGAACGACGGGAAGTGGACGGAAGAAGAAGAGGAGGAGGATGTTTTGGCTGTGGTGGTGGAGGCTGGTGGAATGAAGAATTCTTTTGTGGAGGGAGCTGGACGAAAGCAGCTGGAGAGTATTCCACCTGTGGAGAAGACGAAAGCGAAACCCCCAGCCGTGGCGGAGGAGGTGAAGAATCATGACGGACGGACGACGGCGGCTTCCAGAGAGGTGAGTCCTGATGAGGCCTGGATGTCAGTAGTAGCTACGGAGACGACTAGAGGAGACATGTCCAGGGTTAGGGTTAGGGGAAAAGAGTGGGAAAGACACACAGATAATAGAGATCATAGAGATCGAGATCGAGAGAAGTTCAGGGATACTAGGGATGGAGATATTGGGAGGATTCCTCGTAACATCAAGGAGAATGATGGACTCCATCGCAGCAGGGACATTGAAGGAGGAGGAAACCCCCGTAGCAGAAACATTGACGGATTCTCACGCAGCATGGACATTAACGGCCTCCCACCTGGCATCAGGGATCTTGAAGGCCTCCCACGCAACACTGAGAGTGATGGATACAATGGCACAAGGGGGAATGATTTTGAGAGAGAGAGAGGGTTTTACAGAGATGTGGAAAAACAACAGCGGAATGATAGCCAGCTAAGAGACAGGGATAGAGATAGGGATCGAGCCAGAGATGAGGGTTCAAGAGCTGCAGACTATCATCATGTTGTTCGAAGGGATGAACATTACTTTAGCTCTAGACCTGGTGGTGGACATGAAAGAAAAGACACAGTGGGGGATGTCATGCAGAGTTCCTATAGTAGTAGACGAGACAGAGACAGAGACAGAAGAGGGCAACAGGGACTGGATGATCGAGATGAGAATGTCAGTGGTCGTCAAACTGGTCGGCCTTGGTATGGTGATGGTGAGTCTGGTGATCTCCAGAAGAGCCAAGATGCTGATATTGATAGAAGGAGGCCTGTGCAAAAAGGACGGGATCGAGGAGGAGGCCAGGATTTGCCAACTGCTCCTGCACTCAACAGTATACACAGAGCAACAGTCCACTCCATTCGACCCTTTGGAATTTTTGTGCGTTTTGATGGTTACCGGAACCATGGGCTTGTTCATCTTTCTCAAGTCAGCGACCATGAGGTTCTGTTTCACTTCCTCACATCCCTGTATGTTTTGTTCTCTTGGAGCAGTGTCCTGCACCATAGAAAAGTCAACATGGGATGATGTTGGTATGCAGGAGATTGTACAGTGTATTTTCCTGCAACTCTGCATCTGGTTCTTGATTGGTGTTTTCTTCTGTGCAATTTTCTGCATTTTCATCAAATATTCAGGTTACAAAGAAGGAAGATTCTGAGGAAGCCAAAGTGCAGGCACTGGCATCTGTTGCTGGTGAGGGAGACCAGGTTTGGGTGAAAGTCATTTCAGTGAAGGTGGAAGAGGATGGAAGTACCAAGGTGGCCTGCTCTATGAAATACGTGAACCAGGGGAACGGTCAGGATTTAGATCCAAACAATGTGCAGCTGGAACAGAAAATTTCACGTCCTCCATGGCAAGAACCACAGAAGGTGACTACAGTCTTCACATCCAGCACTGTCATGATTCCAGTGGCTTTGCAGAGTGGTTGTTTGGCCATTTGAAACCAATCATCAGGTGTTGCAGTTGCTGCTTCATTAGGTGCATTAGGGTCATGAGCAAGACTACTATTATGAGTGGGCTTCTTTGTGTTATGCAATTTTGGCTCACATTGGAATTGCAATATTCTAGGTTGAACATGTTGGTCATGAGTCAAGGCTTGCTGATTTGCTTTATGTGTGTACAGCTCAAGCTGGAGGCTATATACAATGTACAATGCACCCGGTGTGGTGGCCATGGCCATTTGAAGAAAGAGTGCTATTCTTCAGGTGATAAGATGTATGAGTTGTTGCCCGAGGAGGAAGACCTTGATAATGTAATCAGGAGTCCCACTAGAGGCAAAGGGCCTATGCAGAAGGAGACTCAGGCACCTATTCAACCATCAAAGTTGCAGGCTGGCATTTCCAGCCAACTGCTTTCCTCTGCATCTGTTGGCAGAGGCCGTGCCATGGTACAACCAGCCTGGATGAAACATGGTATTGGAGTTGGGGGTCCTGTTCCTACTCAACCAGTGGCAGATGACCCAAAGGAACGAACAAACTTGCCAGATAAAGTGACAACAGTCCAAGAGGCAGTTGCTGTAATAGCAAGACTCAAGGAAGAGAAAAGTAGGAGGAGGGAGGAGCGCCACAGGAGAAAGGAAAAACGCCAGAGTCACAGGGATGCAAAGAAAGAAAAGCACAGGAAACGGCATCATCATGAGGAGGGGTTTGCTGACAAAGAGCACTACAGCAACCACAAGAGGCATCACAAGTGAGAGTAGTCAAACACTGCTTTCATGAAAGGTTAGCAATATAACTTTGTTCCTTCAATATGGCACCTTATTTCACCATCTCATATTTGGGATTAATATACCAAAAACTTGTTCCAGCATCAATTGGGTGTTAAGGTAGTTGGTTGTTACTTTGGCACCTTCAAATGATCATTCAGCTTTTGAGATGCTAATGAACAATGCTACACCTGTGCAGATCTTGGGGCTGTACAGCTGAGACAGTTGTGACCAGTTACTTTCTGAGTTCTACTGTCTATGACATTGGCTGTACCAACAGCTGACAGCAGTAACAGGAAGCTCCAGAGGCTCAAGTATTGACAGCTATCACAGCTTTCTGACGCTCTAGTGATGGGTAGGGTCTACACATCTGCAATTCAAGGAACAGCTTCATGTGTATTTTTAGCCTTGAGAGAGACCTGTATGGTGGAGCTGTACACACTATAAGCTCCCAGGAAGCCCTTGACATTCTCCAATTGACAGATATGCAGATATGCAGAATATTTTGCAATCACACACACAGCACCATTGACTTTGTTCCACAGACAGTGCAATTTGTGTGCTTAGTTTAGTCCTGAAGGCAAGAGCCATTCTCCTCAACCACATTATGTCTGGTTTGTTTGCAGTCTGTTCTAGCTGATTCATACAAATCATGGGTTGCAAGGCAGGGGATGAGGTGATTGCACACAGACACTGCATTTTCTGTTTCTACTTGATAGGACTGTCACTTGCTGTTTATACTGCCAGTTTTATTGTTCTTCATTCAAGTTCTTCCCTTCTGTGGTTTTTCTTCTTTCCGGGGTTCTTCAGTCATTAGCTGGAATTTTTTTTTGGACTCTGAAAATGAAAATTTTTGTGCTTTTCCTGATATTTTAAATCATGAGGATGTAGTATGTACTATGGATACATACATTCTAAAGAATGATTAATACTGTATTATCTTCAGCTTTTTGTGCAAATTGTTTGAGATAGAGAATTAAAATCAGAATACGAACCCATCTAGTAATGAAGGTAATTTACTTGTTTTGTTTTTCTTGTTCTGGTTTTTTCACATTGAGATCTCCCAAACCATGTTCTTGGTAATGTTGGACAGCCCTTGATGAATACGGGTTGACCTAAGGTGCACAAGACATTGAACTTTGAGTAATTTGGTCATTGGTATTTCAGTGAGAATCAAATATTGAAAATTTACTGGGAGTTTTGTTTCAGACTTAGGATGTGTGTGTGTACCATTTGCCCTTTCAAAATTCATTCCATATCCCGATATGTGTTCAATGTCACAAGCCACACTAACCATGAATAAAAAAATTTATTGAAATCAAAATTAGCAAGAAAATAGTTTGAAATAGATGGCACTTGAAACTATTTTCTAGCTTGAATAATATGATTTTTGGATTAGAGTGAATTAAATTGTTCATCTACCTTGTTTGAGATGATACATTTGTACATGGTGGCAAAAATGGTCTATTGGATGGACATGAAACATTTCATTATATTTGTATGGAAAATTTTCTCATGTCCTTTGATGTGTACGGTATAGCTCCAACACATCTTTGTCAAGTAATTAATTAATTTTGAAGATTCAATGTTGAAAATGGAATATTCTTGAATGTTCCAAAACCTTTATTTCCCCTTCAAAAAAATTGTTTTCTGAATTTTATTTTATTTTGAAAATGTCAACATTTCTACAAATAATATGATTTTAGAGTCAAAGTTGCCAACATATTACAGTTTCTCAATGAAATATTTACTTCAACTTGCTTTTTGGGGGCCCATTTCAAATCAGATATTGAATCGCCTTTGATCCTTATTAAGGTTTAAATTTGCACTAAACCAGTTTTTTTTAAGGATTCTTCAAGGTGACCTTAGTGTCTATTGTGTGCTTGAATTGTCAATCCATGTGGGTACAAATGCCTAGTTATCTTTTGATTGGCTATACAAAAATAAATAAAAATAGTATATGATTATTTTCCTTTTGGAGGTGTGGTGTATTTTGTTATTGTAGATTACATCGGGTATTTGAACAATGATTATTATAAATTGGATAGAATCTGAATTTAAATTACAATAGAAAAACTTGTGGAACCATTTGTTGTACTTCAAGAATTTGTTTAATTCCACAAAAAACTTTGATTCGATTATCA
>Ga0116229_10015288_pt1 | contig 10490 bp, 12 predicted proteins | sample S1TSphgellanicum_3_FD_87313 | JGI IMG/M metagenome (GOLD analysis project Ga0116229, IMG submission 87313) | Host-associated microbial communities from peat moss isolated from Minnesota, USA - S1T2_Fc - Sphagnum magellanicum MG | ecosystem: Host-associated > Plants > Peat moss > Unclassified...
AAACATGGTGTGCATGAGTTCTTACTGCTATTGGGGAAGTTGTCTTTCCCCCGGTACAAGTAGGGAGATTTCTTCCCAATTTCTTCTCCTTTTCGGGGTGGGCCCGCCCCCCCCTCCCCCCCCCCCCGCCGGGACTATTAGGGGTGTGGCTTTCTGAGATAGTAAGCTAGTAGCTTGGGGGTTCAAATCCCAACTGGACCCCTTCTCCTCACGTTCTCTGAGAACAGTCAACTACCCTGGTGGTTAGGGATGAGGCTCTATAACCAAAGTTATCAATATATACATATACATAATAATAAAAACTTTGAAGAGAACCTGAAATTTCTTGTAAGAGAATCTCATTTTCTGAAATCAGAGCCAGCCTTTTCTTACTGGTGGTGTATTGCCAAAAACCAAAATTGAAAATTGAAAATTTGAAAAGAAATATGATTTCAAAGGTTTTGGAGCCAAAATAGAGAAAAAAAAATCACCAGTTTTATAGATGTGATTTCCATTGTGTAGCCAAACCCTAAGAAGGATGATTAAAGAAATGTTGTACTTTATTTCTAGTTTACAGCCAGATTTCACTAAATCTTCCCAAGGAGGATTGCCACTGTTTTTAAAATCTTCCAATGAATGATTGTTGCTTTAACTACAAGAAGGAATTCTTCAAAAGAATAATGAATCACAGCCAACGTTCTTTTTAGTGGTGAAATATTGTTGAATTTCAAGCTAAAAAGGGAGCTCATACCATTATGCTTGAAAACTAACAACTTTTTTTGGGCAAAATCATCACAAGGCTAGACCAAATTTGCCAACTACTTCACCATCACTCTTTATGTAAACCCTAAAATCATCACCACACATAGAAAAGTTGCAAATCTCTAATAACCAAATTGCAAAATGCCAATGCCTTTACTCACTAATGCCTTGACAACCTTTTTTTTTCCCAACATAATCCCATTTGTACTCTTAGTTGTTATAGCCAATTGTTGTTGCCTACAAAGGAGAACCTTTCATCATCACCGCTTACACAATGTTAGGTGGGATCATTAATATATATGAACTTATGATGTTCAAATACTAATAGTAATTAAATAGTATCATGATTCATAATAATATCAAGCTATAACTTGTTTTGTTGCACCAAGGTCCAAATTCATTTGTTGGAATTAATAGCAATTCAACATTGCGTAATGGCAATGAACTTTGAAGTGAAACTCCATAACTTTGAAGATTTTGAAGTTGGTGGGAAGCTATGGGATAAAATTGAGATTCCTTGGACCTCAATCAAAGTCGTCCATAATTCAAATCTCATTCTTAATATTTAACCCTAATATTCATGTTCATTGTTTTGCTATGCAACTTTCCATAATCAAAAAGTTCTCATGCACATTGCAATGTTCTATGCATTATTACTGCATTCAAGTTGCTATGCCACTTGAATTTTGTGTACTATATACATATTATGTATTGTCTACAATGTGCACTATGCAACATTTAATGGTGCCACCTTCACTAAAAATGCTTCATGCAAATGTTAAATTTGAAGCTTGGATTTTATGAACTTGTGTGTTACAAGTTATGATGGAAGACTAAAAGGTAAATACATATTAGGGTGTCTTTTTATGGTTGGAACAATGGGTGCTTGCACATTATGGTGACCTTATATGGACATCACAATGGTAATTTTTCATGTATTCCTTATGTGCCAAAAAATAAATAAAATAAGATCCATTGAAATAATAAAAAAAGGGATTCACCTATCTAAAGCTATCATAATCAACCTTCCAAAAATGAAAAAAATCAAAATCGTGAATAGCCAATAAATAATGGACTTTTGAATCATGCCCACATTTTTTGTCACACCTACAAAACTTTTATCTTACAATGTGTTAATTTTGTGTTTGAAACTTTGGGATATTGAATGAATTATTTTTAAGAAACTAAAAATCCATTGAATGAATGGAATGTGATTTTAATTTATTATGTTATGGACTTTTTAAATTCCAAAAACCCTAATTATTTTAAAAGATTTTTTAAACATTTCAAAATAATTATTTTTAAATAATTTCTTTTGAGATAATTTTTATATGTTTTATAACATCATGATTTGAAATTGGAAATGGAAAAAAATGTTATTTTCAACATCATCTAAATATTCATATTTTAAGCCAATTTTCAACTACATAAAAAAGGACTTTGAAAAAGGACTTTAATCTACCAAAATTGTGACACCCTAGTGTGCTTTCACCCCAATGTAAAAAATTTAAGGCCTTTCAATAATGTACAATATCCAAAATTCAATTGGTAAGGAAATGTATAAAGAAAAACTCATATCAATGATTTATATTGGTTTAGGGATGTCAAATTATAAAAGAAAAACCAAATGACCATTTTTGAATTTATGGGGGATTTTCAAACATAGACTTTATCTTGTAAAATAATCCCTATGATATTTTATATGGACTTGTCAATTTCAACATATTATATCAAGTTTTTAGTGTACTTTAGCATTCACTATAATGATTACATTGTTTTGTGAAGTTCAAGCAAATCATGTAGGTTAGTAAGGTTTGTGTGAATTATGTTTGTTGCAAGTTATAGCATCAAGGTTAAAGAAAAACATTTATTTTTCATTACATCAGAATTAAGAAAAATGAAGCAAAAAGGCTTGAAAAGAAAAGGCTTGGCTGAAAAAAAAATGTTAAATATTGACATTGAAAAGCATCAACATTGGAATGCCTTATTATGTTGATCAAGGGCTTTATGGAAACATGACAATTTGGAAAGACAAAAACGTGACAATGTAGTAGTTTGAGACAATAAGGAGAATGTGAGGAGTTTTTTAAGTTGCAAATAGTTTGCAACTAAAAATGTTTAGTTGCAAACTACTTGCAACTTAAAAAATTTATCCCATATGTTTTGGCTTTCATTCTCATCTTGAAAAGTATATAAACAAGGTGTTTTGTCTTTACATTTAAACATGGGCATATGGGATGAGCCAATAAAAATGATTTAACCCAAAATAAAATATAAATATTCATGTATTTACACCTAACTACCTACTTCCCTAACTTACCTACCTATTTTTCTACCTATTTACCTACCTAAGTAGGTATTTAGCCTAGGTAGGTAATAGATTTTATCTAGATAGGTGTTTAGCCTAGATGGGTAGGTGGGTATATAAGTAAGTAAATACCTAATTCAACCTACATACCTAAATATTGATTTAAATTTAATTTGGAAAATTTTAATTAATATGCCACATGGCAAATTTGTATTACACCATGTGTCACAATCTAAACCATCCAAACGTAAAAATTAAACATCTTAGATTATTTCAAAAGAATAATAAAATATTTTTTAATTATTAAGAGTTGGGACACGTGGTAACACATAACTTGTTCCCATTACTCACCAAAAAAGTCGCATCCTAGTTGCAAATGACAATACATATATGACTAGTCAAAGGATGAAGGCATATTTCGTTGTGGAACTAGTGTCAATGTGACTTGTCCAATGCGACTATTAAGATTTTAGTTACAAATGTCACTTACAACTAAAAATTAATTGCAAGGACCAATTGCAAAATGGTCATTTTCTACTAGTGGAACATTGCTTGTACACTTCCCATTTATCATATGTTTTTAGATGTCATCCCAAATGGTGCTTGAAATGTGATTAAACCTTTCAATCCGCACCTTATACACCACACCATAACCACCTTGATTGTCCATACTTGACAAAGGGAGCACATTCATTGTGTTTGGAATCCATAGGATGCCTTGACTTCCTATTCGACAAACAAGATTTTGAACCTTTTTCTCCATCCATGTTGTTAATCATGCCTTTTTTTTTAAAAAAAATCATTAAATTTGGCCCATGCTAGGTCACCTTATCCCATAATTCCACCACCTCCATAATCCATTTTGTCTTGTTTTTTATTGGACAAAAGACGTCAAATCATTGCATCAAATTTAATGTTGTGTCCCTAACCTTGCATTCAAGTGATTCCAGAAACCCTAGAGAATTCTATAACTCAATGCGTCCAAATTCTTTAAGGTGTACCAAAATCTTATCATAACATCACTATTTTCTGTTTTTTTTATTTAATCATTTTTACCATGTAAAGACACATGTATAGATGATTATGATGGAATCTAAAATTGTAATGGTATAAAATATGGTCCTTTTGAAATATTTGACAACTATTTTCCTATAACTTTTCCAATTCTATAATTTTGGCTATTAACATTTTGATTGGTTCTATATCTTTGTGGTCCCCATTAATAACTAGTAGAAGATTTTCTATTGGCATTAGAGGATGCAAACCATAGATTAACTAGTAGGGTGTATAACCTATTGCCACCTTGTAAGTAGTCCTATATGAATACAAAATTGTAGGCAATTGTTCATCCCAATCTGTTCTTTTTTCATTAACCAACTTGGTCAATAGTCTACCAATGACTTTGTTAGTAGACTTTGCTTTTCCATTTCCTTATGGATAATATGTGGTAGAATTAATATGCTTTAACAAAAACTCTTCTATAAGATATTTTATTGTGTCATTGATGAAATGTACTCCTTAATCTATAACTATGGTCAATGGACATCCAAATTTGATCATAATATATTCATACATAAATTTGGCTGTAATTATTGCAGTATTTGTTTAGAGTGCTTTTGCCTCTACCCACTTGGTTACATAATTCGTAGCTACCAAAATGTATTTGTTTCCTGTTAGTCTCCTCGCAGTTTGATTGGACCTATAAAACCTAAACCCCATTTCATAAAAGGTTCCTTTGGAAATGTTATTACCAACTTGGCCAAACTTTTTGTTTTGAATCCTCCCATTTTTTGACAACTATTACAACTTTTGCAAAAGTCATGAGTATCCTTGAATAAAGTTGGCCACCAATATCCTACATCTATAATTTTCTTCGCAATAATATTTGCAACAAAATGTCCTTCAGCCATTCCTTCATGTAGTTCCTTCAAAATAATTTGTGCTTTTGAGGTGGTCAAACATCTATGCATTATGTTGTTTTCTCCCACTCTATACATAATTCCCTTTTTCAAAATGAAAGGTTTAGCCTTTCTAGCTAACTTCTATTTCTAAGCTAGGTTTATGGTTTCTGGCATTTGACTTATCTTTAAATAGGTTTTTACTTCTTACATCCATATAGGTTCTACAAAAAATAATGATGCATCCACAATCTAATTTGGGACACCCAATGGTTCCAAACTATCTAGTAATCTAGAAAACATCAATAACTACATGTGTTCTACTAGGTTTGTAGATTACTATGAACTCATACTCCAAAAATAACAACAACCATCTTGTTATCCTTCTTGACACCTATGGTTGTTGACCAAGTACACTAAAGCCATATGGTTTACATAAAAAACAAATTTGTTTCCCAATAAAAAATGTCTGAACTTATGCAAAGCATAAACCATAACTAAGGCTTCTCTTTTTGTAGTAGTATAATTATGTTATGCTTTGTTGAACAATTTAGAAGCATATACCATACGCTAGTCATACTTACTAGTTGGGTTCTATGCCAGCATTGCACCTATTGCCAACAATGATGCATATGTGTGCACATGAAACTCCAACTTCCAATTTGGAGGTATCAGAATCGGTGCTTCCATATACTTATGTTTGATATGATCCCAAGTTTTTTGACATTTTGTGGTCCAAATAAAGGGTTTTGTTTTCCTCATCAACTTGGTAATTGGTGCCATGATAAAGGCAAAGTTCTTAATGAAACATCTATAAAATTGAGCCATACCATTAAATTTGTTGTGGATTGGTAAGTACTAACATGTTCACTATTACTTGAACCTTCCTAGGGTCTAGTATTTTTTCTTCATTGGAAATTATGAACCCTAAAATCAGTTTTTAAAATGCCATAAAGGCACATTTCTCTAGGTTAAAACTAATCTTATATTCTTTACACTTTTAAAAGCAATGTTTGAACTTCATGAAATGACTCTCCATATCACTATAAACTATGAAATCATCCAAAAATATCTTCAAGAACTTGTCTAAATATTCTTTGAAGGCTCTACTAATTGCTTTTTGGAAAGTTAGTGGCCCATTTTTGACACCAAATGGCATCACCAATCAAACAAAAGCTCCCTAATCTGTTACAAAAGATGTTTTATATCTATCCTTAAGGGCTATAGAAATTTGATGGTAACCTGAATATCCATCTAGAAATGAGTAGGCTTCATACCTTGCTTTAGTGTTCAATATACCTCATCAAAAAATGGCAAAGGATAAGGATTTTTTTTGGTTGCCTTATTCAACTTCCTAAAATCCACACAAATTCTCAATTTGCCATTCTTCTTAGGCACTACCACTATGGGTGATAATCATGTAGCCTTTGCTACTGGTTGAATAAATCCAACAACTAATAGTTTGTTAATGTCTTGTTTGATAGCTGCAACATAATTAAAGTTCAATATGTACCTTGCTTGATGTGCTAGTAAAATTGAAGTATCTAATTCAATTCTATGTTGAGTCAATTCTGGAAGTATGCCTTTCATATCTTTATAAGTCCAAGCAAACACATCCTTGAACTCCTTAAATAACATCTGAAGTTCCTTAGTCTTCTCCTTTGTCAATTGTGAATTAACCTTGATGTATTGTGGATTTGCCTCTATGATAAGATTCAACTTAACAAGTTGTTATTTTTCAATCAAAAGTCCAACCTGATATTTGAAGATTTTATACTTGTATTTTTACTAGTGTTTCATTCAATTGAATATCATCCTAACTGTGATGGTAATAGGTTTTTAGATAAACCTTGTCTTCCAATGAAACATCTGGTTTAACACAAAAGTCTTCTAATTTCACTATTGAAGGCACCATTTTTGTAATTGTTTGATTTGATGTCCCTTGTTGTGGATCAAATTCCTCAATGCTTCTAATTTTTAACACTCCAACACTCAACATCAAGACCGTTTTTTCCAAGAGAATAATTGTGCAATTGATAACAATTTCGGTTTTGTTTCAAAAATTAGATCTTCCTCTTCATTTGTTAACCCTTCCATTAAATTATAACAAACAAGTACTTGGGGCCTTTCTAGTTTCTACTCCCAATTTCTTCTTGATTGATATTGTTCTAACTATTCCATTACCTTGAATAATAATGACATTGTTACCCCAATCATATGTAACCTTTGCATCTATGAACCAAGGTTTTCCTAGCAACATAAAATAGCTAGAATCTACCGCACTATTTTTCAGAGCAATAAATGTGGCTATATATGGAATACCATGTGTGTGAATCTTCAAATTTCTAATGATTCTTAGAGGTTTGGTCTTACTCTAATTTGCCATTTTGAACTAGTATGGAGTTGGTTTTAGTTTGGGTAAACCTAACTTTGTTTTGAGGTTTTTTGTTATATTGTTCACACTTGCCCCTTCATCTATCAAAACATCTTCAACAATGTTCTTCTCAACTTGTAATTGAATAACTACCATTTAGTTATCTACCTCTATAATTATTGTGTTTAGTTCAGAATGTGTATCAACCACTATGGCTACATTAGGCTTTGATATCTGCTTAGTAGTTATTTAGGTTTGTTTGGCTTTAGTTTTCACCACATATACTTTTAAAGATCTAGTGTTATTTTTAACAATTAACCTAACCTCAAAGTATAAGTAGTCTCTAGCATTTGTTTACTGTTATCTTGGAACATTTCCATAAACATAACTCTATTAAGAGGATTAACAAACAAACTTTGTGATATAATTGGTTCTGTGGATACCTCAGATTTTGGCAATCTTGCCCAACTTGTATTCCACTATGTTTTCTCCTTTGGAATCAAATTTTGTGGTGGGTTTACTACTTGCATCTCTTGTATAGTCTTAACAAAAAATTGTTATAGTCTTTGCTCCTCTTCCTAGTTAGTAGCAGAGTTCTTCTTAATTGGTTTTTTGTCCTTAAACACTTGTTTTTTAGTAACTTTGCTCTAGGTGATGGACATATTCACATCCACCATATGGATTAAAGGATTTGAAACCTTGGGTTCTACCATAAATTGTTTATTTGTTGGCTTCACTACTTTATTCTTAAACATATTTTACATATCATTGTACTTAGGACAATCTATGATCTTATGTCCAGTGTCACCACAAATATCACAAGAATACCTCCCAGGCCTTTGTACTTCAATTTGTTGAGTAGGAACCTCAAAGATTGTAAGAACAGGGTCGTCCTTTCTTTTGATTCTACATGTTTTAACATTATGATTTATCCTATGAAGATTTGTATAGTACATTCATGTTTTCTCTAGGATTGTGTAAGGTTTCTAAGCTAATACTATCTTACTACTTTATGGTACTAACAAATTGTTTATGGCCTCTACTTTAGAAATTCCTTCTTCACAAACTAAAGTTGCTTCCTTATGTTGCTACAAAGTTTTTCTCTTCATACCTACTATTGTTACACAAAAATATGGTTGTAATCTAGATCTAAAAACGATAGTTAAAAAACTATTTGTTGTCTTGTGTTGAAGACTATTGGCCAACTTCAATAATCTCTCTTAATAAATTCCATTCTTTCATTCTTCTCATGCTTCATGTTTTTTAATTGCAGGTAAACTTGTTCATCATTATAAAATTTTATGTACCTTTTATAAAAAGCCAGTTACAATTTTACAAAAGTACAATCTGGGTAATCTCCCATACAATTGTTGCACCAGTCAAGCACAATATTTTTGAAGGTAAAACTAAACAGACTAACAATTTTTGCATCATCTGCTTCATTGTTTGCTCTAATAGCAGCTTTAAACACTTTGACATGAGCATCTGGGTTAGAATCTATGACATATTCAGGATAAGTAAATGGCCGATGATAAGGTCTATTTGGTGGTTTTGGTGGCCTGCTTGGATTCACCATTGGTAATCCAAAATATCTTGGAGGTCTTGGTGGTCTTGGTGGTCCTGGTGGATTTGAGCTACCTCCTCTTTGATTTGATGGCTAACTAGTAAAATTTTTGTTCACCTTTCTAGGTATATCTTCATGCAAATTCACAAATTTTGTTGCCCTTGGAGGTTTTGGTCTAGATCTAACACCGTCAATAATATGGATGGATGTTGATACAAACGGAGGTTCAATAACTATAATTATAAATTGGGGCATTGCCATAGAATATAATGGCATAAATCTTATTGGTTACATTTTGAAATTTGAAGTTCTTGCATAGGTAACTCCAATATTGTTTTGATGTAACAAACTTTGTATAGGAGCTACAAAAATAGGTACTACATCTGCCATAATCTAAGCTCTCATTTCCACTCTATTTTCTCTCCATATATGTTCTCTAAATCTATCTGGAATTTTGACCCTCTCATGGTACACATCCTTTAGCTCAATATGTCCATGATTCCCTACTCTTGCAAGTTTTGCATTCAAATTCTGGAAGTGCTCAGCAAATCCTTACTTCACATTATCTTCAATAAATGGACATTCATTGATATGATGTCTAGTCTAATGGCAATATGTGCAACGTGGAGAATTTGGTCTTGGAACACTATTCACATTATGAATTCCTTTACTCCAATCCCTTGGAACTTTTCTAAATATGCTTCCATTTTGCTGATTAAATGTGGGTTCACTAGACTTCACTCTTATAACCACAAGAACACCTTTTGTTACTATTGGTTCTACTCTTGGTAAGACTACAATTTCTTGTCTAGTTATAAATACCGGCCTAACTCCTCTTAACATTTTGATACCCTGAATTACGGCTTCTTGTTCAACAACATAATGAATCAAAGGTTCAAAATTTTGAACTCCTTGTTTAAACTTTTCATTCTCTTGATCGTTTCGATAATAATGAGGTGGAGCAAATTTGTACTTTAGTACCATTTCCTCCCCTTCTAACCTATTGAATCTCTATTGTTTTTCTTGAATTAAAGCATCAAGTCATGTTACAACATTAGATTTGTTAATTCCAACATAGCTTTTTGTCGAGGTTCATATTCCCAATTCCTTCATATAAACTCAACTTGTGAATTTGCATTTTCAACCTAATGTTTTTTTCTTTTGGAGTTTTGTTACATATTGCTAGTGCGCCTCTATGCTTACCAATCTGCACTTCACAAGGAATAATCAATGTTGCCTGAGGCGTTTTGTGGCTTGTAGGTCTCTCTTTTGTCCATGGATGTTTTTGTTTTATTCAAAAAACTCTTCTAGGTGTTTCAAACCACTAATCTACTTGATCTGCACTCAAATTGTGTTAACAAATAGGAGATCTACTTAAATGCGAACATAAATCTTTATTGAAAGGAAACTACAACATGATGTTCACAACATGAAACATAACATCAAGAATTCCTCAAGGTTCTTGTCACATGAAATACACACACTTGTGTAATGAAGAAAAGAGAACCAAACCATCAACACCAAGGTATTTAACTAAAAGACCAAACCACAAATAACCAAACTAATATAAGTAAAGAAAGTAATTCAACCTTGTGAAAGTAACCT
>Ga0116229_10015290_pt1 | contig 10486 bp, 9 predicted proteins | sample S1TSphgellanicum_3_FD_87313 | JGI IMG/M metagenome (GOLD analysis project Ga0116229, IMG submission 87313) | Host-associated microbial communities from peat moss isolated from Minnesota, USA - S1T2_Fc - Sphagnum magellanicum MG | ecosystem: Host-associated > Plants > Peat moss > Unclassified...
AAAATACAAATAATATCTTAAACCCTAAAAATACAAATAATATCTTAAACCCTCAAAATACAAATAATATTTTAAACCCTCAAAATACAAATAATATTTTAAACCCTCAAAATTTAAATAATATTTTAGAATTAGGAAAGCATTTTAATGAAAAGTTATCTTATATAAATGAAATTACAATGTCGGAAAATATAAAAGATTTGGATTTAATTGAATTAAAGCAAAAAAAAGAAAAATTAGTAAAAAAATTAGATATGTTAATAACTAAAAAGGTAAAAGAATTAAATAAGATAAAAAAAGAAAAAAGAAATGAAAAAGAAGCGGCTATGGTACTATCCGAACAATATTCAAAAAGTTTAAAAGAATTAAAAGAATATATTAAAAATTTAGATAACGAAAGTATAAATAATAATAATGAAATAGGGTTAACGATAAATAATAATAATGAAATAGAGTTAACGGATGTAGAAAATAGAGCAAGTAAATATTTATTAAATTTAGATAATGAACAACAAATTACGGAAGAATATAACCGTAAAGCATTATCGCGATTATTTTCTTCAAGAAATAGAAATATTGATTTAAATGAATATGTTTTAAACGCTTTAAAACAGATGGCATCTCAAATTAATACAACAGTACTTTGAAAACCAGAAAATATGTTGCCATTCGATCATAAATTTGTGAAGGAAAATATATTAACTATAACAGCAGATTCTACTCTATGAGAAAAAACTCTTTGTATAATTTATGTAAAAATCAGAGAAAAAATAAAAGATGATTTTGAAATTACAAAATATATAAATTATTTAGAAAATCTAGATTTAGTTGTTAAAAACAATAAAGAAAAAAATGTAGAGTATATTAATTATATTAATAATAGTGGAGTAAATTATATAATAGAGAATGAGTATGCTGTAAAATATGATATTCTGCAAGATAAAAAAAAAATTAAATATATTTATAAAAAAGATATTAATGAGCATGAAATAATGAATATTTTAGCTGAAAATGCTGTAAAATATAACCTATTTAAGCAGACTAAAGCGGGATTTAAATTAGGTATTAAAAACATATTAAATTTAGAACAAAATAATCTTAATGATGTAATGTTGTTGAGCCTTGAAGAAATAGAGTATTTTATGAAAAAATTTGATAATATTCTGGATAGAAGTATTTTAGAAAATTATTTAATAAATCAAAAGCTAGAAGATATTGAAAAAATTTATATGATAGAATTTAGTAGATTTTATACTATAAATTTTTGAAGTTTAAAAGATTTAAAATGTTTGGAAGAAACAGCTGATAAATTTTTGGAAATTGCTAAAAAAGAGGTGAACAAAAATGTTCCTGATAAAGAAGAGTATGTAACAAAAGCTTCTTTATTATTAAAAAAAGCCAAAAAATATCAAGAAAATTGATATTTATAATAAGTAATTTTTTATAAATTAGAATATATAATTATTTGGCAGAAGTATTCAATAAAGTAAACAGGCTATAGTGAACATGTTTGTTTTGGGAACAAAAGTATTCAATAAAGTAAACAGGCTATGGTGTAAAAGACAACATGTTTGTTTGTGGAACAAAAGAGTGTGGGTAAAAATCCCACTAGCCTGTATTTTGAATAGTGTAAAAGATAAAAAATAAAAAAAAAATAATGACCAATTATTTAATATTAAATTGTGAAGTATATATATGTGTACATGTCTTAAAATTAATAATAATAGGAATAATAATTCAAGCCAAAATATTAGATTCAAAATATAAAATAATAATAGATAAAATAATAACAAATTTTATAGGGTTGATATTATTATTTAGTATGATTATTCTTTGAAAATCATTTTTTTTTGAAGGAACATTATTAAATTATCAAATTATTCAAGATTATTATACTTTTTTTTTTAAATTTATGGTATTATTGACAAGTTTGATATGTATAATAATGTCAACAAATTATTGTGAATATGAAAATATAAAAGGATTTGAATATTTAATATTATTGCTGTTTTCAACATTGGGATTATTAACAATTATATCAAGTTATGATTTAATTACAATGTATTTAGGAATAGAAATACAAGGTTTATGTTTTTATATAATAACTAATTTAAAATTTTTTTCTGATTATTCAATAGAAGCTGGTTTAAAATATTTTATATTAGGTGTAATATCATCTTTAATTTTATTACTTGGTTCGAGTTTTTTATATTATGGGACTGGAACTATAAATTTTTTAGATTTAAATATTTTATTTTATTCAGTAAATATAATAAATTATAATTATTATAGTTATTATATTACATTATTTGGTTTGTTATTAATTTATAGTAGTATTTTATTTAAAATAGGAATTGTTCCATTTCATATATGAGTTTCAGATATTTATCAAGGTGCACCGACTAATATTAGTTTTTTTTTTGCAATAGTGCCTCAAATAAGTATTATATCAATATTATTACGTTTAAATAATATTTTTGTATATGTATATTTAAAACAATTATTTTGATTTTTTATGATATTATCTTTTTTATCAATAACTATAGGTACTTTAGGTGCAATATATCAAACAAAAATAAAAAGAATGTTAGGTTTTAGTGGAATAAATAATATGGGTTATGTATTAACAATGATTTTAAGTATGAATATAGAAAGTATTTATGGTATAATTTTTTATATGATAGTTTATAATGTAACATCAATAACGTTATGGTTATTATTTGTAAGTTTTAGAGATATAAGTAATATGACGCCAATGGAAGATATAAGAGATATAATGTTATTATTTAGATCAAATAAATATTTAAGTATAATATTTTTTATATTTTTATTTTCAAATATGGGTATTCCTCCAATGTTAGGTTTTTTTGCAAAATTATTTGTAATATTGAATTTATTAAAATTAAAAATGTATATTTTTGCAATATTTATAATAATATTAAATAGTATAGCAGTAATATATTATTTAAGATTATTAATATTGATGTATTCAAAACTTCCAGATGATAAATGAATTTTTTTAGACGATATAAATGAATGAAAAGCACATTTTATAATAATTATAGGATATATTAATATTTTTTTTATGATTTATCCAAATTATTTTTTATTATTAATACATAATATAATTTTATTAATATATACATAATGTTGTATAGTATAAAACAATTTATAAAATATGGTGTTCACATAGGACATTATAAATGAGAAAGTGATTATCGTTTATCTTATTATTTATTAGGAACACGTAATTCAATTCATATTTTAAATTTATATTATACACTTTTTATTTTAAAACAAGCTTTATATATAACATATAATAATTGTTTATTGGGTCAAAAATTATTAGTAGCAAATAATGCAGGTTATAAATTAGAATCAATATTTGAAAATATAAATAAAATAGTAAATCAAAATCAATTATGGTATATAAATAGTAAATGAATAGGAGGTTTAATAAGTAATCAAAGAGAGTTACTTTTAAATAATGAAAAATTTTTTTTAAAGAGTTATGGATTAGGTTATAATTCAATATTACCTTCATATGTATTTGCATCAAATGTTAAAGAAACAAAATCTTGTATTTTTGAAGCAATGGTATTAAATATACCTTGTAGTACTTTAATGGATAGTAATATGGGCTTATATGGTATTTATTATGGTTTACCCTCAAATGATGATAATTATGTAGGAATTTATATGTTTTCAAGATTATTTATTAAAATATATTTAAAAACTATTTATGATAATATAAATATTTTGAATATAGAAAAAGATTTAAGAATAGAAAAAGGTATAAATGATATAAATATAAGATATTATCGTTATAGAGGTAAAATAATATATAATATTATACAAAAGAAAAAAAAATTAAATAATATTTATAATAAATTTAAAAATAGTCATTTAATAGAAAAATATTATGAAAAAAAAGAAAATGAGAATTGAAATATATATCAAAAACAAAAAAAAATAAATTGAGAATATAAAGAAGAAAAAAATAAAATATATCTAAAATATAAAGGAAAAGGAAAAGAAAAAGAATTATATTGAAATTTAGAACAAGCAAAAAAAGGATGAGAAAAAAAAAGTATTCCAGGAGGACAAGAATATATTAAAAAATATGAAAAAAAAATATGATAATAATGAATATAGAAAAGTATAAAATAAAAAGAGTAGTTTAAAGGTAAAACAATGGTCTTCAAAATCATAGTTAAGGGTTCAAATCCCTTCTCTTGTGTAAAGGATATGGTGAAAATGGTAGACACGCAAGATTTAGGTCCTTGTAATAAGAGATTATTGTAAGGGTTCAAGTCCCTTTATCCGTATAAATCTAAATATTGACTGGATTATATAACACTTAATTATTTAATTCATAGTATGAGTAATATAGTATAATAATATATATATATTATATATAATACAGTATAAATATATTAAAATATATATATATTTTGAAAAATATTTATAAAATATATTAAAAAATATTAAATATTTAGATAAAGCTTCCTTAGCTTAATTTGGATAAAGCAATTACCTTCTAAGTAATAGAGTATAGGTTCGAGTCCTATAGGAAGCACATAATTATAAATAAGAATATTAAAGTTATATATATAAAAATTAAATTAAAGATGTTAGATAGCTCAGAAGGTTAGAGCGTTGGTCTGAAAAACCAAAGGTCGATGGTTCGATTCCATCTCTAAGCAAATCCACTTGGTGAAATGGTAGACACGGTAGACTTAAAATTTACTCTAGTTCGCTAGGTATTGGTTCAAGTCCAATAGTGGGCATTATAATGAAAATATTAATAAAATGAAAATTCAAGTTAAAAATAAAAGATTATTAAAATTAGGTAATTTCATTTATGGAAATAAAATACAAATATTATTAATAGATAGTGATAAATTATTATTTTTAAAAAAATACAAAAACTTAAAAGATTTAATAAAAATAAGTTTACAAGATAAAAGAATATATCGTTTATTATTTGAATTATTAAAATATAAAATAAAATATATAATATGAATAAAATAATAAGAAAATTAGAAAAAATAAGAATAATAAATTGTAATGAAAAAAGAAAAAAATATATAGAACATTCAAATATTATCACAGGAAAATATATAATTATATGATATATAAATAGGGAAAAATATAAAGGATTAATTAGGTTTCAATATAGTAAAGGTATTTGTATCAGTGTAAAATACAGAGGATATAATAGTACATTTCAAATAAGAACAATTGTAAATAAAATAGTAATAGAACAAGAATTTTTTAGTTATTCAAGATATAATATATTAGTATTAATAAAAAAAAATCCATTAAAAGAATATCATAGAAATAGTTTAAAATATTTGCGAAAAAAAAAAAATAAAAAAAGTGGATATAAAATAGTTTAAATTTAGGTAACATAATAGGTAATGTATTCGACTGCAAATCGAAAAATAGCGGTTCAATTCCGCTCCTAAACTAATTGCATAGCTCAGTTGGTAGAGCAATGCGCTTTTAACGCAGGGGTCCTGGGTTCGATTCCCAGTGCAGGCAAGATCAGTAGCTCAGTAGGTTAGAGCGTATGGCTGTTAACCATAAGGTCATCGGTTCAATTCCGATCTGATTCGATTTAGTTTTGGAGCAGTAGTTTAAAAGGTTAAAATATATGTTTTGCAAATATATGATGTCGGTTCAATTCCGATCTGCTCCAAAATTAAAAAATTTATAAAATTAATTTAATTTTATATTTAGTTAAAAAAAATGTTATTAAATATAGGACTTTTAAAATTATTATCAATTTCAATGGTATTATTTTTAATAAGTATGTTTGGCCTTTTTTTATTAAGACGTAATTTAATAATAATTTTAATGAGTATTGAATTATTATTATTATCGGTAAATTTTAATTTTATAGTATTTTCAATTTATTTAGATGATATTATGGGTCAAATTTTTACATTAGTAATATTAACGGTAGCAGCTGCAGAATCTTCAATAGGGTTAGCAATATTAGTAATGTATTATCGTAGAAAAGGTATAATATCTATAAATGTTTTAAATAATATAAAAGGCTAAAATGTATTTATTAATAATATATTTTCCATTAATTGGTAGTTTAAGTACAATTTTTTTTGCACGTTTTTTGGGAAAAAATGGTTCAAGTTTAATAAGTTTAATTTATATTTTTTTATCATTGTTAACATCTTTTTTTATTTTTTATGAAATAATTTTTTGTAATAATATTTGTATAGTAAATATCTGTAAATGAATAAATGTAGGATTTTTAAATATTTATTGAGAATTTTTATTTGATTCATTAACTAGCATTATGTTATTTGTAATATTAAGTATATCTTTTTGTGTTCATATATATTCTATAGAATATATGTATAATGATCCGCATTTATCGCGATTTTTGTCCTATTTATCTTTATTTACTTTTTTTATGGTTTTATTAGTAACAGCTGGTAATTTTTTACAATTATTTATAGGTTGAGAAGGTGTAGGTTTATGCTCATATTTATTAATAAATTTTTGATATACTAGAATATTAGCTAATAAGGCTGCAATGAAAGCATTAATAATAAATAAAATAGGTGATATTTCATTATTATTAGGAATAATTTTATTTTTTATATTATATAATTGTTTAGATTTTTCTTTTATAAATTGTAGTAGTTGATTGATAAAAAAAAATATATATTTAGAAACTATATTTTGAATAAATATAGATTATTTTTCTATAATTTTATTTTTATTTATTATAGGAGCATGTGCAAAATCAGCTCAAATAGGATTACATACCTGATTGCCAGATGCAATGGAAGGTCCAACTCCAGTATCAGCCTTAATACATGCAGCAACAATGGTTACAGCCGGTATATTTTTATTATTACGTAGTGTTCATTTATTAAAATATGATGAAAAAAGTTTATTATTAGCAAGTTTTTTAGGAGGTATTACAGCTTTTGTAGCTGCAACTATAGGTTTATTTCAAAATGATATAAAAAAAATAATAGCATATTCAACATGTAGTCAATTAGGGTATATGACATTATCATGTGGTTTGAATAATTATTCTGGAAGTTTGTATCATTTAATGAATCATGCGTTTTTTAAGGCTTTATTATTTTTAAGTGCAGGAGCTATAATTCATTCAATGTTAGATCAACAAGATATACGTAGAATGGGTATGTTAGTAAAATTTTTACCAGTAAGTTATTTAATGATATTAATAGGATCTTTAACAATTATGGGAATACCATTTTTAACAGGATTTTATTCAAAAGATTTTATTTTAGAATATGTATATTCTTCAAATATTTTATTAAATTTTTTTTTATATGGTTTAAGTATATTATCAGCATGTTTAACTTCTTTTTATTCAATTAAATTATTATTTTTAGCTTTTTATAATAATCATAATAGTTATTTTAATATGTTATATAATAAAAAAGAAAAAAATTTTATTATTTATGAAAGTAGATGGTTAATTTTAATAGCGTTAATTACATTATTTTTTGGTAGTGTATTTATAGGATTTATTTTTAAAGATATATTTATAGGTATGGGTACAGATATTTGAATTAATACATTAGATACAGAATCTTATAAAGATCATTTAAAAATTTTTGAAGTTGAATTTTTACCAATAAATATAAAATTAATACCTATTATATGTACTTTAATATCAGGAATATTAAGTTATTTATTTTTTAAATATTATATTTTATGTATTTATTATTTTTATTATTGATATTCTTATTTATTTTTTTTAAAAAAAAATAAATTAAAAAATAAAAATATTAAAAAATATGAAAATGATTTAAAATTAAAAAAAATAAATAATTATACAAAAATGTTTAATAAATTTTTGTTAGATATAAATAAAATAAGAAAATTAGTATTTAATGGATATTATTTTAATGAAATATATAATTATTATTTATGAAAAAATAAAAATATTAGTAATTTTTTATATAAAAGTATTGATAAAGGAGTTATTGAAAGTTTAAGTCATATGAGTATTGTAAATTTTATAAAAGGAATTTTAAAAATTTTTTCAAAACAGTATAAAACTAAAATTGATTTAATAATTTATACAATGATTATAGGTCTTTTCTTAATAATTATAATATTTTATTATTTTCAAAACGTTAGTTTAAAGATAATATTTTTAATATTATTATGTTGTTTATTATGATTAAAAGATACTAAATTAAAATAAAATGTGATTATTTCAAGCATTGGAACAGTTTAAAATAATAAATTATATTGTTTTAAATATGCAAATACCAAATTATGTAGTATCTTTATTAATATTAGGTATATATTATTTAATTGTAACTTTGTTAATAAATATGAAAAATATAATGTTTTTAACAAAAAGTTTTGTACAAATGATATTTGAAGAATTGTATATATTTATTTTAAATGTGATAAAACAAAATATAGGAAATTTAGGAATTTTATATTTTCCAACAGTTTTTAATATTTTTTATTTTATTTATTTTATAAATATAGGAGGGTTAATAGGTTATAATCTTCAATTAACAAGTCATATTTTTGTAACTTTTAGTATATCAATAAGTTTATTTATTGGTGTTATAATAATTGGTATTTTAAATTTAAAAATAAAATTTTTAAATCAATTTGTACCAAAAGATGCACCTAAATTATTATTTCCTTTATTAATAATAATTGAATTAATTTCTTATATAATAAGACCTTTTACCTTGGGAATACGATTATTTGCTAATATGTTTTCAGGTCATGTATTACTTTTTGTTATTATAAGTTTTATAATTGTTATTATTGAAAAAAAATTAATAATAATAAAAATATTATTATTAATTTTTCCTGTATTATTATTATTTTTTATAATGGTTTTAGAAATTTTAATAATGTTTTTACAAGCTTATGTATTTATTATTTTATTTTGTGTATATTTAAATGATTCAATACATTCTCATTAAATTTAATGAAAAAAAATAAAAATAATAAAATACAAAAAAATAAAAAGGATTGAAATTATAAAAATAAACAAAGTTTAGATTATCCAATAGAATATGAAATAGAAAATAAAAAAAAATATAAAATATTAAAAGAAGATGAACATACAAAAATAATAGAAGAAAATATGGAATACATAATATGGAAATATTATTTTAATTATAAAAAATATGATAGAATAAATAAAAAAAAAGAACATATAAAAGAAGATATAAAAAATAAGATAAGAGAAGAGTGTATGATTTTAAAAATACCTTTTTTTGAAATTTGAATGTATGTAAGTTTATATAAAAGAAAATATAAAAAAATGTTAAAAAAAAAAAATTGGATAGAAAATTGATTAAAAAAAATGGAAAAGTTTAAAAATAAGGAAAAAAAAGTACAATTAAATAAAATAAAATTAAATAAAATTAATTATTGATTAAAAAAAATGAAAATAGAATATAAATCAATAACATGATTAGAATATTTTTCAACAATATGAATAAATAATGTTGAATTTAAAGATGATTCTGTAAGCGATTGAACTCAAATGGTTTCTACTAAAAAAGATTGAAAAGAAATTGTGAATGTAATAAAAAAAATAGAAAATGAAAATATATATAAAATTGAAGATAATTATTTTGAAGAAGATCCTGTAATAGATTGGTATTTTGGTCGATTTACAAAAAATATAAATTCAGATCCAGAATGAGAAAAATTTTTTAAAGAAAATTATAGTAATGTAGATGCAACTTTTAGTAAAATAGATATGTATGAATTAGATTATGTATATACAAATACAAAAGGAAAAAATATACAATCTAAAATAAATTGTATATATTTAGTTGAAGATTTATTAAAAGATCTTAATTTAGAAGAAGAAAAAAAAATAAATTTTATTAATTTAGAAGAAGAAAAAAAAATAAATTTTATTAATTGAGAAATTTTTATTGAAAATTTTTTAGAAAAAATAAATGATTTATATGATAAATATGTTGAAATTATTTTAGAAAGATTAAAAATAGATGAAGAATATAAAAAAAAAAAAATTGAATCAGAGTTAAATGAATTAGACCTAAATGAATTAGAGCTAAATGAATCAGAGTTAAATGAATTAAATGAATTAGAATTAGAATTAAATGATGTAGAGTTTAAAGGGCTAATAAATAATACTAAAAATTTAGTTGAAAATACTTTATTAAAAATAAAAAATTATAAAAATTATAAATGTTATAATGAAAATAAAGTATATGAAAAAAAAATAAATCAATATTATGTGGAATGAGAAAAAAAAAAAAAAAAAAAAAAAGAGAAATGAAAAAAAAAAAAAAAAAAAAAAAAAAAAAAAAAAAAAAAAAAAAAAAGGTCCGGGCAATTTAACTGACACAGAAAACAAAACCCAAAAAAAAAAAAAAAAAAACCCGAAAAAAAAAAAAAAAAAAAAAAAAAAAAAAAAAAAAAAAAAAAAAAAAAAAAAAAAAAAAACAAAAAAAAATAA
>Ga0116229_10015292_pt1 | contig 10486 bp, 6 predicted proteins | sample S1TSphgellanicum_3_FD_87313 | JGI IMG/M metagenome (GOLD analysis project Ga0116229, IMG submission 87313) | Host-associated microbial communities from peat moss isolated from Minnesota, USA - S1T2_Fc - Sphagnum magellanicum MG | ecosystem: Host-associated > Plants > Peat moss > Unclassified...
GAAAAAAGGCTAAATTTTCTGTGGTGTAATGCAACCTCCCCGAATGTAACCTATTAATAATTTCTTATAAAACCGTTGCTCAATGACACCCCCCCCCCCCCCCCCCAAACTTAGGTCCTAACCACATACTTCAGCCTAACGGACATAACTTACTAACAGCAATTCACACTCGGAATGTCCCACACTTTGTGGCCCTGCAATTAGCCCAGGCCAAAAATGGTGACGAACGAGTTTTGGAAATAGGGTTTCATAGTGTTCCCATTAGGTTCCCAAAGACTCTGCCCCAAGTTCCCAATTGGTTCCCCCCAAGACATTCCCAATAGCATCCAACAACACACAATCACGGGTTTACTTGTCATTTACACACATCCGGTTAGAAGGTTTTTTTTAATTGATTTTTTTCTGTTTTTTTTAAAATTCTTGGATTATTTTTTAAAAGATTGATAACCTTCTTGAATGATAATCGGATCATCCGGGTAGGTTATTAGATTTTGAAAAATCAATAACCAGCTCGATAACCAGGTCAAAACTCAATAACCGGCCAACACTACATTTTGCCTTGGATAGAAGCCTGAGTTGAAATCAAGTCCAGTTCATTCATCCATGAATGTGAAGATCCAACTTTTCATCCACATTCAATTACAGATCTTCCATGAAAATTTGAGCCAAAATCAAGCAAGCCGGGGATGTTGAGATAGCAAAGGCTAGTTTTAAGCTTATACCAGATCAGGCAGGTTGGATCTGAAACTTCTTCACTGGCCAAAGGAGACAATTGTGACACTTTCTTTTATCCCCTATCGCCTCCTTCAGTGGTGTCCACAAAGTAAGGAAATTTTATTAAATCTCACAAGTGTCGAGAGTAATTATAGTAGTTGTACAGGTAGGACTAGTGAAAATATATGTATAGCAGCAGCAGAGGCGCTCAGGAAAAAGGTAATGAAACTTAGTTTATCACCAAAATTGGTGGAAAAACTAGTTTGGGTCCCAATTATTTTGTTTTGTAAATTTTCATTCTCAGTTACGCATTTGATGCCCTATTATGCTGAAACTGGCCATTCTTGCCCCCTAATCACCTGACTTTCCATATAACTTTAATCCATTAGAGTTTTTTTTTTGTAAAGTCAGGAAAACAAAGCACCAAAACCCTAAATTTGGTCCAAAACTGGGTGAGATTTTTAAAGAATGTGCAAAAAAATACAATAGCATTCAACCGGGGGCGATTGAAGCACCATTTGTTTTGTGGTAAATTGAGTTTCATCCTGTTTTGAACCACTCTTTCCTTTTTCCTGAGCGCCTCCACTACTGTTACGTATATTTTCACTGCTCATACGTGTACGAGTACTATTATTACTCTGGAACCTTGTGCATTAAATGCTGAGCTTCAGCATTTCATACCCAGATTTTATAAAATTTCATTACTATGCGGACTGTCACTCAAACAGGGGATAGGGGGAGAGAGGAGGCCCAAAGAGAGGGTGAAGACAGGGTGACTTTAAGGAAAACTCTATTAGTTATATAGTATGATACAATGCAAGAGTACAAAATGGGGGGAGAGAATGAATGAAATGTTCACAACAGAATTAATGTATATTGTAATAGCCTGGGATTCTGTTGTGTATCTGAAAAGCCCATCAACTCCAACAACAAACATATTGGGTTTCATGCAAACCAAGTGCCACTGAGTTTGCATTGTTGCCACATTGCATGGCTGCTGCTTAATTGAGTTTGAAAATGTGGAGGTGCTCTGACACTCATGTACTTGCTGTGTTTTTGTCTCAAGTGAGGCTAATGACTCCTCCCTCTTCTCTCCTACCCATCATGGGTGTTAGTGTTTATGACTTGCTTGTACTTTCACAACAAATGAAAGTTAATGAGAAACATTAATTTAATTCAAAAGCTCATATGATCATCAATCCATGTGCAGTTCCAGTTATTGGGGGTTCTAACTCCAATTAGTGGCCACTAAATTGTCTCCAATTAATTTGCCTAATCAAGTCATTTCAAAGGCATTCTTCTCTCATCACCTGTGAAGAAGGTTCATGAGAATGGGTTTAGGGTTTCATTAGGGTTAACTTACCCAGCCTACATCATCATCATCATCAGCTCAGCTCAGCTCAGATCAAGCAAAAGCTTCATTAGGAAAGAAATGAAAAGGCAACATCTTAACATTAAACTTACCAGTTGGAGCCTGGATGGAGATCAAACCATGGTTTAACTAACTAAGCATTAGTGGATAAGTTGTAGGGGAGGTTATCATGTGTGTTATCTGATGATCCTTCTTCAGTGTCTGGGAGTATTTTTTTTGTTGTAATTTTGTAATATGTACCATCAAATACACACACCTGTGTGCATTAGGCACGGGGTTCACACTAGTGCATGAGTACAGGAACCTCGCCTTATGTAAACAACTCTTTTTTTTATTTCCTCCCTTTTATTTACCTACCTATGTAAGTATCGAGTAAGCATTCGGAAGTGGTTACTATGAAGGTAGGTAAGTAAGTAGAGCACTTGGTGACTACTAGTAGGTAGATAAATACATGTGGAAGGTTAGTACATAGCTAACCACAGTGTGGTTAGTTAACTATCGGACAAGAATATAATGAAAAAGTGTTTCCCTGTCCACATGCCATCCATCCTACATATTGGGCTTTTGGGTGGTAGTTCACTCTGGCCTAAAATAAATAGAGTCTTTCACTTTCACTTTCACTAGGGTTGTGCTAATCATCCCCTTTCATTGGCAACAAAAGCTTCCTTGTGATTTTAGTTGGGATTTTGAGAGTTGGAAACATGTAGTAGGTACTCCTTGGTCTATGATTCTCTTGTAATCTGATGTATATAGTACATGACATATGTATATGTGTGTTATGTTCATGAATCCAATCGAATCAACATAAACCAACTTCGTTATTCCAATTGCCAACTTGTCTATATATAATATTTTCCTTTGCACATTCAATTATTGCTCAGAGGTACATTGCTTAACAAAATACTTTTTAGCGTGCCTTTACCATACCAAATTCCAATTTACATCAAATAAGGTGTCATCTCTAAGCTTTGGTCCTTATATCCGCAAGATGCATAGGTATACTAGTTCATCATAAGCATGTAAGCACTTCCACCTACCTTCATCTTGAGTCAATCAAACATGTGTTTCGACACTAGTGAATCCTCTTAGAAGCATTTCATATCTCAAAATGGTGCATGCATTAATTCCTCTTCACACATAGTAAATATTGTGAACTTTGTTCAAATTTTTGATTTTGGTCAAAATTGAGGCGAAGATACTAAATTCAAGAAGGATCCTCCATAGATTAGGAACAAGTTGTAGGAATTGCTTGCAACTAGGAAGCGCCATGTTGCAAGTTGCAACCATGTTGAAACACCAATAGAAATATGTTCTATCTATGTCATATGAAATGTCAATCACATCAACGTTAGCTATGTAAATTATCTTTATTTTCCTTGAACACAATTGACATATATCCCTTGTGTTAAGATATATTGCAAAAATTCACAAAACCTATTGTTTATAGTTTCATATTGGATATATTGCCCAAATTGATTTAAGACCTCCAAAGTCACTAAGAAATAATATAATTAATGGAAAGCTTATGTACTAATCATAGTTATATATAATAGAACAACATATGATTTTCATAATGGAACAGACTTCGATTTTATGAATAAATGAAGATATTTTGAATTGTATATATCTAATTGTGATCCTTAATCATACATCCATAAATTATGAACTTTGTACCTAGTTTCGATCCATCTATGTAATAACAAATTACACTAAAAACCATAATATTTGAATGTATCACTTGGATTGGATGCCAAGCTTGTGGTGTTTGTTTCCCTCCCCCCCTCCCCTCCTTTTTTTTTCTGAGCCATCTTTCCTTCCCAAAGTCCCCTTGTTTCCCAAAAAAATTCTGTTGTTGCTTTGAAATCTATGTTCCTCCTAGTGTTGTTCCAAAAGCCTCCAACATTGACCCCATCATGTGCCTGAATGCTCTTATTCTTCCTAATTGTTGATGAACAAATCTCCCTTTACATGCATGAATGAAATCGGAGCACACTTGGATAACAAGTTGCTGAATGGGTTAGGGACCACCCATCATGATAATAATGTCGTGCTAAAAGGGTGATTGAACAAAGAAATTATTTCTACTAGAATCAAAGAGAGATAAATCTATAGATGATAAAAAAACACCAAATTGGGCCATTAGAGTTATCCATAAAGTTACCCTCTGTTTCACCCCCTACCTCCTCTGCTTTCGCCCCCTATCCCCTCTTTCAGTGGTATCTGCCAAGTAAGGAAATTTTATTAAATCTGGGTATGAAAATGGAACTAGGTGGCCTGGCAAATCAAACCCATGTAGCATGGACTCTTGTGTGTACAAACAGTTTTAGATTTTTGTGGGTCTCTCTCTCTCTCTCCTCACACGCCTTTGGATGCTTCAAATCTCAGCTCTTGAACCCTACTAAATAAGAAACATACATCTTGGCACTACTTAAGTACTTACAACATAAAGTTTTAGAAAAACATTCATAAAACCATGGCACAAACTTTACCTACTGAAAATGCTCACATTTGTCACGTCATAGCACACACGGAAGTGTAAGGTATATGACAAGTGGTTTTCATTCCAAGTGTGGGTACAGTAAGTTACATGTGATCTTGTCAGCTTCAACATTGGATTCCATTAGAGCTTTCATAAATGGTTTCCAAAAACAAGTCCACTTTCTATTGACCAGTTTGAGGTGTGTACCAGAACCAGCAGGGATTATGGTTTTTCTTCTTCTTTTTGTGAATTGTTCAATGTTGAACACACCAGATTTGGCTGGAATTTTCACCATGCAGACAAATGGGTGCCTACCAGTGTGGCATCTGAAACTAGCTGCTTTGGGTGTGGGAAGGTGCAAAAGCATCCAAGAAAGAATGAGTGAGTGAGTGAGCAATGTTTTTTTGTTTGGGCTTGATTTGTGGTGACCTTATCAATCATGCATATTTTTAGTGCTCATAATACTTACAACCCACCTTCACCTTTGAATTTCACAGTTAGTTTTTTTAAAGAATTTACAACCCATCTTCACCATTTTCCATACTTTGAATTTTCCAGTTTGATAAATTTTTAATTTGCAACCCATCTTCATCATTTTCCACACTTTGAATTTTCCAGTTTGATAAATTTTTAATTTGCAACCCATCTTCACCATTTTCCACACTTTGAATTTACCAGTTCGATCAATTTTTAATTTGCAACTCATCTTCATCATTTTCCACACTTTGAATTTTCCAGTTTTATTAATTTTAGTTTGCAACTCATCTTCACCATTTTCCACACTTTGAATTTTCCGGTTTGATAAATTTTTAATTTGCAACCCATCTTCACCATTTTCCACACTTTGAATTTACCAGTTTGATCAATTTTTAATTTGCAACCCATCTTCATCATTTTCCACACTTTGAATTTTCCAGTTTTATTAATTTTAATTTGCAACTCATCTTCACCATTTTCCACACTTTGAATTTACCAGTTTGATCAATTTTTAATTTGCAACCCATCTTCATCATTTTCCACACTTTGAATTTTCCAGTTTGATAAATTTTTAATTTGCAACCCATCTTCACCATTTCCACACTCTGAATTTCAGAGTTTGATCATTTTTTTTTTACTTTTAAATGCCATCGTCAACATTTCCCAACTTTGGGAATTCATGATTTAATAATTTTTTATTTACAACCCCATCATCATGTTCACCATCAACCCAACTTTTGATTTTATTTTTTTTACAGTTTGATCAATTTTTTAATTTTGCAACCCATCTTCACCATTTCCCAACTTTGAATGTTGATCATTTCTGGGCAAAGAGGTTCCCACCCAATGTAGTAGAAGTGTCAGCTTTGTTCAAGATATCAAATCTACAAAAGACTTTCTCACTTGATTAGCATGAGATTCACAACACAGATAACAGAATCCTAAGTACTTGTCAGAACTTGTTGGATAAAACATAAAAACACATCAGTCAAGATTGTATGAACACGCAGAGCTTGTCATATGTGTGTGTATGTGTGTGTTTGTATATATATCTCGGTGTTCGGACTCAAGCAAATTTCTCATCTATCCTTTCCATTTTGAGCATCAGCTAAACTGTTAGGGTAGATAGACCAGTCACCTAACAATTATAAACTCCCCAGAGCTTAGAATCCTAAGACATTGCTCCTTCTTTTGCAAATGGAGTTCAAAGAGCTGAAAGAGTGAATTAAAGTCCTTAATAATTATAGTTTAGTGTTGAGCATCTTCTAGTTGAAATCTGCCTACCAAGTCTCATGAGTTCGCTGTTTACTTCACAGCAAATGGAACTCAGAATGAGATTTGATAAATTGTTCACATTTTGTCAGATCACCTTCAAATCTTTTATTAATCTGATTTCCTGGTTGGGTTTGAAGTTGGAAAAACCTAAAATCTAAAAATCTAAAAACTAAAGTTTTTTGATAGGGAGAGTTTCTTACCCCATAAGAGAATAGCAATCCTTAATCCTACATGTTACATTGATATGTTGCATTGACCAAATGACCTAGCACCAACATGATTATGTTCACCATAGCTAGGATCCAACATGACCTAGGAAAAATATGAAAATGCTTTAAAAACAAAACTTTTGGTCTACAACACTACATTAAAACAAATAACAATCAAAACCAAAATCAACACTTGTTAGCTTCCCACCACCACAAGCATTGAACAAATGACCTACAACCCACACATGATGATACTCAAAAGCCACAACTACCTACTTGTAACAATAAAATAATTATCGACTTGGGCTTCACATTACTACGCATTACTAGTGACAATCAATTGATGGAAAAAATGAATTGATTTTGCGAAAACTAAATTTCATTTGAATGAAAAGATTGAATCACATTGCATGCACCTTGAATGGAATTGAATTTTCATTCAATTGAATTTAAATTGATTTGATTTGAATTGAATGGAAAAAAAAAACGAAATTCAAATTAATGGAAAAGGGATTGAAAATCTGCTTGTGAATATGGTGTTGGATTTTTTTTTTTTTTAAACATAGATTTGAAAAACATCTTTCCATCATTCTTTATGTGAGAATGGGCTAAACACATTTTGGGCAAAAAAATTGTTGAAAAAAATACTATGGGACCCTATAGCCATCCTATTTAAACTATTTATCATGAATCATCATCTTTAGAATTAGTATTAAATTGAAACCTTGTCAAAAAAACAAGTAAACAATCACAGCCAACATTGACCAAATGACCCATAAACAAAATGATGTTATAAACTAATCCCTTTTTTATGTGCAATTGGGATTTATTATCAAATATAAAACCGAAATCAAAGAGGCAATAAAGCACATAGAGGTGAAAAGTTTGGATAATCACAATCAATTTTTTTTAGATTATTAATTAAATGATCTTAAAAATTTGAATCCATATTCAAAATTAACATTATCAAAATTTTAATTGTCCATGTTGCACTTTACTAGAATCATATTTTTTTAAATGGATGAATCTTACAAAAATAATGGACTCACAATGGACATTTGAAATGATGACACTACATTGCTTTGATGTTATGCAAATGTGGATTCCAAAACTACGTCATAGTAATGTCCAAATATTTGAAAATACACCATTATCAAATGAGGAATTTAAAAATAAAACACATTCAAACTTTCTCAATACAATAAATTTCATTGTTTTTTATTGTTTATAGTCCATTTCACATTGTATTCAAACTTTCACATGAATTTTTGGACCAATCACATGTCTAATGTTATTAGAAGGTCGTCTACCAATAATTTGATTTAAAAAATAGTGGATAGTTATATATATTTTTAAATTAATTAATGTAAAATGTGAAGTTTTCAAAATGTCAAAAGTGAGTCACCTAACTTCACCCATATGCAAGCAAATGTTTAGGAAAATCTTTTTTTTAGGAGACAAAGTTTTATGTTTAAAGTCTATGTTTTGTAACAAAAAAAAAGATAAATCAATTGAAAAGAAAAGAAATTATTCAACTTGCCACTAGAATTAGGTTGGCCAGATGACCTACAAATAAGCATTTGCAATGAACACCAACACACTAATTTTGTTCACCACTAAACTTAATTTGCTTGCAAAAAATGAAACAATATTGTGCATGCAAGCCATTAACTTTGACATTTAAATGAAATTTGAAACAAAACAAGTTGTGAATTTGACCCATGTAATGTGGACATAACATCAAAAGCAATATGTTTAAAGTAGTAGGCTTGGTGATTGATTCTACATTGTGAAACAAGTTCCCAATTGAACAAGATCCTCTACAACAAGTGAAATGAAATTGCCAACTTCACTTCCATGTGATGAAATTGGTGCCACAAACATAGTTGGTTTTTGATTTTCACACAAAAACTTGATGCCCATGTCAAAATACTATCACTTTCAACACTTTGAAGAACTACTACAAAGTTTTGATGAACTCTAACATAGGTCATAAAGATATCAAATTGACATCCTTGATTATCAAATTCCATTTTTATAGGGGTTTTGTGGTATGAGTTGTGGTTAGATATTGGACATTGGAACATTAAGTGTAACATTGAGCATTGCAAAACCTTGTTTAATTTACAAACTAATACGTGAACTATACATTATAAATTCAAAACTCAAAATTTACTACCATTCCCATAAACCCTAAATTTCAATAAAGTTTTTGCATGAAGATTAGATTTGCTACCATGATGTACATGTTAATGTTGGTGTCATTTTTTTCAATATTGCAACATGCAAATGAAGTTTTTAACAATCAAAGATATACCACTCAAAACAATTATGTGTCACTAAAAGCTCCACCCACCTTTACTATTCAAAGACCTAGTTTTATTCACAACAACCCAAACCAATTTTCAAGTGAAAAAGTCAGAAAATCTTGTCCTTTAAAACATGAGGTTCTTTCCTCATCAAACCCATGACAATTCTTATAGGTTTTTCTTACCTCCCATTTTCCCCTCCAATGGTAAAGTGGGTATATAATTAGGTTGATAATCAATGGGGGGTTTTCCATGTTTTAATACCTAGCCAACACTAGTATTAATTCCCAATTGCTTCTTAAGGGAACACTCTATTAACAATATACACATGTAGTTGAAATGGAAATATATAAAGCTTGCTTTAGACTAGGAATCAAGGCCAAAAAATCTTGAAGCCAATAATAGGAAATTTGAATACTTCTTGACTTGTTGTTTGACCCCAAGTTACTAATAAAATAATATTTGTTTAGGGCCCAATGAGTTCATGTGTAAAGCCATTAAGGCCAAAAAGTAAGGCCCAAGGCTTCAACTCTTCCTATGCTTTCATTTTATCTTGTATGATTCTTCTTGTCATATTTGTTTCCTTTCTCAAGCTAAACTCTAAAACTCAAATCACCATGGATAATCATAGACACAAGATTCTTATAATTTTTGTGTTTTTCATGGTCATATCAAAAAAAAAATAGAAACTCCTTCCATCATTCATAAACAAGCACAAAAGCTCAACAAGAGGATTGGAAAGTGAAAAAGAAGGGAAAAAATATAGGGTTTGGTTTAGGGTTTATTTTGATCCCATATTGTGGATTTTATCAAAACAACAATATTTTATTGCACCAACATTGGCCCCTAGAGTTGCAAATTGGCCTCCCAAGTTGATAGGTATCCTTTTTTTTACCTCTTAATTCTTAACCACTAGGGTAGTGCAAGTGCTCACTTTTCTTCTTCAACTTAGCTTTTCAAAGTTATTTGCAATTTTTTTGGGTTTCTTAGTAACTATTTTCTTGGTCTGTAATCTCTATTTTTCATGATCATCATGTGCACACCATTGCCGACTCTTGTGACTACTTGCTACCATGAAGATTTTTAAACTCGGCCGTAAGCTTTGAGCGCACCTCTTCTTCCTTCTCTTTTCTTTAGTTGGGTAAATCAATTTTAGCCATTTCAAAAGAAAATGAAAGAAAAAAAAGAGGCGATAGTGGGGCCTCTTATGAGGTTCACATAGAAGTGGAGGGAGCAAGATCGCAAAAGGGGTAGAAAAGGTAGCAATTTAGGTTCTAGTGATGGTAGCACGTGTGTTAACACAGCAAGGAAGTGTCCTACCTTGGCAAGAGGAGAAAGGTTGGCTAGTGGGAGTAGCTTGCTGGCTTGAGGCACATTTTTTTTTTAATTAAAAATTTATTTTTTAGGCTTCTTTTCATTATTCTTTTTGTTTTTTTGTTTGTTTTTCCCTTCTTTCTTTTGGCTTTTCCTTCCTTTTTCTTTTCTTTCTTTTTCTTTTTTTCTCTTTCTCTCTCTCTCTTTTCCTCTATCTCCTCTCTTTTTTTTTTTTCTTTTTTCTTTTTTTTTATTTTTTTATTTTTTTTTTTTTCCTTTCTTTCTTTTTCTTTTTTTTTTAATTTTTTTTTGGCCTTTTCTTTTTTTTTTTTTTGTC
>Ga0116229_10015295_pt1 | contig 10485 bp, 6 predicted proteins | sample S1TSphgellanicum_3_FD_87313 | JGI IMG/M metagenome (GOLD analysis project Ga0116229, IMG submission 87313) | Host-associated microbial communities from peat moss isolated from Minnesota, USA - S1T2_Fc - Sphagnum magellanicum MG | ecosystem: Host-associated > Plants > Peat moss > Unclassified...
AAAAAATTTATTTTAAATTTTAATAAACACAAAAAATAAAAATTTTTAAAAAAAAAAAAAAATTAAAAATTATTTAAAAAAAATTTTTTTTTTTTTTTTTTTTTGTTTTTAAAGGGTTTTTTTTTTTTTTTTTTTTTCCATCAAAAAAATAAAGAAATTAGAGGATTTTACACTGGAGAAAATAAATAAATAAATAAATAAAATTTAGAATTTTCCCATTTAAAAAAGTCAGCTGGGTTGAATTCCTGTACACCACAGGAAGGAAAGTTCAAGTGTTATTATGCTTATTATTATTAGTTCCTACCAAACAGGTGGCTAAGTTTAGCTTGTGGGTCCGGGGCATTAGTAGCAGGGTTTTCTTTATATATATTGCCAAACTTTCCCAACAAATTAGAAAAAATTCGCTGAATTTACACTATAAAAACACAATTTTTTTGTTGGGTTTTATAGTAGTCAAATTTCCAAATTTTGAAAATAAATTTCAAAACATCAGCTGCTACATACATTGAGTTCCATTAGGAAGCCCAAAATGTAGAAGGATGCTTAGATTTTTTTTACTCTCATTCTTTTATAAGCCAAACCTGACTAATTCATCTTATGGATGACCATGTCAGCTAAATCAAAAGATTGGCAAAAAAAGCACTGACCTGGATTTTTAGCTTTGGCACTGGTTGTGCCAAGTTTCACCCTAAACCCTAAAGCTTGATTGCCAAAATGCTTTAGGGTAGCAATCATTTCTGTCACTACCCCCTAAGTCAATAACTCTTGGCACCAAACAGTCCTAAGGCAATAAATCCTATGTATTAAATGCCATGTGATGTGTTCTACCTATCACCTCAGGTGTCCTCCTCCTTGTCAGTCTTTTCTTTCTGTGAATAATGGCTAAAAGCTGAACACTAAAATTCAAAATTCTGGCGAAAATTCCCTGTGGCAACATGCTCCTCACCCGTACCCCACCGGGTATCACAATGAATTGTTTTTTAAAAAAGTAACCACTCGTCAAATTTCACATCGTGTAATGCCTTTGGCCACAGGCAATACTGGAATCAGGCCTGCCTCGGCTCCGTCTAGCAGAAGCCATTATTGAAATAATGGCCTAGGCCACCCACAGCCTTGAGCATTACCCTACACTTAAATCCTAGGAACTCGGATGTTGCCATGATGTTGAATTGTGAAGGCTTTATGTGTCAAGTAATACCCTCAGAGTGGGTGCTCCTGAAGTCAGTACCAGTTAGGCAGTTGGTTTTTAGATTGGATATATATATATATATATATACCTTATTTTGCTACACCCTCACACCCACCTCAGACGTGACACTTTCTCGAAACCCCATATCACCCTTTATTTGAATTGACAACCTCACTTTTCTAAAATTTGGCCTCAACTTGACTCTAACATTAGCAAATGCCTGAGTGACAAAACCCAATGTGGAACAAGTTTGAAAATTCCCTTGGGTTTTTTCGAAGAAACCCAACTTTGCAAAATATGAAAATCTTTTGCATTTTTTTCAAGGTTCTTTCAACCAAACTTGACTTTCCAAAATATGAAAATTGTTTGCATTTTTCCAAAGGTTTTTTCAAGGAAACCCAATCTTCACAAAACATGAAAACTATTTTTTTTTTGGGGTTTTTCAAAGACCTATTATCCATTTTGGTATTTTTGTCTAAAGTTCTTGAATTTAAGATTTCTTGTTTCCTACGATGGAAAAAGTGGGATCATTGAACATTCAACACTCAATGTCACAATTTTTTTCTAACTCTTTGAATGCAACATCAGAATGGTAAAGGTCGTCATTTTTTCTTACATATTTATTCATTTACTCAAATTTATTCAAGTATGGTGATGGTGAGTGCATTAAAGGCATTAGATGAAAGTGAAAAAACAAAAAACCTTCCAGTATGTTGTGTTGTTTTTCTTATATTATTTTGTTGTTTCTTGTGTGTTTAGTGTGCATCATTCTTCTTTTAAAGCTCTCTCAATAAGCTCAAGGTGTGTTATGCAATTGTAAGCGATTTGTGATTCACTTCCATTGTCACCACCCACACATATTGCCATTTGTTCATTCTTTCAAATCATCGTTATTCATGATTCACTTTCATTTTCTTCCCCTCATCCCATTTTTTTGTTACAACTATCATGGAATCTTCAACTCCAAACACTTTTCTTAGCATTAAAACCAAACCTAATGGCCTTTATGTTGTTATTCAACGTTTGGTAGTAACAACATTGTGAATAGACCAAAGCAAATAAGCATTGTCTGAAGCCCCCTTTGATGTTGGCATTAATGACCTTATGATGTAAAAGGTGTTGTTGGAGAACTTTAGGAAGTAGGTAAAGCTTTGAAGTCGCATTAGAAATAACTTCACATTTGGGATTTCTTCAAGATGAACAATAACCAACTTATTAATTTGTAGATTCAAATCGTGAGATGCATTGTTTGTCACAATGAAATGATTAACCTTGAGATTTTGGCCTTACACACAAGATACTATAAAAGCCTCATTGTTTATCACAAGGCTAATGGCATATGAATCACGAAAAAACATGTGGAACATGATCATTATGTTTTACCTAAAAAGAATGTAAAGGAAGTACATCTTCGTCTTTAAGTCTACTTGATCAAAAACCAACACTACTAAGAAACATGGTCTAGCACCACTACACACTTCCATTCAAACCCAATTTGAGTGAAATGGGACTTGCCCCATTCCATTATTCATGGACTGTAGTGAAAGTGACATGACAATGTCACCTTCTTGACTATCTAAATGGGTGGGGCTTGTGCCATTCCACCATACATAAGTTGTAATGGAAAACAATTATGACAATGTTACCTTCTTGATTACTTAAATGGAATGGGGCTTGTGTTACTATAGTGAAAGGCAACATGATTATGTCATTTTTTAGATTACATAATTAAGTGGAATGTGATTCATGTCATTCCACCATATAGGCTTATAATGGAAGGCAATTATGATACTACCCATTTCTTGGATGCTTGAATGGAGGGTGAGTGAGCATGTTCACCATTGATTATGTACAAAAATAAAACTTTAAATATTTAATTTGCTTATATGTATGTCACATGCAACTATAATTACATGCTAGATTTTAATGAAACTACATTGAAACCCAAGAAATCTCAAATGCATGGGATGGACATATGGGCAAGGTGTCATACAAAATGTGCATTATGCGGAATTTCCCACAGTGCCCTAAGACCATGGGTAATTTACTTGCGAATGTATTTGTACCATGAAGACTCAAGTGGTGCATTTGAAAACATTGATCTAATCATGAGAAATCTAACATGTATATGTGGACTCAAGCATCATAAGATGATTGAAACCACCATCAACACAATTATATTGATGAAAATGTATATGTATATTTTTGTTATATGGGATGGCCATATAACGTTAGGGCTACCCCATCATTGGAGTGGACATTGGATTCACCATTACAGTACTACTGGAAGAAATGACAATGTGTTTCGAACTATTATCACAAGTTATGCCTTGAGAAGGCGCTATTGTACTTTATGAATAAAACTCCAACAAATTAAATATGTCCTACAACAACAAATAAAATCTAGAAAAATGACATGTGCAAGACAATAGCATGTCCAATAGGGTGTGAACAACGACCTCTTTTCATTCAGGCCCAAACAAAACCCCTATTTAAAACCAAATCCAAATACAATTGTAGCCTCTACTATTGGAATCATTTAGCTTCTACTACTAGAACTACCTTGTTGTAACCCTGTGGCTCTACTTCAAGTCTTTTCTCCTTCTTTCGCAAACATCCACACATACCCAAAGATAAACATTTCTTTCTCCCCTTTTTATCTCCAACTTAGAATCATATTCCTTCAAGTAGCCATGCACCATTGAAGTAAATGGTGACTAACGTCACACCTCTTCGATCCTATTTCTTCTCCACTTTTCCCTTCAGCTACCACTACTATAGTAGTTATCTCCTAGATTAAGGTAGTCAGGTTGCAAACTCAACCTGAATCCCATTCTTCTTAGTTAAACTCAAACTGTACCTAGCTCCCACATTATAAAACATTTTAACCTACCACTTGATGGATGAATCAAATCAACCATGATCTAGATCAATGGATAAAATGACTTTTCGAACATTTAAATCTAGATTTATTTATAGTAATTTGGCACTATTATACTATGATAAATAATGAAAAACCAACCAAGGGTCCAATAATTATGCCTTTAATAATGTGTCATTCAACCTTTATCACTAGGACCTAGGTCCTATGTCACTCATCTTCTATCACTAAAACCTAGGTCTACATCACTACAACCCATGTCATTAAAATGTAATAGATCATTAGTGCCTATGTCACTAAAGTGTAATATTCAATTTCTATCACTAGGACCTAGGTCTATATCATTAGGTGTTTTTCAATCATACTTTACACTAAGACATAGGTCTATATCATTACGACATGTGTCATTCAACCTCTATCACGGACCTAGGTTTATATCATTAGGTCTTTTTTCACTCATCATTTATCAATAGGACATAGGTCTATATCAACTTATGTCACTAAGGTGTAATACATCACTAGTGCTTATGCCGTACGGGTTTCCTATCACACTTGGTCTTAATGTAATATGTCATTATGGCCTATGCCAATAAGGCCCATTTCACTCTGTCTATGTCATTCAAGTTTATATTTTCACTTGGGTTTGACCAATGTTATACATCACTAAGGCATATGCTAATAAAACCTCACATGTGTCATTCATGTTTACATTTGTCATGCCCATACATGGCCTCATACATGATGGCTAGTTATGAGCATGCCCATCGTGCCTTTTAGGGTTAATGTACGATTTTAGGGTTAATGAATGTTTTTAGGTGACTGTACATTATTAGGTGCTTAGGGTTTTAGTTTGTTGGCGACTATATAAAAGGTCAAGCCCTTCCCTTCTCTTTTTAATTTTTCTAGAATTCCTTTGTCAAGAGAGTTTCCTTCATAGTCAAATTGGATTTTTAAATGCCCATGGCAACTATTTCACGGCCACCGTCTACGTACATTACATGTTATTTCCTTCTTTGCAATTTAATTATAAAAAAACTACTCTCTGTTGCTTAATGTTGAAAAAGACATATTTCTTTTGGCTTTGAGTTATTGAATTTCTTTTGCTAGTGTTATTATTGCTGTTGGAGGGAGTTTGTGATGTTACACTTCTGCCAACCAACAGAACTGAGATCGGAAGAGCTAGGAAAAGTGAGACCAAATGAGGGAATGATGTATCTTAAAGAGGTTTTTTTTTTCCCCATTTCTTACGCACGTAGAGGCCTCCACCTTGAAGATTCGAGATGTTGGGTGCAACATCCAATAAAAAAAAAAGGAAAAATTTTTGCAGCACCGCCCACCATTGCTACAGAATAACACAATGCCGACCACCATTGTTTTCAAACAGTGCCACCACGAGTTGTAACGACGTAAGCTGTAGCATCGCCATGAGCTTGCGACTCTTATAACATTGCAAGCTTACAGCGTTGTAACGTCCTGAGTTGCAGCGTCACGAGCTTGCAACATTGCAATGTCATGAATTGTAGCGCTTATAGCACCACGTTGTTGTCGGCCATTATCGTAGAGCTCACGGGCGCTTTACAGCGCCATCGCAAGCTTGCAACACTATAAGCTATAGCTCTTGCAGTGTTGCATTGTCATCGGCCATCACCGTGGAATTCACGAGCGTTCTACAACACACTAACCTCCAACATCACGTTGCCAATTTCTATCTATTTGTCGAACTTTCGTCCGACCACTAATTTATTATTATTATTTTTTAATAAAAATATTAATATTAATATTAATTAATACATACATTTACATATTCTCGTATTAATACATACATCAGAATCCATTTGGAGGGGTTAATCAATGAGGTACGTCTGTTGTTAGACTTGCTTTCACACCATCACCGTATATTTCGTTACGAACCATGACCTCTACACCCATATACACCATGGATGATGCGATCCCAACTCCTTGATAGACTCAAACGTGAGTCTAAGGTGAAAACAACAGAAAGGTAAGGAGTTGAGGCACGCTCCCTGGTTTGTAGCACTTCGAAAATAGAAAGGCGTGCTAGAACTCCGAGATGGGGACTAAGAAGATTAACAAGCAACTCAATCATTCACACAAACCTGCACAAACCAAACAACAAGTTAGTTAGTGTATAGTTGGAACACTTTTGGTGCATCGACAAATCACACGTAAACACAGACTCACAAGACTCACCATGGTCCAGACTTGGGGGAAGCCACCACCTTCCCCCTTATAGTATACTCTGTGCCTGGCCACAAGGCCAACACTCAAATGTGATTTTGTCCTGAGATTCTCAAGTGGGAGTCCTGAAATTCCCAAAGTTGGGACTCCCTCGACTTTGGGGCCCCATAACTTTGTGTGCAAACCTTTGATTAAGATAAAGTCTAAGGCAAAGTTGGAGCCCTTGTCGAGAACTTTCTAATGGTATGTCGCACGCCTCCTGCACGCATGGAAATCGATGCAGTTCTTGACTTTTAGTGGTCGGGAGTCAAATTGCCAATTTGATTCCCGGCCTTTCTTTTGACCATAACTTGTGTTTTAAGTGTCCAAATGGATCATGCAAGCTCATTTTAGACATGGTGTTCCAAGGGCTTTCCAATGATATAAGTAACTTTTCAATCCAATGGGTTTTGACCCCTGTAATCGCTTTTTGAAAATTCAAGAATCCATCGGGACTCCAACTCCCAAAGTGGAAACTCATTTGGGAGTGTGAGGGTTCAATCCCTCACACTCTTTTGCCCTCCTAGGAGCATGAAATGTGACTCCCGAACTTCACATTTGGCCCACACCTTCACAAGCTTTTGTTTTGGTTGCAAGCCCAAGGTTAGGGTTGCGACAATGGAGGTTAATAGTTCTTTTAGGAGAATTGAGAAGTTCAGCGTAAGGCTAGGTACCATTTTTTTGAGGGAATTCAAGGCAATTTTCTCAACTATGGTTTGTGACTCGGAGCTCAAGTATGGCGCTAATTACACCGAAGTGTTTGCATTCAAACAACTATATAACATAGTTGTTTTTATTGTATAAGGATTGTAAGTTCTAATAGAAGTTATGACAAGATTGGGTTGTTATTCTTTGTGCTAATAAGATAATATTTAGTCCTTCAACTTGACAAATGTTAAGTTTGAAAGGTATTTGCTTGAACCAATACCACTAAAAGGTCTTTGGTATTCCTCCCCAAAAAGGAATATTCATTCAAACCTTGTTTGAATGAGTTTTTCCACTCTCATTTTTAATTGTTATAGGCTAATTGAGAGCACAACTCCTTGCATAACCAAAACCCAAGCAACCACAACTTGATCTTCTTATACTATTAGCACACCCCGTAGTTCAAGTTTTCTAAATCTTGTTTTCCCATACAAGTGATCAGACAATGAAGTAATAGGTATGTTCTAGTGCCCACTTGCCTTCCTCTCAATAAAGTTGTCCTATTTCAATTGCATCCATGACCTCCTCTAATGTTTCATTGTTCCACTTGCCTTTAGTGTTCACATTATTGCATTTATCAACTCTTTTCTATTTTATTATTGGTTCATGTTCAGAAGATGGTGGGACATTTTCCTCATCTTGGCTTGGTTAGTCCTTGAATCCACTTGGCCTCCTATGAAGCACATTCAATAACATCATGATCTAAATCCCCCTAGGCCCAACCTTTAGCACTTTAGGGTTGTGTGCTTTGATTCTACAAGAGGTAGTATTTGAATTTTTTATATTTTGTCAAGGTTTCAAGAAAGTATGAAAGATCAAGGTATGTGTGAAATGCATATGTTTATAATTGTTGGGAAGAAATGATCAATGTATAGAATTGTTCAAAGTCATTCCAAACTAAATTCTTGTCTATTGTTTCTATATAGGCGGTAGATATGTACAAAAAACTACAATTTCTTATAATTGGATGCAATATGCCTCTCTTATAAACACCTATGTTGTATCTACAAACTATAAAACTTTGCACCCAGTGGCAATATAGAAACTTTTTGAACTTTCGTTGTAAAACTAATTTATTGTGCAAGTTCACCTTCTTGGATACAAGGGTGTAAACCTTGGTTCGACAATAAAGATGTAGAAATAGGCCCAACAATGAATTAGGGCTTGAATGTAAGTGAGGAAGGGAATCACAACATCCTTTTAACAACCTTAGACACACAACATAAGTTATAATAATGGGGGGGAAGGAGGGGTCCAATGCTCAATGAGATAGAACAAGAGGACAAATAGTAGTAGGGGTTGGGTTGAAGATGAAAAAGTGGATAAGGAACAATAGTCATTGAAGATGAATAATAACATTAAGAATACGAACAATATTTGTCAAGGATGAATAAGAAGATTAGGAGGAGCAACAATAGTTACTAAGGATGAACAAGAGGATTATGAAAAACAACAACAATTGTTTGGGATGAACAAGAAGATCAAAATGAATAGTAATGGTTGTTGAATAAGAACAAATAACAATAAGAACATCAAGAGGGTACCAACTAATGAACAACAATAATGGAACAATAAAAACATAAAAAAGGTCACCAGTTAAAAAGGAACAACAATGGAGCAATAAGAACATTAGGAAGGTCATTAGTTGAGGAACAACAATAATGGAATAACAAGAACATTAGGGAGGTCATTAGCTAAGGAACAACAATGGTGGAACAATAAAACCTCAAGAGGGTCACTAGTTGAAGAACAACAAGAATATTAAAAGGATCATTAGTTGAGGAGCAACAATATGGAATAACAAGAACATCAAAAGGGTCATGTCAACTAAAGAACAACAACAAGAGAACAACAAGATCATCAAGATGAACACTAGTTGAGGAGCAACAAGAGGTTCAAACCATGGAGAGTTGAATTCCCTTGAAACCCAAAAAGAACAATAGTTGAGGAGCACAAGTTAAGGAGCGCAAGGAGAGGACCTTGTTGAACTTTAGGAGGAGCACTAGGATCAATCAAGAACAAGACACCTTGATGAGCGCCAACATTTGCACACACAAACAATTTGGAGTTAGGTCATGTCTTTAAAAGAGTTGGGAAGATGCACCTAATTTTACCCTCAAGACAACATGCATTGATCATGTTCTAAGAACACTAGAAAACAATCCATGAGTAAACACTGCAAGAGCTTTGCAAGAGAGAACCACGACACCTTCATGAGAGAGAATTTGAGCGGGAAGAAAGAGAATCCAAACGGGAGCTTGATCCTTGGCAAGCAACAACGGGTGGAGGAGAGGAGAGGGAATGGGGGGAGGTGGTTTAGGCTTTTGGAGTGAAATCTTGTGAGAGAACGTTTGAAAGTTAAAAAGTTAAGGATTAACAAACTTTTAGGATTTGATCACGAAACAAATTTGTCTCTTTTAAGGTTTTGATCTCAACCATTAAATAAATATGTTTGATTTTTCGAAGGACAATGATCAATTTGAGTTTGAGATTGTTTGATAATATCATGGATTTGTGACATGTGTTAGCTTTAGTATGTGCGTTGATAGGGTGTGCATTGCTTGAAGATAAGTTGGAAAAATGGTTGGTATCTTTCTTTTTTATAAAAACAATGAGATTGAGAACTTTCAGAAGCCATATCCTTTGCATCTGTTGTCTAAATCCAATGATATAAAAGGCGTTAAGTGTGCCCAGAGTTCATTTACAATCCATCTTGGGCTAACCGAGGTCTTTTGAGATCACAATGTTTGGCTGAATTCTTAAGTGTACTATGACCAGCCTCTTTACCCGACCCTGAACCAGTAGCGATTCTTTGACAAAAACGAAGAAATGCCCAACATTGGCAAGCACCTGGCAGAGGTGATGGCATTTCCTTGGAGAACACCCCCATTCATGCTAGGGGCATTACCTGACAAAAGAAGACCCACATGGTTTTTTTTGTCATGGGTATCATAGTCATAGGAAAGAAAAGAAGGTGAGTATTTTTTTTTTAAAAGGATGAAAATTTGTGTTAAAAGTAAAAACACCTAGGAGAAGATTTCACTTCACTTTACCAAGATCCACACAATGTACTTATGAAACCATGACAAAATTTATAGAAAGAAAGCACCCAAGAAAGTGAGAGAAACAAAAACAAGGGACAAGGACCAAAGTCCAGGCAAGCAAACAGCACAAATTTTTGTGGCAGGCCACAAGGAGAAAAGGGAACCACTAACAACCATTGAATCCTCCACCAGCTGCATGAAGCATATCAACTAAAAAGAGGGGACGTAAAGCCGATAAAACTAATTGACATGAGTCATTTTCTAAAGACCAATGTATTTTTATTTAAATCTGTTCAGTGGCCTAACCACCTCCCTCCCCCCTAATACCTAGGTGACCTAACCTCCCCCCCCCCCCCCCCCCCCACCCCACGCAGTATTTATCACTTTCCATATGATTCGTAGCGGCATGCACCAACGCCCACACGGCA
>Ga0116229_10015297_pt1 | contig 10484 bp, 5 predicted proteins | sample S1TSphgellanicum_3_FD_87313 | JGI IMG/M metagenome (GOLD analysis project Ga0116229, IMG submission 87313) | Host-associated microbial communities from peat moss isolated from Minnesota, USA - S1T2_Fc - Sphagnum magellanicum MG | ecosystem: Host-associated > Plants > Peat moss > Unclassified...
TAGAAAGACGAAGACATACATATGTATTTCTTCCACTAACATAAAAACCACAAGGTTCATTTTTTTTCTTTTTGTGTGACATCCAATTTTGACAAACTATAGGTCTCTTTTTGTCTACATTTTGGTCCTAGAAAATTTCATGCTTGTTTGTTTCTTTCATCAATAGCTTTTTGATTAATTTTATGTCCAAGTTTTGTTTGCAAATGTTCTGGTGCAAGTTTTGTTTGTGTGTTTCTTTCACACATTTTTTTGCCCTTTTCATTTTTGTTGCACTTCTATTTTCTGTGTGCATAAGAATTATATGGTCAAATCTCTTGTTGCACATTTCTATGTAGGTTTGTTTACACATCTTTTTAGCATATTGTTTTGCCTAAGTTTTTTTTTTTCACTTTTTCTTTTTTTGTTCATAATAACTTTTTAACATCATTTTTTTTTTTGTAGGTTTTGGTTGCATTTCTTTCCTTCATTTCACCAAAAACAAAATCAACCTTTTTTGTTTTCCTCATCTTCCCCTTACAGTGTTTATTAAAGGTAAAAAAGATTTCATTGTAATGCAGTGAATCAAAATTTGACATGCTTGAATTGTCACAAGTATTGTAGGCAAATAACCTTAACAATGATGTGGTTGCAATGTCACAATGTTGCAAATGTTATAGAGCACATTAAAAAGTTAATAATGTTGTGTTTTTGTAAATGTTGCAAACACATAAGCTTAGCGGTGATGTTATTAATGATGCAAGGTGTGGAAGCTTGACAATGTTGTGTTGTTGGATTGTTACAAATGTTGTAGACATGAAAGTTCAATGGCGATGTTCGAATGCATTTTTTTCAAGATACTTGTTAAGTATCATTAAAAATAAAATAAAATAAACTAGTTTTTAAACTAATTAAATACCTCAAGGCAAAGATTTACCATAATTTAGGTGCCTTTCAATTCCTGTCTCAAGGGCGTTTATTCTTCTAAAGCCCCACCCTATAGGCTTTACCCTACACATTAATAATGTGGGAAATTTTTCTTTGAACCCCTTTAGACTTTACTACCATTTTTCATTATAAATTTTTTTTAATATATTTTTAACACTATTGATTGATTTGAATATATATATTTAGTTTTCTCAACAAGATGTTTGAAATTTCATGTTTGCAATGCCAATTGCAAAAGTTCTTGTTTTCCTTCACTTTGAAATGTCAATCACAAATTTAACATATAATGAATTACTAATGAAAATTGTGTGAAGTTCGTTCATTTATAGGTTCGTACATTTTACACACAAATATCATGCATTGAAAACATCTTTGACATATAGATAAATGTGTTGACGAATGAAATACAAACCTATGAATGAATGAATGTCACACGAACTTCGCATCTTCCTACAAAATCTTGTTTTAAACATGTTTTCAATACACAATATTTATGTGTAAAATGTGCAAATTATGAATGAACAACTTTTGCATGATTTTCATTACTAAATCATGAGATGTTAAATTTGTGATCGGTGTGCAATACTTATGTTAAAAACAATAAAACCTTTGTTTACTCATTTATACCTACATGGTTTGTATGATGAAATGATGAAATGTTTACTATTACCCACACCTTGCAAATAAGGTAAATGTTCATCCTTTATACTTGGATTAAGTGGGGCTAAATTTTAAGAAATCACAGGTGGGATGAAGTATTCCCCTTTAAAAACCATGGAATTTTTTCTTGGAATGTGGACCTTACTATGCTCCCAAAGGTGTAACATATAAGGCATGGTGGGCCTTGATGCTACATTAAAACTCAAAACCTATTAAAAAATACACTTGAAGAAATTTTGATTGAAGTTGTATTATGTAAACAAGAGCTAACCTAGGATAATAATCATCATTTCTTCTAAGCAGGAATCCATGAATCCATGCATAAAGGTGTTCTCCAAATACACTCCAAAATTTCCAAGAGTACTTTATTACCTTAATTGTGGAGGAACCTAAACTAAGTTTTCCAAATACACTAAGAAATTTTTGGGAACGTTTTACAATTCAGTTGTGGATGAAACTCAAGTTCATGTTTGGTTTCACCTTGTTAACCTAATTTGGAAGAAGTTGTTCCTATGTGTGTAGGAAAATAGGTGAATATAGATAAGCAAATGGTTTATAGTTTATACTAATGTTGGCTAGTTAATGAATTTTGACCTCATTATCAATCCAATTATTAATAAGTTATCAATTGATTATTGATTTTGTGATAACTTGTTAATAACTTAATTACTTGGTATTGAATTTTCATAATTTAATAACCTACTTGAATGACTTGGTTATCCATCCATGCATGTTATCAATATTAAAACAATAAACATTTTTATGATAGAAAACCAAATAATAAAATAAACTAATAATTTTTTTAAAAAATCTTATAATTTAGTGTATAATCAACAAGTTAATCCAGGATTATTAATAGGATATTTAAAAACCTACCCTTATGCATAGTCAAAGGTTATTATCAAAAAATATTGATAATCTAACTAACACCTTAAAAAAATTCAATATATTGTATCAATAACATAACTAGCACCCAATTTTTTTGGAAAAAAAACTTACCCTATAGTTATGAAATAAACCCATAACTAGCCTTGACATTAATTGTGTTCCCGAAAAGAAAATAAAAATTTTAAAGAAAAAGAAAATTTTGGCAATGATCATTTCTGTTTATTTTGACTAAAGTCCAATCTTTGATAGAAGAAAGATTCTTCAACAAGTTACACAGGTAACATGGTTGGACCATGCAATTAATTCCATTAGGACTCAGGAGGCTTGGTAAAAGATGATATTTTTCCCATTATTCTAGGATGACTATTTACTTGAAAGATAAAGAGTTATCTAAAGAAAGATGACTCTTTAAAAGGGGGAATTTGGCTCGAATTGGTGGATATCCAATCTAGTAAAATGGATTCACAAGCTTGTTTGTGCACCATAAAAGAGTGTCATATTCATTAACTCCAAGATGTTAAAGTTGTTTGATGTTAACAATAACCATGGGTGTAAGTTTTGATCAATGAACACATTGGGTTGTTCAAGGCAAAGGAAGGATTTGATTTGCATCAGCTAAGGACATCTAGGTTTACATTGGAAATGAAGATCCCTACGAATTGGAATCAAAATACTACTAGGCTCTAAATATTTTTAGTTTGCTAATTTTAATCATCACTAACTTGTTGAGTTGCATTATCATCATATATTGCATCAACTTGATATGGTGAACTAGCAAGTAAGTAACTCGAAAGCAATAGCCCCGTGTTATTTATTGGTGTCTCCAATATCAACTTCAATGTTGTGAAACATAATAAAAAGAAGCCAATGTTCAATACTATTGTTGTAGATTGCATGGTTTTCTTTTGTTTATTTATGTACAAAGATCCATTTCATAGATTCAAAGGTTTAACCTTCTACACTAACCAAATAGTGAACATGTGAATAAACCAAAATATGTGGATCTAGAAAAGGGTTTGTGATTGTGTTATAAGGGACTTGCCATGTAGTTGTTTGTACATTACACTTGGAGACCTAAATAGATAAAATCTATTAGGTGGACAAGATATCTTGAAAATATACATGTCCAAATATTCAAATATTTTAAGCTTTTGTTCATCTTGAAAAACATGGTGGCCAATAAATAATTTGCATTTTCTTGTTATGTGTAGGGCATTGAAGTGGTGCACTTGATTCAAGTATTAGAGCTTGCTCTCAATCATTTTAGGCATGGAACATACACACATGACAACTTTGCTAGTCAATGACACTAATCAAATCCTTTATATTGTAGATAAAGATGAACAACAATTAAGGATGTTACGACCAAAACACTGCTCAAGTTTCAAAAATCAACAAAATGTTGTGAGACACAATCTAGATCCAAACATCACATATAAGATATTCAAGGTGTGGAATGGTCGGGATTGTGTGTTGAGTGTGACACGTGCATCTAATGAAATGTTTCATTATGAGGTCACCATTTTCCAAATGGATGGAAAGGGAAATCTAATGTTAAGGTGCACAATTATGAAAACCTTGCAAAGTACAAACCAACATTTGATATCTAGTGTAGCCCATAGGTTCAATTTGATATCCTCATTGCACTTCTCCCCATCATGCAATATGTGATGTAGGTAGGTGTAAGCAAGATAAAGTGAACAACTTGATTACTTTGTCAAAATTGGAACAAGTAGATTAAAAATAACAACAAAATCCATTATATGATTGTGGAACATTGAATGTTTTCATTTCAATGCCTAAATATGATATATGTTTACCCTAATGTGCATTGATTTTCATATTTCAAATTGTAAAAGTAGGTTTTAAATAGGTTTTTCAAAATACAAGTAACTTTTGACGTTTACTTTTCACTATGGCTTTTGGTTTCAAGTAGGTGTCAAGTAGGTTCTTACAAAAAGGAAATAATTTTTTTTTTGATGGCTTGTTAAAACATATGTTGATTTTCATTTCCTAACTTATTACATATCAATTTCATTAAATTTTCTAACCAAAAAGTAGGTTTGAACACATTTTTTTAGTTGGTTTCAAATGTACTTTTTATCAAATTTTTAAATTCATTTGCTTTTAATTTTCTTAGAATTATATTCTTATAAACTTAATAAAACCAACTAATGCTATTTGACACATATTTTCACCTAATCTGATGCTACTTTATGGTTGTTAAATGAAGGGCACAACGTTAAAATGAATATGTCTACTTTTTTGGTATACTTTATTTTGCTTTGACCTAGCCTATAGGTTTAATTTGAGATACTCGTTGCACTTCTCCCCATCATGTAGGTCATATCCTCTTGGGCAAGCCATATTATCTTCACAGGTATTGCACAATGACCTTTATGTTCATATTTAATATTCTTGAACCTGACATTGATTTCACTAATTGATTTTATAAGAATTCTAAATTTCTTTCAAGTCTTTCAATGTTTAGTAGCACCTCTTGGCCTATGCTTTGGAACCACAAACTTGTAATTTTGCTCTAGCTTTAGTCTCCAATTCTCATTTATTTTAATTGGTTTGTGATTATTGCAACATGCATATCATCATAATCTAGAATCCCTATGGGAAAAACCAACAACAAGATTATTGCAACCCCAATGATCCCTCCTTTGCATAAAACAACACCCCATCTAATCTACCATCTATCCCTATGTGTGTACATGGGATGATTCAAAAGACCAAAGTCATCCTAATCTTTCACCATTTCATGAATTTTCGTAGCATCACCTTTAATTTGTTTATTCTTCTTTTGCTTCATGAAGATATACTTTTGTGGCACTATGAAATATGGTAGAGATGAAATAAAATTAAATGTGTTTTTGACAACTTTGATGTTTTTGGTAGCAAGTTTTTTGGAAGACTAGAAATTTGGAAAGCTCCAACAAATATTTATGAGGCTAAAAATCTTGCATTAGGTTTTATATTTGGGAGAAGTGGTACAAAATATGTCCCAAATGGATGTATGTTGGCCCCTAGGCTTGAAAAATCTTAAGGAGGAATTATGTGTGCAAGGGTTTGATAAGTTCATCCTAGGCCATGTTTACATGGGCCTCCATAGCCATGTAGTTCAGTAAAGTTGGAAAAAATGAAATGAACTTAATGTCTAGTTGATAGAAATGGGTTTAGAATCATAAGCCTAACCTTGAGGTTCAAAAATGTGTTTTCAACACGAATTTAATAACTTGGTAACGACCTTGTTTTTGCAACATCTACAAATTTTTGACAATAATTTTTCATGTGTAGTTAAAAACTTTTTTAAATCACATTTTTCCTTTGAACACCTAAGAAATATAATTAGATATATGGTCTTTATTTCCAAAGAATGATATGCATTACCTAATTCATTATTACCTCTACAAGTTATATGTGGATCTTTAAATGGCACACCATGGCAAGCTTATCATCCTCCTTCTAATATTAGAATTTTAATATGCACATATGACACAACTGCCACCTTGTTGGTATGTAATGCTTATGCTAAATGATGTACATGATTCTTTCATGGGTTTGGGCATAATCATCCCATTTGCAACTTTTCAGGAGGTGGTCAATACACAAGATGAGCTTACCATACAAGAGGCTCAATCCATGTACTTGAAGCCTAAGTTATGATGGTGGTCCAAAACTTGACTACATTGGAGATTTCCAATTCCTTTCAAATCAATTAGCTTCAATGTCAATATTTATGTTGCAAGCTTTATGAGTCTTTGAAGGATACGCATGTTTACATCGATGATCTAATCCCTCAAGATGGCAATCGAAAGTGCCCAATGTATTTTTAAGAACTTATTGCAAGTTGCCAAGGACATGTTGAAATACTTGTTAAAGGATGATGCAATAACAAGTTGATCCATGTTGCTCTCACCTTGGGAGATGTAAAAGAGCATTTTACATCATTGGCTTTTCAACTAGAATTGTATGTGGCACTTCTATAATCTGATTTCAAAGAGGAGACCAAAAGGACGTTCTTGAATAAGCTTCAAGATTGGAACATTGAAGTTAGCTTGAAAAAATCATAGATCATTGATGAGAAAGCAAAGATGGATCGAGAGAGTCTATTGTCAACATTGGGGGCTCAATTTGAGTCAAACAATCAAATGGAAATTTTGATTCAATGATTGGGGAACATTAGTCATGATTTTCATGGCATGTAACCCGCAATTGGTATCATAGGCATGTGGAAAAAAGACTATGAAAATCTACAAGTAGTGCAAACTTTAATAAAGAAAGATTCCATCAATGTGAACAAAGTTTTATGACATGGAGAACATTTTGCAAAAAAATGTTTCCGCAGGGGTAATGAAAGTTTCCAAAAAAAATTCATTTTTTACAAGATTGGCTCACCCAAATATTGTGCCCTCATTTTGTTATACTACCAACAATCAAATATGTTAAATTGTTATGGAATTGATGCACAAGGATCCTCACAATTTGATATCGAAAAAAACCCCTTGAGCTTCCCCCATTTGGACTTATTAAAACAATTGTTGTAATGTTGCAAATAATGGAAGGTGTCAAGGACATGAAGATGCACAAAAACAAAGGTTAAGAAAAGGTCTAAGTCTAACTTTCAAACAAGGAACAATATAAAATTATGTGATTCAAAAATAAAAACATAAAAATTAAAAACAAGAACGTGAAATGTGTAAAACAAACATGAAAACAAGTATTTATTATGCTAACATATGCAAACATGAATATGAAAAGAACGTGACAAGGTTATGGTGCAAGATTGTGCTTAAGATTAATGTTGAACAAACTGAAAGAAACGAGGGGTCCTACTTCTATATATACCTATTTGGGGACCTAGCTCAAGGAAGCTTCCAAGGAGGCTTCTATGTGTGCATTGAATTAAGAAGCTTTTTGAAAATCTTCTTAATTAAAAATCAACTATTAGTTAATTAAAATTTAATTGAAAGTTAATTTGGATTTAACTAAGGGTCAACTAAGAATTAATTAAGACCTAACTAGGAGTTAATTAAAAATTAACTAGGACTTAATTCAAAATTGATTAGGATTTAATTGGGAGTTAAATTTGAACTTAACTAAAATTTAATTGAAAATTAATTCAGAGTGAATTGAACTAAAAGTTAGGTACATGGATGAACATTCAAATGAATGAATTTCATGGCATTGGCATCCATGACAAAAAACATGTGTTACCTATAGCAAAAAAAAATGGTTCATAAAAAATTGAAATTAATGAACATTCTTATCAAATGTGACAAGCATGTGTGTGCAAAAGTGGTTAATTTTGGGCTTTCCAAAATCAAAAAATCAAAGTGCACATGCTCCTACTAGACCGAGGATCAAGGTACAACTCAATGGATGGCACCATAATTATTTGATGATTTTGAATGTCAAAATCATGTTTGAAACATCCCTGTAATATCCCTTCAAAGTTGATGTTTATAATTTCAGGATGGTGTGCTATGAAATTTTAATTGGACATATCCCTTTCCATGAAATCAATTCAATAATAGTTTTTTGAAAAAAGGTAAAGGAAGATGGTTTGCAACTCGTTGTATTTGATGGATGTCTTAAACAATTGTCCACCTTGATTCAAAGTTATTACAATTGTAATCTTGCTACATGACCATCATTCTTTCACATTTGCAGGGAGTTGATGCATATGAAGTGTTTTTTCACGTTATAATATGCACTATGATCCTTGATTGGTCTTAGTTAAAAAAAATCTTTGTTTTTGCAAAAAAAATGTATTCTTTGATTCAAAGAGCTTGAAGTTCAATCATAAGAAATGTAGGAAAAGAAAGTGTAGATATTTAATGTACAGGACAAATGTCGCAACCCTAGCCTTGGGTTTGCGACTAAGGCAAAAGGCTTGCAAGGGTGTGAGCTAAGAGGAAGCCCGAGAGTCAAGGCAAATGCATTGTAAGGGTGCGGGCCAAGAGGATCCCGGGGAGTCACATCACATACTCCCGAGAGTGTAAGAAAGTGTGAGGGAGTGTGAGGGACTGAACAATCACACTCCCAAGGCAACTCCCACTTTGGGAGATGGAGTCCCGGTGGACTTCCGAAACTTCAGAGAGCAATTACAGGGGTCAAACCTCAATGTCTTGTGACGTTCTTTATATCATTGGAAAGCTCTTGAAGCGTAGATGTCTAAAATGGGCTCGCATTGCTCATTTGGACATCTGAAACACAAGTTATGGCCAAAAGAAGGGCCATGAGTCGAATTGCCAGTTTGACTCCCGATCACAAAAAGTCGAGAATCGACCCGATTTACTTAGCTGCAGGGGGCGTGCCACATATCGTTGGAAAGCTCTTGACGAGAGCTACAACTTTGCTTTAGACTGCATCGAGATCCAAGGTCTTCTCGCAAAGTTATGAGGCTCCAAAGTCGCAGGAGTCCCATTTGGCGCGATTTCGGGACTCCTGGGAAAAATAGCCATTTGGATGTAGCCTCCGTGGAGAGCTGCAGAGTATACTATAAGGGGGGAGGTGATGGCTTCCCCCAAGTCCGGGCCGTGGTGAGTCTTGTGTGTCCGTGTTGCCCGTGGCTCGTCCTAGCACCAAGGGTGCTCCAACTTTGCACTAACCATTTTGTGTGGGTTGTGTGTAGGCCCGTGTGAGTGAGTGAAGCTTGTCAACTCTTCCTAGTTCCATCCCGGAGCTGCAACACGCCCCTCTACCCCTCAAAGTGTTGTGAGCTAGGGAGGGTGCTCCAACTCCTCCTTCTTCCGCTGATTTCTACTTGGGTTCACATTTGAGTCCTTTAAGGAGTTGGGAGTGCGTCAACAAAGCAAAGTTAAATTGTAGCTATTAGAGAAGACAATGTGACACATGTTTTTTGAAGGTTGATGGTTTTAGAATGTGATGCCATTTTGAAAAAATCAATGTTGTAATTAACAAAGAACCAAGGTGCACTTATTGTTGACATGGATGAAAAGATGTATAAACTCTAACAATAGTCCACAAAAAACTTAAGATAATGTTAAAGGGTTGATGATTTGAAGCATGTTGGATATGGAGAATATCAATAATGAAATTTATGAAGATACTAGGTGGAGTGATTGGCAATATTGAAAAAGATTATGTGAAATTTTGGTGTGATTCTAACAAATAGGACTTCAAATAATACTAAAAGATTTCACCTTGAAATGAAGCACCTTGCATTCCCAAGGTAGGGCTACATACCACAAGGTTTCTTAAATCCACTCACAAAGGTGCTACCTTTTAACCTCTTTGTCAACCTTGAATCTATGTGTATTTCAAGAATCATGATTGATTTGGTGTCATGTGTACTAAATTCTTGAAGACTTGTTGACATTAATGTAAGATATGTTTAGATATTCATCTCTTGCAATCTCTTTGTTTTGTAGGCTTACTTCTTAATAGTTAATCACTTTATGATCATGGCCAATTTAGTTGTTTGAAGTTGGCAATCCTTGAGGCGTAATCACCACAACCTACATAATTACTTAAGTATCACAATTAGATGTTTTAATTGGAGCCCTTGATAATCACTTGGTAACAGTTTCATGGTTGTGCAATCTTTTGCAAATTATAATTTATTGCTTTAGTCTTTGGTGAAGGAGATAAAGTCCCATGATGAGGTGATGTTGTGAGTCAAGTGAAAATATGCTAGCTGTTTTTTCAAATTGTTGCTTGTGTCTATTCTATTTCTATTAGGTTTCTCCTTCAACATGGTTGTTGAGTAATTTAGCTTTGTGCGTGCTTCCATTCAAAGTACTGTGTGGCCTTGCTTTTTGTTGTTATGCTTTGGTGGTTGCTTTGAAGGTTTTCAAGGAGCCATTGAAAGTACCATGTGGCCTTTTCTCGTTATGCTTAGGTATCATGTTAGGGGTTCACCACCTAAAGTTGTGTGATTCTTATTAGTGGAGCCTAAGTTCTATCATTGCACCAAAAGATGTCCTTTCTCACCAAGTCAACATCTTCTCAACCATCACAACTTTGTTAAAAGCAAGGGA
>Ga0116229_10015301_pt1 | contig 10480 bp, 10 predicted proteins | sample S1TSphgellanicum_3_FD_87313 | JGI IMG/M metagenome (GOLD analysis project Ga0116229, IMG submission 87313) | Host-associated microbial communities from peat moss isolated from Minnesota, USA - S1T2_Fc - Sphagnum magellanicum MG | ecosystem: Host-associated > Plants > Peat moss > Unclassified...
CCGTTGCGAACGAGCGCGGCGGAGTTTTTCACTCGCTTGCCGCTTCCCTTCTCCGCCGGCGTGACGAAGCCGGCGATGATGCCGAGGGGTAGTGCGGCTGTCGCCGTGGCGACTTCCTGCATGGCTTCTCCAGCGCGGGCGACGAAGGAGGTTTTTTCGAGCAGATCGGCTGGCGGGTAGCCGCAGATGGCGAGTTCGGAGAAGATGACGAGATCGGCGTTGGCAGCGGCCGCCTGGTGGGCGAAATCCACGATTTTGGCGGTGTTGCCGCGGAAATCCCCGACGGTGGGATTGATCTGTGCCAGCGCGATCTTCACAGGTTTAGTTTAGCAATGAGCGTTGTTCCCGAGCGCGGTAGCTCTTACGGACTGACGATGGAGAAGCGTAACGCAGAGCGACTACGCGGGCAGCACCAGCGCATCCAGCTCCAAAAACTGGCGGATAATCGGGTCTTCGCTTTTTTCCATCTCGGGCATAGTTCCGAAGAAGTGGGCTTTGGCTTCGTGCAGGAATAAGACGCGGTCGGCGAGCTTTTGGGCGAAGCGCATGTCGTGGGTGACGACGATGCTGGTGATCTTGAGCTGGTATTTGAGCTTTTGGATGAGATCGCCGAGGAGCCGGCCCATGAGCGGATCGACCATGGTGGTTGGTTCGTCGTAGAGGATCGCCTCGGGCTGCGAGGAAAGCGCGCGGGCGATGGCGACGGAGCGTTTCATACCGGTCGAGAGGTCGGAGGGCAATAGCTCAGCCATGCCGGCGACGCCGACCATCTCGAGCAGGCCGTTGACGATCTGGACGATCTGGTCCTCGATGAGCTCGCCGCGCTCGCGGAGGGGGAAAGCAACGTTTTCGCCGACGGAGAGCGAGTCGAAGAGCGCTCCGTTCTGGAAGACCATGGTGACTTTTTTGCGGACGACCTGCATCTGCTCTTCGGTGTAGCCGGCGATGTTTTCTCCGGCGACGAGGATCTGGCCCGAGTCGGGCTTGAGGAAACCCATGATCTGCTGAAGGGAGACCGATTTGCCAACGCCACTGCGGCCGAGGATGCAGAGGGTTTCACCAGGCAGGACGAAGAAGCTGACGTCGTCGAGGACGGAGAGGCTGCCGAAGGACTTCGAGATGTGCTCGAAGGCAATATAGGGTGCGGATTTCTGGATCTGGCCGCCGGGGCCGGGTTCGAGGCGGTCGTGCTCATGGTGAATGCCGATGGCCGGCGCAATCGTCTCGATGGGAGGCGGAGCGGGAATCTCGTCCAACGGCGGGGGTTTGTGCGGGGCGGGAGCCGCGACGTCCTGCGTAATCGTCTCGATGAGAGGCGGCGGGGGAATCTCGTCCGGCGGCGTGAGTTCGCTCGGCGTATTTTTGGAATTGCTGTCCGGCAAGAATTCCTCGACCCTCACCGCAATTCTAGATCAGGACCGCTTAGGACTGGCGGTGAGGGCTCTGATCGACGCTACCTGGAGAGCGAAGCGGGCTCGCTGTAGACGCGGACGTAGTCGACGAGCATCTCCTGGGGAAAGGCGATGGTGGCGTCGGGGTTGCCGGGCCAGCTTCCGCCGACAGCAACGTTGAGGATGAAGAAGAACTTGCCGCCGTCGAAGGGCCACTTCGCTGTAGCTGGCAGGTTGGCAGGGGTGAAGGTGGCGTAGATGTTGGAAGGCGTGTCGAGATAGAACTGTATCTTTCCGGGTGTCCAGATCATGCCGTAGATGTGGAAGCCGGAGGCGAGCTTTTCACCGTTGGGCAGCGTGACCTTCCCGGTGAGGTCGCCGCCGGTCATGTGGAGGGAGGAGTGGGCGATCGAGGGTTCCTTGCCAATATTCTCCATGTTGTCGATCTCACCGCAGGCCGGCCATGGGACGGTGGTGATGTTGTCGCCGAGCATCCAGAAGGCAGGCCAGATTCCCTGCCCCTCGGGAATCTTGATGCGGGCTTCGATGCGACCATACTGGAAGCTCTTGAGGCCCTGCGTCTTCAGGCGGGCCGAGGTATAGACGCCTCTGCCGAGGTCGCGGGCGAGGATGTGCAGGTAGCCGTCGCCTCCGATGTACGCATTGGGAGTGCTCGTGCTGCAAGGGGCGGCGTTCGAGGCCCAGGCGCAGTAGTCCTCGAGTTCCTTGTTGCCCCAGCCGGTATTTCCCGTGTCGTAGGTCCAGTTGGCGGGATCGGGCTGGCTTTGCGCGGGGCCGTTGAACTCATCGCTCCAGACAATAGCTGCGGGATTGATTGATTTTCGATGACTTAGGTTGGAGGTCTGGGCGTGCGCGAAGCCGAAGGAGGGCAAGAGAACTGCGGCGACGCCGATCATTTGTAAGGGATTCATCTGCGCTCCAAGCCGTTTCGCCCCTGGGCAGCTACATGCCTTGCATTGCGTCCGGGCGGCGCTCATGGATTTCGGCGATGTCCTCAAGATGCTCGATATCGACGGAGACTTTCTAGAAACGCGCTTCATGCTTCGCGAAACGCAGGTTCCACTCCTGAGCCTGCTTCTCCCGCTCCGCCGCTTGCTTCTCGCGCTCAGCGGCGAGCTGCCTCCGTTCGGCGGCCTGCTCGCGGATAAATTGGGGCCCCTCGCGAATCATCAACTCGGTGACTTGCGCCAGAGACTCGTGTCGCGCTGTAAGCCTCTCGATCCGATCGTCGATGTCCATCGGGTTTCCCCCTCGTCGAGTTATCAGACTCCATCATAGGCTACTAAAGGCGGGATATTACTCGCCGGAATGGCTGCCGCTCGTGACCGCTGGCTGGTTCGGCTCGAAGTTATTTCGGGCGGAAGGCCTTCTCAACACCCCAGGTGACGAGGCGGCGAGGCATGAACCTTTGGCCGAAGACGCCGAGCTGGCCGACGAGATAGGGAATGACCCAGTGCTTTCCGTGGGCCAGGCCTTCGAGGCCGCGGCGGGCGACGATGTCGGCTTTTTGGAATCCGCGCATCTGGTCGAGGCTGACGCCGGCGACCTCGCCGAACTCGGATTCGGTGGGACCGGGGCAGAGGGCACTGACATGGATGCCGTATCTCTTGACCTCTTCGGCAATCGCCTCGGCGAGGAAACGGTCGAAGACCTTGGTGGCGGCGTAGGTGGCGAGGTAAGCCACCGGCTGATAGGAGGCGGTCGAGGAGACGAGCAGGATGTCGCCGCGACGGCGCTCCATCATTCGAGGCAGAAAGAGGTTGGTGAGCACAACGACAGCGGTGCAGTTGACCTGAACCATGGCGGCCTGGCGGGCGGGGTCTCCCTTGCCGAATTCGCCGTAGTAGCCAAAGCCGGCGTTGTTGACGAGAACATCGATCGGGAGGCCGGCGCCTTCTGTTTCGGCAAAGATTTTTTCGGGAGCTTCCGGTTGCTCGAGGTCAGCGACGAGGACTTTGACCTGAATTTTGTATTCGGCGATCAACCGCGTGGCGATGGCTTCGAGACGGTCTTTGCGGCGGGCGGTGAGGACCAGGTTGACCCCGGCGGCGGCGAGTTCAACGGCGAAAGCTTCGCCGATTCCGGCGCTGGCTCCGGTGATGAGTGCCCATTTCCCTTGCCATGCCTTGCGGAGGATTGCGGAACCCTTCTCACTCATAACTCCTCACCATTGCGGATTTTTGTCGTCTTCATTTGGAAAGTCCATGAGCGGCTCCAGGTCGTCGCCTGACTCCGCCAACCTTCGAGCAGATTCGGCCCAGCTCGTCCTAAGATGCCCTTCGGGTAAAGGCCCCGATTTAGCTTGCCCTGATGCCGGGTCTTCTGCGGGTTCCTCGAGTTCTTCTCCGATCCAGGCTTTGAAGGGTTCGAGGCTTTGCTGGCGGCCGAGAAAATCGTGGACGAGCTCGGCTGCGGGCTTCGACCCCCCGGGTTCGAGGACGGATTTGCGGTAGCGCATGGCAGCTGGGCCCTCGAGGAGGTCTTCCGGGTCGAACTGGGCGAAGAAGTCGAGGGCGATGGCCTTGTCGAAGAGATAGGTGTAGTAGTTCGACGAATATCCGACCAGATGGCCGAAGCTCGCGTACATCTTGTTGCCGTCGATCCAGGCGTAGGGGGAGAAGCGCTTGTATTCATGTTGGAGCAGGGCGTCGAGGTCGATCGTCTCGGGATCGGTGTTGTGGGTGTCGAGCGAGTAGCTGGTGTAGACGAGCTGAGTGCGGATCGAGTCGGCTCGGCCGAAGGCGCTGGCGCGGTTCATGCGTTGGACGGTCTCGGCAGGGAGAGTTTCTCCGGTTTCGTAGTGGCGGGCGAAGGTGGCGAGGAGTTTGGGGTCGCGAAAGAACTCTTCGAGCATCTGGGAGGGGGCCTCGACAAAGTCCCACTCGGTGCGGATGCCGCTGATTCCGGCCCAAGGCTGGTCTCCTCCGAGGATGGCGTGCATAAGATGGCCGAATTCGTGGAAGTAAGTGACAACATCGCTGTATTGCATCAGGCCGGGGTCTCCGTCTTTGCCGCCGGGGAAGTTGCAAATGAGCGCAGCCTCCGGATACTGGCGGCCGCGAATGCCCGGGACGAGCGGGGCGGCGCTGAACCACTTGTCCTTGCCGTCGCGGGGATGCATGTCGAGGTAAAAGAGGCCGATCTGCTTCGACTCGGAGGCGTTGGCGCCATCGCTCGAATCAAAGACCTTCCAGGCGGTGACGGAAGGGTGCCAGACTTCGGCTTCCTTGTCTTGTTCGAAGCGGACGTGGAAGAGCTTCTCGGCGGTGCGCAAAATTCCCGGCTCGACCTGCGCGTAAGGGAAATAGGGCCGGACCGACTGCGAGTCGAATTGAAAGGCGGAGCGGCGATATTGCTCGTACCAGTAACCGCGCGCGGCGAGGTCGATCTCTTTCAGGTCGGGCTGCTGCCGGCGGGCAAAGTCGAAGACCATGGAGAACTCGCGCTCGGCGCCGGCTTTGGATGCGGCTTCGAGTTCGTCGAGGAAGCTCTGCATACGGTCCGCCGACTGCATCATTTGATCGGCGGTCGCGAGGTCGGCCCAGCTCTTGTAGCCGAGGACCGTGGCCAGCTCCTGCCGGGTCTTGAGCAGGTTGAGCAATAGCTCCTTGTTCTGCGGATAGGCGCGGGTGTGGTAAGCGAGGAACATGGTGCGGCGAACGCCGGCGTTCTTCGCGTAGGTCATTAGTGGCTGCATATCGGGAAAATCGGTGCTTAGCGTGATGCTCCCGTCCTCGGCTGGGGGATGTGCCTTGAGATAGTCGTCGGGCAGGCCATCCAGGTCGGAGGGAACGACCTGAATGTGCTTTGCGCCCTCCTGGACGTTGCGGCTGAAGGCGAGGGAGATTTCGGTCGCCTTGTCTTGCAATTCCTTGATTTTGCCGCGGGTCTCGTCGTCGCGGTCGACGCCGGAGAGACGGTATTGCAGCAGGGTGCGCTCGAGGTAGTGGCGGGTGGCGGAATCGGCCCCCTCTTCGGAATTGGCGAGGTCGATGGCGCTCAGGGCTTTGTAGACTTGCTGGTTGAGCGAGAGCAGGGTTCCGATCTCGGAGACCTTTTGCGTCAGGGCCTGGGCCTTGTCGCGAACTTCCTTTTCGGGATGGACGCTATCGAGCAGCGAGGATTGCTGGCCGACGGCGGCCAACTCGGCCTGTGCGTCATCGAAGGGGCGCAAGGTGTTTTCGATGGTCCGGGGACCGGGGACGGCCAGAAGCTCTTCGATGCACCGCTGGTAATTAGCGAGACGGCGGTTGGCCCAGGCTTCGAGACTCGCTCCGCCAGATTCTTGATGGGACCCGGCGGCCCATGCATGGGCGGAGTGAGGCCGGGAATCCTCTGTAGCCGCAACCGGGGTTTGCTGGGCTTCGGTTAGACCAACGCTCATGAAAGGAATGCTCCGACTTTCAAGATAGCCTCTTTTGCAGGCGGAGAAAAATTCAGGTCCTGCGACTCCCCTTCACGCGGTTCAGTGGCGCTTAGGATGACAAATCTTGTGCAGGGAATAAAGGCTCAAAACACTGGCGCTCATGGGCTAAGCTTCCGGGCTTGCCGCTATCGCTCATCCGGGGCTCTCGTTCCAGCAGTCTGGAAGTCAGCTCAAAAATATTTGCAGCCTTCATCAGGACAATCTTTATGACATTAGCCTATAATGCGCGCATGGTGAGAATGCCTAACTCGATGCCAATCTCGTTCTCGCCGCTGCAGCATGCGCGAGTGTGCTTCTTCCTGGCGGTCATTCTGTTCCTGCTGGCGGCAGGATCGGTTTACTGGAATGAGTCCGCCCACTATCACATCTATCTTGCGCTGGGCGTGGTGTTTACGGTGCTTGGCTTCGCCCCATTAGTGATGCATGCATTGCAGCATAAGTCGAAGTAAGTCGAGCGCCCATCTTGAGATGCGGGCTGTTGGCTGACGCCTGAGTTGCATCCGGGAACAAACGTCGGTAAGATTCCGCAGTCACTGGATGAACTCTCCGGCCACAATGCTGTCGCCGAATTACCTCCGTTCGCGTATCGGGAAGGTTTGCGTCGCAATTACCGGCGATAGCGCCGGCGAACTCCTGGAGCGCGCGGAAGCTCTTTACCGGGAGAATCCCTTTCTGGAGTTTCGGCTCGATTACCTGGCCAAGCCACTGCTTGCGCTCCCAAAATTGAAGGCCTTTCTGGCCGAGCACCCCGAGGTTACGGCGATCGCGACCTGCCGCCGTGAGGCGAACGGGGGCAGGTTTCCAGGAAACAACGCCGCCGAGCTGGACGTGTTGCAAAAGGCCGCCGCGACGGGCTTCCATCTCGTCGATGTGGAACTACAGACTGCGGAACAGGTCAAGCCGCAGGAACTGGAGAAGTTGCGACACCGCGGAGCGGCGCTGATCCTCTCCTATCACGATTTCATGACTACGAAGAACCTGGACGGGATCTTCGAGCGGATGGGTCCGCTGGAACCGGAGTTCATCAAGATCGTCTCGACGGCGCGGCACCTTGCCGACAATGTGGCGATGCTCCGCTTCCTGGAACGGGCACGCGACAAAGCCAACATCGTTGGAATCTGCATGGGCGAAGAAGGGATCATCAGCCGGATTCTGGGGCCGCGCTCAGGCAGTATCTTCACCTTTGCCTCCGTGGCGGCCGGGGAAGAGACCGCGCCGGGGCAGATTTCAGCGCGAACGCTGCTCGATCTTTATCGCATCGACCAGCTCGATCTCGCGACCAAGGTCTACGGCGTGGCCGGCAACCCGGTTTCGAGTTCGCTTTCGCCGGCGATGCTCAATGCGGCGTTCCGGCGGGAGCGGGTCAACTCCGTCTATCTGCCGCTGCAGACCTCGGGCTTGAACGATCTGCTGACCCTGATTCGCGAGGTGCCAATCGCCGGCCTGAGCGTAACGATGCCGTTTAAGCAAGAGATCATGAAGCACCTGCAAAAGACCGATCCGCTCTCGGCGAGAATCGGCGCCTGCAACACGATCATTCGATCGCAGGATGGAAAACTCTACGGCTTCAATACCGACGTGGCGGCAGTCGTAAGGCCGCTGGAGAAACGGCTTGCCCTGAAGGGCGCGAAGATTCTGGTGATCGGCGCCGGCGGAGCAGCGCGGGCAGCGGTTTTCGGGCTCCAGGAGAAAGGCGCGGAGGTCCACATTTTGAACCGGACCCTGCCCACGGCGCAGAAGCTTGCCCGCGAGGCGAAGGCGAAGCCGGTCAAGCGGGAACAGATGGCCAAGAGCAGCTTCGACGTGATCATCAATGCAACACCAGTTGGCATGCGGGGCGCAAAAGCGCAGACGCTGTTGAATCCGGATGAGATCAACGCGCGGCTGGTCTTCGACCTGGTCTATAACCCGATCGACACGCCGCTGATCAAGTCGGCGCGGGAAAAGGGGATTCCGGTGATTACGGGAGTGGAGATGTTTGTCCACCAGGGCGCGCGGCAGTTTGAGATATGGACGGGCAAGCCGGCGCCGGAGGAAGAGATGCTGCGGGTGGTGGTCCACGAGCTGCGGCAGCAGGGGAAGAGCCCGGCGGCGAACGGCTCCAAATGAATTTCCGGGGCGAATTTTCGGCGTGGGCTGCCTTAAGACTCCGCGCACAAAAGGGTCTTGATCGATAATGGCTTATGAGCAAAGCAGCGAAGCCTCTGTCGGAGATCGACCGTCTGATCGAATTGGCTTCGGACGAAAAACCTCGCGCGGCGGCGCAGGCAGCCGACCCTGCACCTCAACACTCCTTGTCTCTTGAAAGCCAAAAGGACCCTGGTCCCTCTATGTGGCGTGTCTTGATCCAACTGCGCGTACTTCTGCCGTATCTGGCCAGGGTGTTGCCTCTGGTGGAGCGCGGTCTGCTGGGTACCAATCTTACCGGCCACGCCGCTCCGGGGATCGATACCAGCAACCTCGAACGCGGCATCGCTGGAGTGAGCGAGGCGCAGCGGGACCTGAAGACGGCTCTCAACGCCCAGGCCGACGAGCTTCATCTTTTGCAGGAGCAGGTTGCCATGCTGACCCGGGCCGTGGACAAGGACCTGCTGCTTAACGAGGAACTCGCGACGAATCTGGCTTCGCTGCGGAAATTAGCAATTGCTTCGATTTGGGTAGTCTTTGCGCTGCTGGCAGTACTGATCGCACTGGTTGCCTATCCGATCTTCGGGCATGGCTGAGAATCGGCCGATCCGGCTGCGCGGTTATCGCTTCTTCGCTGGAGAGCGCTTCCCGCTTACGTGTTTATCCATCGAGGAAGCCACGCTTCATCGCAATGGTGACGGCGTGGGTGCGGTCGCTGGCTTCGAGCTTCGAAAGAATGTTCCGCATATGGCCCTTGACCGTCTCCTCTGAGATTCCGAGACTATCGCCGATCCTTTTGTTGGATTTGCCGGCGGCGGCGTTGCGCAGCACTTCGATTTCGCGCGCCGTGAGGCTATCGGAGTTGACGTGCTCGGCGATGCCCGCCGCAACTTCGTAGGGGATACGCCGCTGGCCGGCGTGCACACGGCGGATGGTATCGGCCAGCTCCTTGCGCATCGTTCCCTTCAACAGGTAGCCGGCCGCGCCGGCTTTGAGGGCGCGCGACGCCTGCACGTCGCCGGAATACGTCGTGATCACGATGATCCGCGCGGTAGGAAATTCTTCTTTGATGACCAACATTGCGTCGATGCCGTTCATGCCGGGCATCTGCAGGTCCATCAGCGTCACGTCGGGGCGATGCAGCCGGAAGAGCTCAATGGCCTCTTGTCCGGTCGCGGCCTGGGCCACGACCGTCATATCAGGCTCGGACTGGATGGAGAAGGTGATGCCGTCGCGGACAACGGCATGATCGTCGACGGCGAGTACGCGGATGATTGTGGAATGCAAAGCGCTGGCCGCCATCGATGCCTCCGCGAGAGGTACAGGAAGACGACGATCGCTTCCTGCCCAAGAGTATACTCGCCTCGGCGGAGGCCCACTTCCCTCGAAAGTATCGATTCTCCCCCCTCGAAAGAGGCTTTGGAATCGGGCAAAAAACGATTAGATTCCGTCGAGTGCAGCGTCTTTTCGCCACTTTTCCGGACGGTCAACCTGGAGCAGCGTTGCTTCTCATGAGGTTGTCGCTGGCTGGGATTCTGGCCTTCGACGGTTCAGTCCTGTGGCAAGGGCCGCCTGCCTTTTGGGTGACCCCAATCTCCGCGGGCCTAGGATTCCTGCTGGCCATCGGCCTTTATACGCCATTTACCGCAATTGCCGGGGCCTTGATCGGCACGGTTGGTTTGTTGCTTTGCACAAGCTGCGATCGAGTGGCGGGCGGTTTCCTGCTGGTGGTCATGGTCGCCCTTGGAATGCTCGGCGCAGGCGCGTATTCGGTGGATGCGCGCATCTATGGCCGCCGCGAAGTCGTTGTGCCGACCAGGCACGACCTATAAGCTCCTCTGGTAGGGCGAAATCTCGCACCGTTGGAGACGATCAAGAACGCCAATCATGGTTGGGGAAGCCTCAATACGCTCCAGGGCACGATCCACAGCGTGCCGCATCGCCAATTGCTTCGTCCTCGTCGCCGTTTTGTGCGCCCATGCCTACGCTCTCGACCCGAACAAGCAGCTTACCCAGTACGCACACACCGTGTGGCGCATTCAGGATGGCAGCCTGAACGGAGCGCCGCAGGTCGCCGCACAGACCGCCGACGGTTATTTGTGGATCGGCACGACTCTGGGTTTGGTCCGCTTCGATGGGGTGCGCTTCTCGAACTGGAATCCGCCGGCGGGTCAGCAACTGCTCGATCCGCGGGTTTTCTCCCTGCTGGCCGCCCGCGACGGCAGCCTCTGGATTGGCACCGGATACAGCGTCTCCCACTGGAGCCAGGGCCGACTGACCAATTACAAGCAGATCAGTGGACGCGTGGAAGCGCTCGCCGAAGACGTGAAGGGCGCCGTGTGGCTCGTTCGCACCCAAATGGTCGATCCGATGGGACCCGTCTGCCGCATCGACAACGCCGGGGTGAAGTGTTACGGCGAGCATGATGGGCTCCCCAGCTTCTTCCCTGTGTTTCTCGATCGCAGCGATTCGCAGGACCTGTGGGTTGGCGGGTATTGGGAAGACGGTTACTCAG
>Ga0116229_10015302_pt1 | contig 10480 bp, 6 predicted proteins | sample S1TSphgellanicum_3_FD_87313 | JGI IMG/M metagenome (GOLD analysis project Ga0116229, IMG submission 87313) | Host-associated microbial communities from peat moss isolated from Minnesota, USA - S1T2_Fc - Sphagnum magellanicum MG | ecosystem: Host-associated > Plants > Peat moss > Unclassified...
AAAATTGAAATTGTGTTAAAATCAAGTGTTTTAAAAATACGTCAATAGCTGAAATCCCACCAATTATTTTTTCAAATCTCCAATTTTCTATAAATGGTTCAAATAGGTGGCCCAAAATAGAGAAGGGTGTTTAAAATATTTACTTTCATATTTAACTTGTAGCCAAATTTGGCTAAATCTTCTTGTTGATGATCACCATTTTGTTTATATCACAAAATTTGAACCAATTTTTTTTTTTGAAATTCAAGCAAAGGAAATATGGCCTTTAATATTTTTTGTTACTAGCAATATATAACCATATTGCAAAATTAAATATAGGAAAATGAAATTTTCTTTAAAAACCACCACATTACATTACCTCCCATAATGCTTATTGTTAGAATGCACTTTTTTCAATGTCATTCTTTGCCAATACTTGCTAAACTTGATTATATTTCATCACCATGTTTTTATTTTTTATTTTTTCCTTTTTCTTTGGATGTTAAATCAATGTTTTTTGGTTGGAATTTTTTATTGCATTTGCTCGTGTAGTTTTCCTTTTGATTTCTTGTTTTTGATGTTCACTAATTGTGGTTGCATTTGGTCATTTTGTTTTCCCCTTGATTTTTTTTTTTTGATGATCAATCAATGTTTTCAATTTTTTTATATTTTCTTTTGTTGTTTTCCCCTTGATTTCTAGTTTTTGATGATCAAACAATATTTTGAGTTGTTCTTTTGTTTCCAACTTTTAAGGAAACTTTGTTACCCCATATCATCAACTTTCAATTTATTTAAGTTATCACTCATTAGAGGCTTCATATGCAAGCATTTTTAATATAGCCACAAATGCACCATATTTTAAATATAAAAAAGTTATACAAACCTTGAAGAGACAATTTGTTTATTTATACAATGTTTTTTCAAAATACTAAATACAAGTAACATTTTCACCAATTAATAAAGGGACAAGCAGTCCAAATGAATGGCAATTTGATTTTTTTAAGCAAGCATGAAGTATTGTCACGAATATGAAAATAATCAAGATAAAAGGATTTTCAAAAAACAAACAAACCATGACAAAAGTAGGCTTAGTTTGAAGTCCAGGCGCAAAACACCAAAATCAATATAAGAACACAATGTGTGCAAGATGTAGATTCAAATGCAATTTTATTATGAAAACATGAAAAAAGTAAAACAAGTCTATGGTGCAAAACCATACATTAAACTAATGTTGAGCAAACTAAAGGTAACATGAAGGGAACTACCTTTATTTATACCTTGTTAAAGACCTAGTTCAAAGGAAAAATATTTCAAAATATTTCACATTAATTCAAGATATATCAAAATATTTTTTAAAATCTTAAAATATCTTAAAATATATCAAGAATCTTCTTGGGCAAGTTTCTAATTACATTATGAATGGACAATGGATGAAAGGTGGATGTTCATGGATGAATTATATCCATGATGATGTTGACAATGTTACTAGTAATGATGTTGGTGGTGACGCTAGCAATGATGTTAATGTTGGACATGATGTCAATGACATCATCCATAACATCACCTCCCCTTTTCTAAAGATGAGTTCTATGAATAATGACTTTGGGCTTGCTTGAGTATCAACAATGGCATTCAATAAGTGTGTAGATGGTTTTCATGTGTGTTCATTCACATCTTAACCTTGCCAATGAATGAATTATTGCAAATGATTATGTGATATATTTCAACAATTTTTTTTCCTTTCATAATTTGACTTTAATTGGTGAAAACAATTTTAAAAATTTTCCTAAAATGCTGAATGCATGGTGGGGCTCCAACAAGGAAGCATGAAATATAAGATGAATTTTCATGGGATTTGAAAGCTTGAATTGGAAAGTCACATTATTGATATTATTCACAATGGTGAATGGACAAAGTTTTTGGTAGTTCAATTTCTCTAAAGGCCATGCCGAAATTTGGTTTACAATCTTGAAACTTGGTTGTTGGGCCTTACAATTTTCATCAACATTCTCCTTGTATCACTTGTACGCCTTTTCAATATTAAACGCAATTAGTTGTGTTCAAATGTTTGTCAACCACACAATTTGATAATATGTTGCAAGATTTGTGATTTTGTTCAAACCCTAGATATCAAACATAGGGTGCAAACCATGATTTGCAAATTATAAAGGTGTTTGTCATGTTGATGAATGCACCATGTTATTATAATTAAACTCCACCATGGATAAGAAGTTTGACCAATTGTTTCAATGATAATTAATTGTGTTGTGAAAATATTATTCTATTTGTTCATCCATTTGGGGTGGGTCCAAAGTTAATGATAATTTCACCTTCACACCTAAAAGTTCAAAAAACGTCTTTCAAAATTTTGATGCAAACTAAGGTTCACAATTTTAAATGATACCTTTAGGGGGGCCATGATATCCAAAAACATGATAAAAAATAGATTGGTTATTCTTCCATTAAGTACTATTTTTGTATATGAAATTTAACAAATCATCTTTGTTAAACGATTTACCACCACCAAAATGGAGTTGTATAAATTGGAAGATGAAAGATTTGTGATGAAATCCATGGAAATTGAAAACCACGTTGATGTAAGAATTAATAATGACTAGGAGATCCCATGTGGGTGGTAATGAATTTTTTTTTATCAAACACAAACATCACACGATTCAACAAACTCCTTCACATATTTCCAAAGTTAAGGCCACCAATAATCTTGAGATATTAATTTCACAGTCTTGTTGAATCTAAAATTATCTACAACCCTCTTGTTTAGATTGGAGGACTTGGAGCCAAACCATGCCATCGGATATTATTAGAGCCCATCACAACATAACAACCCATTTCAAAATTCAAACTTGACATGATCATTAAAAAGATTTTGAACCTAATTTCAATTATTCAATTGGCCCTTGATGCTAATAGCAAAAGGATCTTTTTCCAAATCTTCATGAATTCAATTTAAAAAAGAAATGCCATCATGAGTTATTAGTAATGTTTTTAAGTTAAAAGTGTCCTAACTTGATAATGATATCATATTGTTGATTGTAGGCTACATCTTCCTTTTTAGGTGTGAAATATAGACGCTTGGATAACACATATGGTTTTCTTTATTGGTGATTAAAAAATATATATGATGACAAACTTGAATAAAAACAACAACAATGCCCATCAAACTTAATGTCAATTCAAAACATGAAAAATCATGAAATACTAAAGGTTTTTTGTGATTAAAATACAGTTGATGTTAAGTAGTATTTTTACTATTTTACCTTTTTAATATAATAATTAACTATCACTTATATTACCAACTAGTTAGTTTTAATTTGAATTATTTACTAACTAGTATTTGAATTTGAATTTGTTTACAAAACATATGGTAGTTTATGTCATTATTAGGGTTAGGTTATTAATATTAACTACTAATCAAACTTAAATGTTATAAATATTTTCATTTTATTCATTCATTTATTTGAGTCTAGTGTGTTAAAATTTTACAATAACATTTGGTAACCATCCATGGGGTTCATTATTTGAATCTTTTTATAATAACTCTTTAAAAAGTTCTATGATCACTTTATTTCACTCTATTTTTTTTCAATTTTTCTTTTCAAATATCATGTCTTTTATAACTTTATTTGTTGTATTTGTAATGTTTTTATTTTGAACTTAAAACCATAATCTGATCTATAGTTTTTAATAGAGGATTTATAAATTTCAAAAACCATTTTTACTCATTGTAGTTCAATAGTGTCACGGGCATGAGAATAACCAAGACTACAAGATTTCTTAACCAAAACAAGAACAAAAGCATGCCTAGTTCCAAATCCACATCGTGAAACAAGAAAAACAAAAAAACAAAAACACAACATGTGTGAAATAAAAATCCAACAAGATTTTATTGCAAAAGAGAAACAAAACAAAGTTTTGAGAAAAAAACGTACCCAAAATTGGTGTTGAACATATTAAAGGTAATTAAGAATTCTCCTTCTATATTTATACCCATTAAACATTTAGCTCAAGGAAATTTTTCAAAAAACTTCCAATCTACATGTGGCCCATGTTCATCCATGTGCACCCATGTGTGCCCATGTGCATCCATGTGTGAAAACTCAAGTGAGAGTGAATTAAAATTCAACTAAATGAACTTAAACTTAATTAAAAGTGAACTGAAAGTTAACCAAAAATTAATTGGAAGTGAACTAATAATTAACTAGAATGAACTAAAAGTGAATTAGGACTTAATTAAAAGTTAATTGGAAGTGCATTAGAGGTGGATTTAAACTTAACTAAAAACCAATTAAGAGTGAATTGAAACTAAATTAAAAATTAAATACAAGTTCATTACAAATCATGGATAAACATTCAAATGAATGGACCCCATAGCTTATTACTAATGTTTTGCACCAACAAATAAGTTGTTTTCAATAGCCACAATGCTTGGAATATTTTTCTGTGACAAGACAATTTGCATTGTGTGTTAATTAGACTATAATAAGATTGGAATTTCAATGTTAGTGATGTGTCTTCTTCAACCCCAAACTATATCAAAAAAAATTTGGCCCTCAAATTTTTGATTAAATTATATATTACATGCATTTTTTTTGAATACATCAATTTATTGAATGCATATTTTTTCATGACTTCCATGAATCATTACATTATTTCATGAATATTTCTTTTAGTGATTCATTTATTGCCAACTATTTTATATTCCAAAAAATGTTTGCAACACCAATTTTTCTTTTAACACCATCATTGATGTGTTTCAAACTTTTTACAATAATCATTTTGTTACCACCCTTCTTTGATGTTTCCCAATGTTTGTTTTTTACAAGATTGTGAATTTGTTGAATATTGAAGTGTTGAACACCAAATATTGTATTTGTTGGTTCCATTTTTTTATGATAAATTTTTGTTCAAATTGTGGATTGATTCCCTAAATTAACAATTTCATTCATGAAATGCTAACACAATTTTTCACTTTTAGTTACATTCAAATTTTTTTTATTGGCAATTCATTTGTTATTATATGTTTTCTTTGTTTTAGTTGGAGGTTGTAACTCTAATGACCTTTGTTCTGGATGGATCCACATGTTTCTTGTTTATTGTCATCTAATGATCAACATGTTTTCTGTTTTATTAAATATTTTGATTTTTTTTCAAATCAGTGATCATCGATTTAACATTTGTTATTGTTTTAACATGCATTTTCCATGAGTGTGTGTTCCTTCACATGTCATGACCATTCATGACATTGATTCATTGAGCTAAAAACTAATTTGAACAAGGTTTTTTTTTGACATTTCAACATTTTATAATCACCATCTAATTAGACTACATACCCAGTGATTCATTGCCATTCATATTTCTAATTTGGCCACATGGTGTTTTTACAACAATAAGTGGTGAAACCAAACCACTAGTTAACAATTACCCATCAAATGTGCCATATGCTAACAAGTGTTTAATTATGGAACTTTTAAATGATGAACCTACCTTTTGCTTGATTACTAGATGGCAATTGCCCAATTTTGACACTAGTGCCATTGTTAATTTTTGCCCATTTAATTTTTTTCAAATTTTGATTTTTTCTCAAAGGTACATCCATAACCACTTTTCAATAATTATGGTAATATAATTATTAAACCATGCCTTTAACCATTTAACCCATCACAAAGAAATTTATTCTCAAATGTATTTCAAATAATTATTTAGTGCAAGATTCAATCCTTAGTATAATCCATTTTAATTGTAGTGACCCTAGCTAACTTGTTCTAGTTTATATTTTGAATTATCTAAAAAATCATTGACTTTTTAGTACATTATTTGACAAATAAGGCTACAATAGTTAGGAAATGGGTCACATGCATGAAACTAATTACATATATCCCACAAATTAGAACCCACATTTTTTATATCCAATTTGTAGTACTAATTGATTCTAATAGGGAACTCATGTTTTATAGAACTAACGTTGTTTATTTTTTCTTGAAGATGTACCAATCTATAATGACATTCCTTTTCATCAATGTTCATCCATTGAAAACCAAGTCTAAATTTTTTTAACACATTGATTTTGTACAAATCAAATTGGTAGTACATAAAATGTTTTGTACACTTTGATTTTTCACCTATTAAGACACAAATTTTGATTAGTTTTGAAATATGCACTTTAAGTAGAAATGTTGAACATTTAAGATTTTTCTTTTAATTCTTAATATTATGGCTTATGAGGATGTAATCCAATTTAGGGAGGATAATTTGAACTTGTATTTACCTTCTTATTATTTTAATATAATAATTAACTACTAAAAATTCTATTACTTAGTTAATTTGAACTTGAAATATTTTATTAGTTAATAGTTAAATTTGAATTAATTTATAATACATATGATTATTTATGTCATTGTTAGTGTTAGGTTATTAACATTAATTACTAATAAAACATAAACACTACAAATATTTTTATCATGTATCATTCTATTCATTCAATGAAATACATCAAAAAACATGTATCCTTGAATCTAGTGTGTTAGAATTTCACACTTACGCTTGATGATTTTAGATTAAACTACTTTGAGTGAGTGCCACCAAATTTCAAAAACATTCATAATGTCCAAAAGTTTTTTGTCACGAACATCATGACTAATTTCAACATGAAAAAACTTATGAGAATGAAAGGTGACAAGATAAAGTTCATTTTTTTCAAATTATGAAAGCACGATGTTTAATGCAAAGTTAGAAACATTTATCTCAAAGGTACATGGTTTGGAAGGGTTTACATGAATCAAAAGTGGAGTAATTGTGAAGGAAGCCTTCAAAGATTGGAAGGTGGTTTCAATTTCAACTTTGCAAGCAAAATGTTGATTATTTCAAGTTAAACAAGTAAGAGGGCCCATTATTGTGAAATAATGTGTAATGAAATATGGTTAATAAAAATTGGCAAATCTAATAAATAATTGAACATCATTAAAAAAAAGTTGGAATAACCTAATCCATAATGGTTTGAACAATATGGGGGATCCATACAAATGCCATGCTAAAAATGATATGACAAAAGAAAATTGATTTCAATTTAATGAAATTCACATCTCTCCAATTTGGTGTAAAGTTTAACTTCCCTAGACTTCTCCAAAACAAGATGTACATGTCATTCGTGGTCTTCCATGTTCTTTTAAAAAATGAAAATTTGATTGATGTAATGGACCATGAAATCATTTAGGTACTTGTAAAAGATATCATTCATCATGTATTGCAAAATTGTAGGTGCATTTGTAAGGCCAAGGGCATCATGACATATTCAAAATGGCCAATACATGTTTGGAACATGATTTTCCATTCATTGTCTTTTTGGATACACACCAAATTATATGCTCCATCTAAATTAATCTCTGTGTACATCTTGGCATGATTTAATTGATTCAACAACCTTGAAATCAAAGGTAAAAGGTATTGGTTCTTCATGGTAAATCAATTCAAATCACAATAAATAATTAACACACATTTGCATAAAGTCCACCTTTTTCTTGATAAACAGGATTGAGGCTCTAATTGAAATTTGGAATGTTTAAGGAACTTTTTTTCAGATTTTTATCAATGTATTTTTGAAAAGCCATAAATTTATCTCGTGACAAATTGTAAATGAGTTTTAATTCAAGTTGCAAACATTTTTCAAGATCAATCATGTAATCATATGGTTGATGATTTGACAAGGTGTTAACATTTTTCTTCTCGAACATGTCGTTGTAATCTTTATATTAAAATGGGATTTCATGTTGTTGTGACATAACATTTGATGTGGGAAGAAATAGATTAAAAATGCATCTCCTTTCTTTACAACATGCATTAAAACCTTTGTTTCCATGAACAATGGTTTGGAGCATTTGGATCCTCATGTACCACCTTGAGATCATTTATATGTCTAAAGTTTTCCATGCATTCATGTTTGTCTTCAAAAGCACAATGTACGCCATCATGGTTTTGTCAAAAATGCTTGTGCCAAAGGTTTTGCATTTTGAGACGTTGTGCTTTGGTATTTCAAAGTGTAGACTCTTTGTATGCCCATCCATTTGTGGATTATGCAACATGAGCCAAGATAACCCAAGGACGATAGTGTTTTTTGAAGAAAAAATAACATTGAAAACAACTTTCTAGTGTAGCACCCAATTGTGACTTCAAATGCCTTGGTTACATGTGTTATAAGTCTCGAAAAGAAATTTCAAATGTCAATGACTTCAACTATTATTGATGCGTTTTTCCTTCACCAAGGCCAACTTATTTTGTCACATTAATTCCTTGTTGATGAAACATGCATATACATTAAAATCAAAAAGTGTATAGGTCTCCATTGCCATAAAGTTGTTGTATTTGACATTATTAGTACCAAGAAACATGGTGTTAGATTTGAAGATAAATTGAGTCCATTTTCGTCACATGACAAATCAAGGTTTAGTTTACAATCCTTATTAAGATTAGACATCCTTGTTTCTTGATTTTTTATGTGTGGGTTGGTGATAGAAATGGCATGCGTGTATGTTGATTATGTTTCTTTGGACATTCATGAACAACATGACTTCATTCTTCACAATAATAATGAAGATTGTTTGAACATCATTGTTTTTTTTCATGATTTTTGAACATTCGAATCATGGTTCATCAATTTACAAGGGATTGACTTTTGGTGTTGTTAGTGGTTGGGATGACATTGGGGATGTGAATTTTTTAAATATGTGAGACAATTCCAAATGGTTTTCTTAACAATGTTCAAAAAGGCGATTATTACATTGGACTATTTATTCAACAACTTGACTTAAAGGTAGTAAAATTTAGCATGGTAAGTAGCAAATTTTCATGTTCTTATGTAAGCAAATTGAAATTGATTAATGAATGTAATTTCATTTCATAAAATATCACATGCCAATTTTGTTTGAACTTCAATGCATACAACACAATGAAGCACGATCCTTATTGAAAAACTCGCAATTTGTTAGTGGATGTTTGTTTTTTATTTGAATCTCTAGAAATGGCATTGAATTTTTTAAAGAATGTTTCAAAATCATCTAACAATGGTGATTGGGTTCCAACAATAATGCAAACCTTGAGTAAGGCCCTTGCCAATGAATTTAACTTGGTTTGGGCCATTTGGATAATGACAAAAATAAAATTGAATGACTACACACATTTAGTTAACAAAACTTTTAACATGTGCCATCAAACTTGTCAAGCAAGTTGATTTGTGATTTCTTTACTTGGGGTTGACATATTGTTGCCTTTGTGTACTTAGACTATTATAATGATGTGGAGAACAAACATGCAATGGTCCATGCCTTGGGTTGTAGAACTATTGTAAATCCATTTTCACAATGTTCAGAGTAATTTCATTTGAATTGTTCACCTTCAAACATGAAAAAGTTGAAGATTGAATCATTGTGTACATACATGGGTACGTTTTTTTCGCACAACTTCTTTTTAAAATTCCAAAAAACAACCATAAGAAAAAATGAACCTTCCAAACTCTTGTTTCACAAACATAATGAAAATGGGTCAACCTCACTAGGTTTTCAATTACCCATGTACACATGGATGCTCTTCATTTTTTTTAGATTTGTTCATTTTATCTTCCAAAATCATCTTATCCAATCTCATTTGCAAATCTTTAGTTAATGACAAATTAATACCAATTGCCTTATCCTCAAAAGTTAATCATTCTTATGACCATCTTTGGTAAATAGGAGATGATAAGTCCAAACCTACCACTAGTAACTAATGAATTATTAAAAGGTCCTCTAAGCTAATTATATTAGGAAATTTCTTCACTGTTTCATTGGAATACAACTCCAAAATGATCTCTAATTATTTTTCTCTATAAGTAATTTTGTGATGATAATTACTTTTAGTTAACAAAGGTGATTAAACACCCCCTAAAATTGTTTTGTAATTGCATTTTTCCTTTCAATTGATATCAATATTGCATATACAAAAAAAAAAATCCCCATTAAATACAACATGAGAATATCTAACCACAATGATCCTACAAACTACACTAAATGAATCTTTTTAAAAATTTGCATTTGTTGAGTTGTGTTTATAAGTCTTTTTTTGTTTCTAGGTTAACTTACATGGGTTTTTTTATAGTTATGTTCGTATAACTGAGGAAATGACAAATTGAACCATGCAACATATAATATTTGGGGAGATTAATTGTGTCCATGCGCTCACATATGATGAAACTTTGATGGAAAAACAATACTCCTATAAAAGGTTGAGATCAACTATTGTCTATTCAAGCCTCAATTTTGCCACTATTGTATTTCAAATGATTGTAGCATTTGAAGAAAAGGAACTCACTTGTTGGAACTCCAACAAGGTTCGGATTTGGTGAAAGAACTAATGTGAAACTCTAACAAGAAGCATTTGACCAATGTTGGAGATCACCAATTTCAAAACCCAACCAACTACAACATCACCTTATCAATTTGTGATTTGTCTATTA
>Ga0116229_10015307_pt1 | contig 10478 bp, 3 predicted proteins | sample S1TSphgellanicum_3_FD_87313 | JGI IMG/M metagenome (GOLD analysis project Ga0116229, IMG submission 87313) | Host-associated microbial communities from peat moss isolated from Minnesota, USA - S1T2_Fc - Sphagnum magellanicum MG | ecosystem: Host-associated > Plants > Peat moss > Unclassified...
CTGTAGAGAGAGAGAGAGACAGAGATGGCAACAGAAGAAGAGCAGGCTCCTCCCATACCCTTCAAGGCACACGCTGCTATGTTGCTAGTCTCCTGCGGAGCTGTGGGTTACTTTGTGATCTCAAAGTCGGCTCTCAATGGAGGTGTCAACCTTCTTGTCTTCTGCCTTTACAGGGACGCAATTGCTGTCTGCATTCTGGTGCCCTTGGCTTTCTTCACAGAGATGTAAGCAAGTGCCGAGGAGGAGAAGGAAGCATTAAGTAATTCATAATCTTCTACTGGCAAAACTGCAGCATTTAACCAGCTTTCTAGTTTGTTTCTGGACAGTTTAGGAAAAACTGTGTGCTCGCTTTAGACTGAGTCAGCTATATTGAAGAATCTATGAAAATAATTTTAGACACTACCCAATGGAAAAGAACACAGCTTTGTGGTGATCAATGGGTTTGGAAATCTTCTTGTTTCTGATGATGGGTTTCCTTCCTTCCGTGTGCAGGAAATTGCGGCCCAAATGTTCAGTCCTTGTCCTCAACTTAATGCTTCTGAGGAGTTTTTGGGTAAGTGCAGTTGCTGCTTCTGAACATAATAGGAAAGTGCATCATGCGAGATCTTCAAGATCATGCTGAGTCCAGGCCGCGACCTCATGAGCTCTCAATTCTGATGCTTGCTTAATTTTGGGGATTGCCCAGCTTAATCTCAAGATTACTAATTAAACATCAAATCTAGCTCTTAATCATATGTAAATTAATCACATTGTTGGAGCAATTATAATTATTTTTGTTCCTAAGTCAGCATCGCATTGTTTAGCTGGAAAGTTAAGAATTAAACAATTGACCATTTTGAAGTTGAAAATTTGAAGAGAAACTTTGATTTTGGAATCACCAAATGATGTAATAATAAATATTAGTTAATTCTGAACTTTTGAAAAGTCCAAGGTTAACAATTGCTGTTTTGAAAATTGAAAAATTAAATTGAAACTTTGATTTGGAGATCACCAAATGATACAATAAATAAGTTAATTTTGAATTTTTAAAAAGTTCAGAACTAACAATTGCTACTGTTTTGGAAGTCAAAAAATTGAAGAAAAACTTTGATTTGAGGATCATAACGCAATGCAACGATGTATATTAATAATGTTTGGTTTCACTAAATAATATAATAAATAAATGTTAACAATCTTTTACATCAAAATTCAGTAAAAAAAGCTTGATCCTATGCATTAGGTGTTAGAAAAAGTCTAGAATTAACAGTTTAATCCAGCATTAATTGACTAAATACCTAAGTAGACTAATCTTGTGCAATTTCTTGGTTTTACATCATATTAATTGCAGATTTCCAAGCACACCATATGAAGCAACTAATATGATCTAAGTTTTGGGTGGTCAGGTGTTTTTTGGAGCAAACATTGTTTTTGGTGGGTCTAGAGAACACAACTACTTTCTTCGCATCAGCCATGCAAAACTGCACTCCAGTTTTTGTGCTATTAATTGCTGCCACTTTCAGGTAACTTGATCAACAACAAGCCTGAAATTTTGTAAGGCCTGCATACTGTTTACTAATTTCCAGACATAGGTTTCTCATGGAATTATATAGTAAATCTTTCCTTGAAGTTTTGGATTGTGATCTATGACCAATATTGTAGGCATTGTTCTTGAAGTTTTGGATTGTGAGATGACTTTGATATTGTCAGCATTGTTCTTGTTCCAGATCTTGTAGATCTTCTGCACAATTGTATGCAAGTGTTCTTTTCTATACTAACAAATGTTTGTTCATATTTCAAACAGAGTTTTGCTGTGTCCAGTATTTACTATGAGAACCCACCAATTGGCAAAGGATTTACAGGGTCAAATTGTGCATTTTTCAGGACAGAGGAGGTTAGATATAGGAAGCGGGATGGGCAGGCCAAAATTCTGGGCATAGTATTTTGTGTCTCAGGGGCACTCCTCATGTTGATATACAAGGGACCCGCCATATTAACAAGTTTGGTAACGAAAAAAGTTCCACCAAACTCTATTACATTGCAGCCAAGAAATAAATTTCTTATGGAAGAGCTTATTGTGAGGTTTGAAGGGACATGGGGGATCAATAGATGGACTCTTGGAGGTCTTTGCCTCATCCTTGGGACTCTTTCTATGAGCATCTCTAATAATTTACAGGTAAAGATCATGTTTTTCCCTCATTATGCGATGAAGACTTTTCTACACTAGAGGAAGGATGGTGGAGCACTACTATTTTTTAGTGTTTGAATCAAGAAATAGTGATCAATGATGTTTTCCCCCCTTTGTGTTTGCCTGCTCCACAAAACTGATAGGCCCTTTGAAGTTTTCCCCCCTATAGTTATCCATCTCGGAACTTTCCTCTGGCATACATACTATATTGAGGCAACAGAAATGGTTCCACCATATCATCCTCACTCCTCAGGCCTGTAGCGGAGTTGGCCATACATTATGGCCAGATTCAGTCATATCCAGACTTGTTCAACTGTTGTTACCAATGGTGTCTCAAACATGACTCGAGAAATCAAGATTCCAATTCCTATAAACCCATTCATGTACATATGCTAGTCTTGAGAGATGCAACTTGCCTGTTGTCACTCAATTCCTCACCTAAAATTAGTTGAAGTATAACTAAAGCCGCCCAGGAAGGAAATAGTCACAAGTAAAACTTTAACCACTGGTATTGATTTGTCTGCCAAGAGTGAAATATAATCAAACTAGGAAAACGAGTCTAGAGGATCTCCTTCATTAAATGTGTAATCTGATGAAACCCTGCCAAATTTTATAAAAAGAAAGCGACCGAAGAAAGTGACAGAAAAAGAAACAAGGGGCAAGGACCAAAGTCCAGGCAAGCAAGTAGCCCTAATGAGGCGGGCCACAAGGAGGAAAGCGAGGCACTAAGAACCCAAGGAGGAAAGGGAACCACCAAGAACCGAACCCTCCACCAGTCACATGAAGCATATCAACTAAAGAGAGGGGGAGGTAAACCCCATAAAACTCCAAGTCTAGATGGACCCTCCCTTGCAGTAACAGCCCGTCTCAAGATGGAGGCAATGTGTAATCTGTTACGTGTGGTTAGGGTCCATTGTGGGACATTGTCACTGAACCCATCAATCATATTTGATTTTTAGTTTATCAATTTGGGCTCCGCACTTCTCCACACTATCAGCTATGGTTGTTTATATTTGCTATTGAACACATGTGTCAGATCATTTTTTCATTACAACATATGCACATAGCAGTGTTGTGCAGGTGAATTATCTTTAATGTGTTCACAAATATGTAATAATGTACCTTGCAACATCTTAATTTTTTTCTTTACCCTTTTATTACCTTATTTGCATGCTAATTATTTTTTACTTGCCTTGTATTTATTTCACCTGACTAGTATATAGTTCACAGCTACCTGTACTCAAGAGGAGGATAATTGTTTTGAAGAGGGTAAATAAATGAAATTTTGTCGAAATTACGGTGACTAATTATTGAATATAATTGATTTGGCATCTCAATTTGCCTTGAACAAGGTAGATGTTTGTCCCCTACTTTTACCCTTACCTGGTCCAATTTTTAAAAAAGCTTATATACCTTTAGGTGGTTGATATATATTAAAAATAAATATACCTGCCCAAGATTAGTACATTTCTTTATACATATAGATTAGAATTGTTTTGCTCTTAGAACCTATATCTAGGAGGGCCAATATTGGGACTTAGCTATTTTAATGTTTGGAGTGAAAATTTCTAATTTGCAGAGTCTCCAAAGTTTGAGAACTTTATCAAAGAGGCTCATTGTGATTTTATTTTTTTGATCAAAACTAATTAATATGGAAAAAAAATTGATACCCTCATATTACCACAATAGTAGCCATAAATAGGAATTTAGACTTTCAACTCTTATGATGGGTTGTGCTTCCTATGTTAGGAACATCTCAAAATGACCCACCACAACTAAGTATTGGAACACAAGCGTGTTCTAGCTTGAGCAAGGACCTATGCAAGGGCTATGACATCTTCATGTCATGTGAAAATTTATGTCACTTCAATGTAAGAAAATACAAGTTCTTTAATATTATCATCCCGATTATTATTTGGCCCCATAACATCTACCAACAATCCGATGTATACTCAATTTCTTGGAAGGAGGGTAGGGTAGTGTGGATTGGTGTGAAATATCTCCTCAGCCATGACTTTCTTCGATCAAAAGTTGATCATGACAACCACCCATTTTGTCAATATCAATCCCAGAATAGACCATTGGCTTGTTATTCACTCCACTTTAGAGATCATAGACGCAAGCAAATTTTGTTAATCCTCAGTAATAATGTTCATGAGTTTGTGCGAGTCAATTAAATAGATATTAGTTCATTTTGAAATTATCTTTGACAAAAGTCTATTCAAACCCACCTAAAAACCCAAAAAATCAAAGCAAAAAACCCAAGACGGGAAATGGCAAAATTATTACAATTTGCCCTTTATTTTTGCTTAGCTACTTGGACTCTATGCTATTTTGCATTACCAATGATGATCAGTTGATATAAGGTTAAAATATTAAAACATCAAAATTTTAACTAAGTAAAATAAAATTTTAAAAAAACTAGTTATCACATGTTGATAATCCATGATTGTTCATGAAATCATTTCCACTTCCATTGATTCTAGCATATGAAATTTTATGTTCACCTATTGAAACATTAACAAATTCTCTAACACCCATGTGATGCCATTTCTTATGAGATATTAATGAATTTGATGTTTAGAATGATTTTTTTAAGTTTAACGAATTTCATTCACATAACATTGAGGAAAATAAATAATTATTAATTATAATTTAGTAATTAGTTTAGAATTAAAATTAGAATGAAATTCTATATTAGTTTATTTGCAATTTTGATTTTCAATACAAACCAAAATTTACCATTGTGTTGAATTTAGTGTTACTACTTGTTAGAGGTATGATCATTATGAAATTTAATAAATATCAAATCCATTACAAGATGTATGGATATAGAATATGCTTTAGTGGTTTAAAATGCACCAAGCCAAGTTATTTTCATATGAAGGAAAATGTTGAAATTTAGAACATCTAGGACAATTTGCAATCATGATGTGTAGGCCAAGAATGTTTATTATAATTTTACATTTATTTTTCAAGACATAAGTAATGTATTATTTAATAGGCTATTAAGCCTAAAAATGTAATTTTTGAATGAAAAGGTAAAATGCAAATGCACTTGAGTGTGAATCATGCATTATTAAATAATACCATGCACAAAAAAATTTCAAGGTTTTCAAAGTCTTGGTGTGATACATAGTGATAACATGTTGAGAGATTTGCGATCTGCGATTAACATGCAATTGATTTAACCAAATATTAAGTTAAAAATTGAAATAAAAAATGAAATGTTAAAAAATGTTTCAATTAAATTTTAATAGTGCCATGTGTTGCCCCATTATTAGCCTAAACGCTCCACAAACATAGTTGCGATATAGTTGACCTTGCAACTCAATCTCTATTACGCCTCAATTAATCCATTAAACATATCAAATCACCATGTGTTACTTCATTATTGGCCAAATGATTTTTTCATCGTAGTTATAACATAGTCAACTTTTCAACTAATCCTTTACTTTGGGTTGACTATTGGTTTAAGGTTATGAGTGTGCCACATGTCACCTCACTATTGGCCAAACACTCTAACCTACATACATCTAGCATAGTCGAAATTACAACTAAATGTGTGCTGACATCATGCCCAGTCAACGGATGAAGTTCATCCACCATGCAAAGGTTGTTAACAACATCCCTCAATTAAATTGGTGGAACATTTTGCTACTAAAATGGTAAGTAGTGGCTATTGTTATGGTATTGACACGTGGCAAACACTTCCAACTGCAATGACATTTTTGACTTGTATTTATCCACTTTACTGGTTTGTAGTTGAAAAAAAACATTTCCCAATTGCAAAAAATAATTTGCAACTATTTTTGTAGTTTCCAACTATGTTTGTAGTTGAACAATAGTTGAAAATGTAGTTGCAAAACGGGGGGTTTTCTATTAGTGCATTTGGTAACCATCTTGTGGGGAAATTTTTTTTATTCTTTTTATAATAGCAAGAAGGTTTTCTACATTTTTTGTTGTTGTATTGTAAATGAAAGGGTTCAGATGAGTGGTTTTTTTTTCAATTCTAGAATTTAAAAGGGTATGTTAGAAAGTATCAAAAGTCTAACTGGTTGATGTCGTAGGGACTGCAAAATGATCTACAAATTTTGAAGACAAAGGATTGTGAAACAAGATGAATCGGATGGTAATTCAAAATTAGTATTCTTTACGTCACACTTGCATCCCTCCGTTGCACTTGCATCCGAATGGCACTTTTTCCCGAGACTCCCAAAGTGGAGTCCCGAAACTGTCCCGGTTTGGACTCCCAGGACTTTGGGCGTTCATAACTTCTCGTTCTGACCTCCGATCGGGACGAGGTCTAAAGCAAACTTGTAACTCTCCTTGAGAGCTTTCCAACGATGTGTCGCACTCTACCTACACACACACCGGAATCAATTTGATTCCTGACTTTTAGTGGTCGGGAGTCAAACCTTTCCAATGGTATAAAAGACACCTCAATGCGAAGTGTTTTGACCCTTGCAATCGAGTTCTAAGTTTTCGGGAGTCCCAGAGGGCTCCCAAGTCCCATTTTCGGGAGTGTGAATGGCAACCTCACACTTCCTTCAAAGTGGGGTTGCAACACATGGAGTGACACTATTGGGGGACATGGCATGGGAAAGGCCTTCATGATGGGGTTGGAGGTTGTTTGAAACAAGTTATTGGAAAAGAGTAATTGAAGGCAAATGGAGTAATCATTCCTAATGCTTTGACAAATGTGGTTAATTTTTTGAGAGCCAACATGTCATTCCTTCATGCTACCTATGCAACAGCTAGACGACAATTTCAAGGAATGTTTCTAGAAATCAAGGCTGGGATGTAAATAAAAATCATGGTTTTGATTGTAGGATAATCATTGGTTTTTGTAGCATGCATTCAATCCGCTCAATGAGTCATTGCAACAACGTCTTTTCACAAGTCAAGGATTTTTTTTGCTTATGTTGCCATTAAATTAATGGAACACCAAGTGTTTGTGTGTCCATGGATTACGTCAAGCCTTGGAAGTTGGTCACTTTAAAGTCATGTGACACATTTGATGTTTTTTGTGACATGGAGTTGGATGACTTAACTTAAAGTATGGGAAGCAAAAGGATGGTTTAGCTGCAGATTTGGAGGTTGGTGATAATTTTGCAATAAGGGCAAAGGCATGAAATGAAGAGGGGCTAACTTTTACATTTTGAAGTGTTTGAAACCATTGCACGTTGTAGTATTTGATGCATGGCCAAATGATTGGCAACAATATGTTGAAGTGGGAGATGAAATGGTGATTGGCAAGTATTACAAACAAAGTGGATGGGCAAAGACCTCCTTTGTTCTAGTCAAAGATCATGGGTCGACATTCATCTATTTGCATATTATCATGGCCTCCAAGTTTCCTATGATACAAAAATCACATCACCGAAAGGGTGACTTCACTATGTATAGCTTTATGCAAAGTAGCTATGAATAGATTAAAGGAGTATTGGATGACTACAATTCTAGTGAGCAAGAGAGCAATGATGAAGACAATGAAGATGACAACAGAAAATCAGATTTTTGATGGTAATAAATGTTCAATTTTCTTTTTCTTTTAGTAATTTGCATTTTAATCTAGATGGTTTATATGGTCATTTGACTTTGCTTTTTGCAATTTCATATCCTAGAGGTGTTGGAATAGGAGCTAGAATACATAATTGATGGAGCTTAAGGATTTAAATGGAGATGTTGAGATAGATGGCATCCCTTCCAACATGCCTTCTAAATAGGTTGCACTTTCAAGATGGCTTACTTTTAATCATGATCCCATTACAAATAATGTTAAACAACCTTATTAGATTTATGTGTTAATGTAACTTGTGTGGGTTGTTTAGGGTTTGGTGGCCCCAAAGACGATGAAAACCCAACACAACAGATGGAGTTCAGATAACCTAGGCCAAGATCATAGGTGTCAAGAAAAGGTAAGGTTTTCAATTGTGTCTTTTTGTCCCCGTTTTATGATTTCAACTTGTTTCATTTTAACTAGTGTGTTTACACTATAATTTTTGTGGGTTTGTTGACAGATCTTTTACTATGAATGGTAATTTGAAAGCATACCATTGTTTTTTAAATGACAATTCTATTGTATTATACAGAAAAAACAAAGGTTGAAGAGAAGCTTGCAAAGGTTAATGATACTATATTATTAATCTAGAACCCATTTTGTCATTGGTTTCTATGGAAAATTAAATTGGGGAATTACTGTATTGTAATGCAAGCTGCATAATTGAAGGGGAAACTCGGAAAATCAGTCTATTATTACAAAAACAAATATGGCCTTGGGTATTATAGTGATTTTCTCGACCTTAAGTTGGAGTTCCAAACTCTAATTATGATAGGTTTGAAAGCCTGACATAATTATTCATGAAAGTCCATTTTTTTCTTTCATTTTTGTCACACTTTATATATTAAAAAGTTTCTCATTTGTTTCACATGGTTATATGAAAAGTAAAAACTTTTTAGATCTAACATGATCTATCTTCTTGTTTGAATTTGATTTTGAAGAAGTTTAATAATGTTCAATTTTGTATGCACCCCTAGAATATGAACAATAGGTGACTTGACAGAGATTTGGTGCAATACAACATGTGAGTCAATTTTGTGTGTAAGAAAGTTTTCCTCCTTGCCTTGAATGTACACATCAATTTACATGCATGGCATGTCAAATTTTGAACATGCCAATGATAATCCATATCATTATCCATCTTTATGCACATGTAGCTAAAACTTTAGACTAAAGTTGGTATTTTCAATGAAGCTAAATGTTACTATATTGTGCATGAACTTCATTGACCCATTCAAACATTATGCTTGTAGGGTGGGCATGGATCTTCATAAGAAGTTTTTTGCAAGTCCATAGCTTCTAGGTTTTAAAATGTACCTTTTTTTTCCAGTGCTGCCAAGAAATTTGAGCCCATATCTATAGTTGGTCAAACATTTACAATAACAAACATTGTATGATAATTTGATGCTACCAAGAAACTTGAGCTTGAATATATGATTTAAACTTGAAATTTTGTAATAACTTGAACTCTTATGTATGATTAATGAATTGATGTTGCCAAAGAGATTTGAACCCAAACATGTAGTTTAGTGGAAACATTTACATAGCAAATTGTTAAATGATTACTGTGATTATTGTGCTAAAGTTGCAAAGGAATTTGAACTCAAATACAAAAATTAATGGAAGCATTTACATATAACAAACTCTCATATGTTCATTGTGTTGACACTGCTAAAACAATTGAGCCCAAATATATAAATTTACATGAATTTACATACCAAACAATTCTATGATTATTTGAGTTGATGTTGCCAAGATATTTGGGCCCAAACATATAATTTAACAATAATTTAAATATAAAAAATTTATATGATAATTGTGTTGATGCTACCAAGAAATTTGAACCCAAATATATGATTTAATAGAAAAAATTACATAATAAGGGGTGTGTCACATTGTGGCCTTGCTAATTTCATTAAAAAGTATCATAAGGCAAAAGAAGAATTATGGAAACTCAAATATCTCACCATGTGAAAATATAATCTTCCAAAAAATCCTTTAAAAGAAACCAAAATCCTTCAAGATATGATAGCTTTATAACTAATTTCAAGTTTCAACACAAGCCAAATTATCATCTTTGAAAAATCCTCATATAAAAATAGACATGTTACCTAGGGGGCAAAATCCCTTAAGCTACTATACTTTATAATGAATCTAGACACAATATCCTTGCAATAGTAGGAAAGGCTAACATATTTGTTATATGATTATTGTGTTGATTTTTCCAAGAAAATTGAATGAGCAAATATATATTTTGACATGGAAACATTACATAACAAACTATCATATGTTTATAGTATTAGTGCTACCAAGAAATTTGAACCCAAAAATATAATTTAATTTCATAACATTTACATAAACTATATATATATTGTGTTGATGCTACCAAGAAATTTGAATCCAAATATATCATTTTAAATTTGGAAACATTTCACATAGGTAATCCTTATATCAAATTATTGTGTTGATGTTAGGTCAAGAAATTTGAGCCCAAATATATAATTTAATTTGGAAACACTTCACACATGTAATCCTTATATCAATTTATTGTGTTGATGTTAGGTCAAGAAATTTGAGCCCATATATATAATTTAATTTGGAAACACTTCACACATGTAATCCATATATCAATTTATTGTGTTGATGCTACCAAGAAATGTGAGCCCAAATATGTAATTTAATCTAGAAACAAATTTACATACACAATTGTTATATGATTATTGTGTTGATGCCACCAAGAAATGTGAGCCC
>Ga0116229_10015308_pt1 | contig 10477 bp, 6 predicted proteins | sample S1TSphgellanicum_3_FD_87313 | JGI IMG/M metagenome (GOLD analysis project Ga0116229, IMG submission 87313) | Host-associated microbial communities from peat moss isolated from Minnesota, USA - S1T2_Fc - Sphagnum magellanicum MG | ecosystem: Host-associated > Plants > Peat moss > Unclassified...
ATAAAATAAATAAATAAATAAATAAACAAAACTCAACAACAAATAAAGTGTTGTTCCTTTCACTTTCACTCCTCCAAATTGGAACAAAACAAACAATTTCACACCCCCATTCAAGGTCAATGTATTCTTTAAAGGAATATTATACCCAAATACCTACATTATTATTGCCTTTTTCTTCTTTTATTGAAAATTTTATTGTTTCATACATCATCTTGGTTGTTGGAAGTAAGGGGTTTGTGATTTTGAACAACGTTGGATTTTTCTATGTTTTGAGCATAAAGGGATACAACCCCTTTAAATTTTACTTGGGAAAAATGGGGGGGGAGTTAAGCTTTACATAAAGAAATACATTACAAATTACAATGTAATTGTTCCACCTTGCATGTGGAAAATTTATAAATGTAATTTAAATTGTGATGTTATGAAAAAATATCCAAACCTAAAAGAGGTTGATGGTAGATTTGGTCTTTTAAAAAATAAAGGTTGATTTTTGAATTTCAGCCCATTTGATTCTTGAAACTTAATGAGTTTATGTCAAGTCAATTTAATTCCAAATTTGCTTTGAAGCTATAGGTTTGAGTTCAATTTGCAATACCATGAATCTAATTCACCATTTTAACCACTCTCAACTAGAGAACCAAGCCCAACATTGGTTAAAACCAATGTTGTGCATGTAAGTGCCAATAGCCGTATATATGGCATGTAAATCTAGTGTAAGTGTAAATCATTTACATTTGCACGTCCAAATTTTTTTACACTTACATTTATCCTGTTGGAATGTATATATGTTGTTTTACACTTACACAAGGCTAGTGTAAATATTTGTCAAATACACTTACACAGCCCCCTGTAAATTATTTGGGGGCATGTAAGTGTAAATACTAAAATTATTTGTAAATTCACCCTGTCTTTGGGCCTCCCTTCACCCCAAACCCTTCTTTTAGGGGTATCCATAAAGCAAGGAACTTTTAATAAATCTGGGAATGAAATGCTGAAAATCAACATTTAATGCACAAGGTTCAAGAATAATTATAATAGCTTTTACAAGTAGGAGCAGTGAAAATATATGCAGCAACAGTGCAAGCACTAAATAAAAGGGAAAGATACGGTGAAACTCAGTTCATCACAAAAATTGAAGTCCCTCAACCCTTGAATGGTAATTTATTTATTTATTTTTATTCTCACCCTATTTATGATCAAACTCAGGGTTCTAGTGTTGTTTTCCTTACTTTATAGATAATTTTATTGTATATCTTTAATGACCAGACCTTCTTGCAAAGTCATATGAATTAGTTGTGGGTGTATATTTTGATGGTTTTTTTTTGCAATGGGCCATTTAGCTGGCTTATCTTCAAAAACATTATGAAATCTCCCCTCCTCAAGTAAAAATCACATTTTTTATATTGTTATATTATTTTACATAGCCATGTAAAATCATATAAATATATTTACTTTAATATTTACATTGTTTTATTGAACCGTGTAAAAACATATAAATACATTTAATTTTACACTTACACTGTTTTACATGGTATAAAATAAATTTCATTATGGGATTTACAATTACACACATGTAAATCCATGCAAATCCATATAATTTTTTTGAAAAGAAAAAATTCATGTAAAAATTGTGAAAATGGGGCCTATTGAATAGTTTCAAAATGTTTTTAGTGATGGCCAATGAAATTGACACTTTGCGACAAAAAAATGGTTTGCAATAGTTCTAATTAAATTAATTACTATGAATCACAATAGCATCCAAGTTCTTCTAAAAGCCTAGGCCAAAAATGGTGATGAACAAAATGAAGAATGAAAATTTTGCTCAAGCAATGAAATGATGCAACATGCACCCAGTATGCACCCAAGAATGTGCACTTAGAATAAACATGTCCATCATTAAACCCAAATCTTTCTCATTTCTTGTTTATTTTGAATGATCTTCATGGCTAAGGGTGCATAGAGTGGAGGTCTACAATATCTTCTTCAACTCTAGAGGCCATTGAACAATGAAGAAATACATGATTTGTTCAAATCAAATAAATGTTTGAAAAAAGAAAGTAGAACCCCTTAGTTTCAGACGCCATATTTTTCATTTCTTATATGTTTTGAGCGATCTAGAAAGCTATGGGTGTGCTAACGAGATCTCTACAAAAGCTTTTTGAACCTTCAAATCAAAAATTGTTTTGACACACCCACGCCAAACACTAACCCATTGTATTTCAAAAACCTGAACTGCCTTATTTTTTGTCTTTTTTAATGATTTTCATGGCCATGGATATGCAAAGTGAAAATATATAGTACCGCTTTGAACGTCAAAGGCAATGGATCAATGTCCAAGAAAATTAAGCTCTTTGAAACACTAAGAGTTCAATTGCTTGCTTATCTACCCTATTTCCCAATAATAACACATATTGTCCCATATCCTTTGCCCAAAAATGTTGGCTTGTATTGTATATAGGTGGGCTAAAGAGAAGCACTTTCATAATTCACCTCATTGGTAGAAAAAAATATAATTCAAAAATCATTAAAAGGAATTTTTTTTTTTGTGAAGGACCAATCAACAAGGTTCATTGCAAAAAAAATGTTGATCTTTGGGATGCACTCATAATTGATTAATATGGATTGCAAATAGATATATAGTCAGGAAGGGGTATATAATGTATAAGCTTATATTTACTCACCCCAAAACATCAACATGGGGTTGTGTAAGTGTAAATGAAAAACAATTACATTTCCTCGTGTAAGTGTGAAAAAACTTATTTACATGGCAAGTAGGTTATTGCATTTATTCACACAACATGGGTTCAAATCCAAAAAAATCAATGAATGGTTTTTTTTTTCTTTCTATGAATTTTTGAATTGTGTTAAAAGGCTCTCTTAGTAATGTATAGAAATAACCTTTAAAACTAACCTATATGTTCAATCGTATGTTATAATAATACTTTTATCATTTCGACAACAAATTGTCAAATAAGTAATTTTTATGTAGTGTTAGTTTGTGTGACTAATTCACACAATCCAAGATAGAGATTATGGAATACTAATGATATACAATTAATTAAAATTAATTACTTGCATAAAAAGTAGGTTCAAGTTTTGACTTTTCTTGAAAAGTTGTATCTGCCTTAAAAAAATTTGAACCTACTTATAAAGGGATAGCACCATTAGTCCAAGTTCTAATTCAAATTTTTTTTGTAAAAGGTTGCTTGGTTAATCTAGTTCCAATGGCCACTCTAACATTGAACCTTCAGTCCATATACCTTAGAATCCAACTTAAAACATGGACATAAATCTATTTTTTTTATAAAAAAAAGGCAAAAATCTACCAACATTGGTAATGACTCTACCCTATGTGGCAAGTTTAAACCTCAAATTAAAAACTACCCTTATTAGATCTAGAATTTTTCATAAAAACACATGCATTTCTATGAAACATGCCCATTCACCATATGCACACATAATACTCCAAATATTATCCACACATTGGGTCAAGTTCAAACCCATAAGTTATTTTATGCCCAAATCCTACACTGTATATGTAGTCTCTGCCCTAACTGCAATGGATGTTGCCCAATACACACAAACAAACAGAGATCTATAAAGAACATGATAAAAGGGAAATCAATGCTATCAATGCACAAAGGTAAACCTTAACTAGGCAGGATGGTTAAGTTTGGTTAACACTCTTAAGTGGGCACATAACAATGTGAAACTCCACCCAACGAGTGACAATGAAAACATGTCATGAGACATTATTTTATTCGTTTAATCGACATTTCAAACTAACCCACTTGATTTGACCATACTCGCCATTGTCATTTGAGTATGCTCAAGTATTCTAAATCCATGGGACTCGTTGGGTAATGATACTTTTTGTTCAGAACAAATTATGCTTGGGGAGGAAGGAACAAAGCAACCATTTACAAGCTTCATCCACATTTTATTAGCTCCAACTCTTGGCTTGTCGAGTTTAGAAACATATATTTTATTAGGTCATAGGAGGTTACAAGCTTGGGTACTGAATGAGATAGGCTATCGGAGTAAATGGTTTATACATAGGTTGGGGTTGTTTTTACTACCTACCTACTAACAACCTGCTTGTGGGTTGTTAGTAGGTAGGTAGTTAAAAAAAGCAACTGAGGTAACCACAATAGTTAGCTAGGGAACTGAAACCCAACAAAAAATTGTTTCCTGATCACTTACCATCCATCCTTCATAGTGCATTGGTGGGTGCTCGTTCACTTTGGCCATCTTTTGCTAGTTTGAAATATGTTTCATTTTCTTTTTTTCCTATTGTGTACTTTGCGAGGGTTCTCTTTAATGTTAATAATGCTTGGAGAATATTTTGGGAGTTGCATTGATATTCAATTGTTAATGGTACAATTTTAATCTAATTCAAATAATACATTTTTCTTTTGACTTCTTTTGGTATATAGACATTTTTCTCCAAAGAGAATAATTCAATTTTAAAAATTACATAAAATGAATGGCATGTTATGGAATTCAATCCGCCTTCTCCCTATCCACTCATGTGCATTTGTTACATTTGGAATGCCTTCTCTAGGCAAGAAATTCATTCAAAGAAAAGACCTTCCATTTGTGATAGTTTATTTTCATAGAAAAATTTCAAAAATTCCTTTCAAACATGTGTGATTAATTTTCTTAAGACCAATGGTCATCAAAACATGTAAAGTAATTATGATATAATTAGGTTGAGATCATAATTGTTTTTGACATGTACAATTCAATGCTAGAATTTCCTTTTATGAAACTCTCCTTACAATTTGAATTTTAATCATTTAAAAAAAAATTACATTTCACTTAAATACAACCTTTATACAAACCATAAGCCTTTACCCCCTCTTGTTTTCCATATTTTAAAAAAATGCAAGGGGAACTTTTAGGGTCAAAGTTTTATTTGTTTTTCATTTGGCACATGAACAAAAGTTGGGGAACTCAAGATTTTCAAATGATTTACATCAGGAATTTATTATGCCGCATTTAAAAAAAGGTCCTCCCAATTACAACTTTAGTGAGAAGAATGTTTGTTGAAATAACATGTAATAGATATCAACTCCATCCAAAATTAGTTTGGGAGATTAGCAATGTTTGCATCACACCTCTTGCTACTTCAAATAAAATTTGTATTTTTGTTCAACAACACCATTTTTCTTTGGTGTACAAAACATAGAAAATTGCCTTGCAATATCATGTGATTCAAAAAATTCTTGAATTCATTTAAGATATATTCACCTTGATTTTCATATTGTAATATCTTTAGTTTATTTCTTGCGCATGTGTTTCTACAAGTGTTTTATAAATTGAATTTGTTTTGTAATACTTATGATTTTTTTTTAATGAAACAAGCTTGAGTATATATTGATATATCATCACTAAATAAAACAAAGTACCAAACATCCCCTTGTGTTTGTGTGTGCGTAGGCCCATATATATCAAAATGAATAAGCCCGAACAACGTTATGGCCCATGTTCCTCTATCATTTGGAAATGCACATTGATATTGTTTTCACATCAAACATCGAAGTTACACACTGGTAAGTTGGTAAAAAAAACATCCAACCTAGTTACCAATTTATTTTGTTGCAACTTTTGTAGTGTTTGACCATTCAAGTGTTCCATTTGTTGGGCCATTTGGTTGCATTTGAAACTATATTGTCATAAATGGTGGAAAGATTCAATTGTTGAACTAAAATTCCCTTCCCAATTAGACATAATGCACCAACTTGTGAACATCATGCGAATACTTGTTGAATAAGTTTGTTAACATTCTATATGAGATAAAATCTTGAACAAGTTTTATACAATTGCCATTTTGTGTAAATTTACATAGATAACAATTGTTTTTTTAATCCAAAAAATATCATATAGCTTTAACCAATGTGATTTGTCTTGTTTGTAATTCAAATTTGACCCTTCCCCTTCCAAGTGCTTTTTGGGTGTTGATATCCCCCAAGTACACCATAATTGGAAGGTTCAAATTTTGGTAAGATTCATTTATGATTCTTCTCTTGTAGTCATTGTAAAATTTAAATACCATGTATGTTATTAGGAAAAAGGGCAATCTAGCATAGGTTTTCCTTCAACAAAACCTATCTTAGATTGCCCTTTTTTCTTAATGTCAAATGAAATAAATTCCTTCCAAATTTTACATAGGTGCCTAGAGTATCTATTGTTTTCACCTATGAAAGTAGGAATAATAATTTTTTTCCAATGCATGCCATGTTTTATCTATGGTTAGAAATTCCTAAAATTTTCACTTTTTGGAACCTTATACATTGCAATCAGGCACTTAGATCTTGTCACACTTTAGTGTTTTATACACATTAATGTTTAAAATTTGGGGGAAAACAATATGCTTATACATTCCTAATGAATCCTTGAATGATTTCTTGCCAGGGAGTCAAAGTCCTAAATTATTTCATAGGACTTGTTAGGAATTCTTAAACTTGTTCAAATGAGAATTTGTTTGCATATAATAATACCTTGATAATGTATGTATTTATGAAACAAAAAAGAAAATTCCAACATGAATGCATCATTAAGCTTTAAGGATATGTCCAATTCAGGGGGTCCATTAGATTTTTTACAAAACATTATTTTTTGGCGCCCCAACCATGCTTGGACCCTTCCTTAAATCAATTTGGCTTCTTTCATCATCCACTAATATAAAAGAAGGCTAAAAAATATTCCAATCCTTGTTTATTTTCATTCCCTCTTGTAACATCTTGTAGATTTTCTCTTATAAATATTGGCAAGGTTAAACTAGTTTGATTTCCAATTATGATCACAAAAGGTCAAAATGAGACACATAGACTTCTTAATGAATGCATGATTACATTAACATCATCAATGGTAAGACATACACTAAAAGATCCATCCAACACTTGAAAAGTTTCAAAGTATTTAGTGACTAAATTTTTTCCATCATGGATAGGCCCATTAATTTCTTTCTTACTTTGTCTATTATGATTATATGTTGTTCTCAACTTTTCCCACATCTCATTTGAAGTTAAAAAACTTTTGATGAGTGTTATTTGGTTATCACCACAATTAAAAGTAATGTCTCATTAAACATTCCCATTTTTCAAGGTTCAAAATTGCATCTATTGATGCTAAATTAATGTTAGTACCCTCTTGGCATCCATTATGTAGAGCAAGTTATTTCTTAACAAATAATTTCTATTTTTATTTTTTCATCTTTTTTTTTTCCCCAAATTTAATTTGATTTTTAAACTTTTGACTATTCATTAACACTCGTTCAATTGTTGATGTTATAGATGAAGCCATGGTTTGTTGTGATTATTAAAGTTAACTTACAACCAACATGAAACTTAACTCCTTCAATATTCAATACCAACCCAAAAAAAATCAACAAAACACCACCTTTATAATGCCCTTTTTAAATTCTTTTTATAGCCTACCTTGTTCTAATAACGTGTTAGAAGTCATGATATCTAAACTTAGAAAAATAAAAGTTCTTTTGTTGAGGATAACCCTCCTCCCAACTTTAGAATACACCAAAAATATTATGGTGCTTCACCTTTGAGCTTTGAGTTCTATTTACATGAGCATAATCATGAAACCTTGCCAAACTCAATTGAATAACAAACACCCATCCGAAAGGGGAAAGGGAGGTAAAAAAGAGAGGACCATCATCCAACCAAAAGATAACACACAAAAATGCAAATGCACCAATGAAAGGTGTAAAAAAAACAATAGAAACCCACCAAAGAATCCTACCATTTGTTTTTGACCCACCAAAAACAATCAAAATAACAACCTAAAACTTAAACCCTCACCAATCATGTGAAGCATGGCTGATAAGGAAATGGGCAAGAAGTTGAACATAACGTTCAATTACTTCACCAAAGATTTAAGTCCTTTATTGTACTTGTTTTTCATTAATAACTGAACTAAAAATGAATTATCATCATCCATTAACAAAACAATGTTCAAAGATAATTCTAGTGACAATGATAATCGGAACTCATTTATATGAACCAAATATAGGGCCCATTAGTGGTCGTTAGTGCAACAATTCTAAATGTGGACCACTTGACATTTCTATTGAATCCAATGGAATGGAACAATATCTTTTGTAAACTCTATCTTCTTTCATGTCTCAATTTCATATAAGAATGAATTATTTCCTTACACTTCAAAAACATTTGGAAAATTTGTCTTTTCCTTGTTTTGGTGCAAATAAGGAAGATTTACTACATGTTACACATTGCATCATATCATTATCACCCTTTGGCAAAAAATATTTATTTCAACATGATATGACATTGACATATGAACATGTGTTGTCTAATTAGGCTTTATGTGGATATGTTGACATTGTTCAAGAGATTGTTAACAAAGGAACATATGTCAATGCAAAATAAGGAGATGCTTTTATATTCAACATGTGGAAGCAACCACAATGGAGTGATATTTATACTATGCATAGTATTCAATTTCCTATTTAATTTTTTGTTTCATAGATCATAAATTGTATGAATTTATGTGCTTTCTTGCAGTTATGTAAATATTTATGTGAGAATGATATGCACAAAAAGTAAGAAAGAGTAAATGTGAAAGCACGATATGAGTAATGATCCAATGAAAATTGTGTTTTGAACACAAAACAAAAATGAATGGTGACCATATAATTAAGATATTAAAATTGTACAAAATTGTGTTTTTCCCACAAAATTATGATTTTTTATGGACCATTTTTGTCATGAGTTTTTTATGTTTGACATTTTCTTTTCCTTCATTGTGGTTTGCACTCACTTAAAGTGTTACATAACAAGTGATGTTCGCTTCATTATGTAAGCATTATATGAAAAGAAACGACTGAAAGATTTAGTGAATAAAAAAAAAAGGATGTAATATTCTCCTCAATGTTTTTTCCTATGTATTTGTCTTTTTGGCTAAAAACTTGTTTTGATAGTTTAATTAAAATTGATGCATCATATCATTACTATATAACAAAATCCATATGGTAATAAACGGTTTATACCTCTATGAACATGTTTTAAGTGACATGGGTATTTATCTTTCAAAGAAGAATAAAATATTATGTATATTTGTCAAATTATTTAAATAAGATGAAGCAAAAGATTAAATAGCTTGAAGATGCAATTTAGTACCCAAAAAAAAGTATATGTGTTAAAATTCATTTGATGATCCTTATCCCTTATACAAATATGACCTACTACAAGAAAACAATCCATCTTGTTTATTATATAATTTATTATACATGGATGTCATTTTTATGTTTACATTTTACTTATTAATATAGTACCTTGGCATCTTTTACACTAATTATATTATTTATAAAAAAATTCTATTTTTCAAATTCTATTTTTTCAAAGAGTACATTTAATGAAAAAAATACATAGACTTTTGAAATATTTCAGAATATTTTATTCTTGACACGAAATATTAAAAATTCATTAAATATTCTACAAACATTTGTTGAAACTTCATTTGTATTACATTAATCAAATGTATTTAAACAACCTTGAAAATATTATGGACATATTAAATCATATGTGTCTTTCACATCCCATGAATATGTTGTAAGGGTTCCCATTTTTAAAAAAATTGTGTTGTTTTTTTAATTAAATGCATGGGAGGATGAATGGTTGGTTACTATAAAAGTTTTGCAAGAAAGAAAAAGGAAAGAAAAGTAAGTAGATAGCAAAAAGTGAAGAAGAAAAAGAAGTGATCTACTTTGTGATAATAAACAAATGCTTGCAAAATGAGTGCAAATTGAGATGGGTAAGACTTTAAAAACCATGCAAATTACAACAATCTTTTTATATTCTTTTTTTTCCATTTTTTATATAATTGAGACATGTTTAAAAGCTGACTTTTGATTTCAAATTTTACATTACACAAATATTTAATATATTGGTTAAATCAATTGTATGTTAACCATAAACACATGTCTCTCAACCTACTATCACTATGTATCATACCAAGGTCTTGAAAACCTTCAAATTATTTTGTGCATGAATTACATATTGTGAATTCATACATTGACAATATATTCAATTCAACATTGAAAATGAAATATCCATCAAAATTAACAAGCTTATATCATTTTTTATCAATGTTGTGTTTATGTAATTAGAACTAGATTTAATAAATTCATTGTAAACATCAAATTCATTAATATTTAATGCAAAAGGGTATCTTGCAATCTTTTAATATCATTTGCACACATAACTTGGGGTGGACATTTTATTTTGCCTCTTTCAATCACCCTTTGTGTGCAATGAATGAACCTTTTTTTTTTCCCCATTTAATTATTTTTTTATTTTGAATCAATAAAATATATTGTGACCGGAAAATGGGTGGCCACTACAGTGTGAATACTGCTGTTTGTGTTGAAAGATCCGATCTTGGTCATTACTGATTTGTGCTGATTTTTTGTTGCATGGCGGCTGCTCCAACTTTCATG
>Ga0116229_10015309_pt1 | contig 10477 bp, 10 predicted proteins | sample S1TSphgellanicum_3_FD_87313 | JGI IMG/M metagenome (GOLD analysis project Ga0116229, IMG submission 87313) | Host-associated microbial communities from peat moss isolated from Minnesota, USA - S1T2_Fc - Sphagnum magellanicum MG | ecosystem: Host-associated > Plants > Peat moss > Unclassified...
AAGAACCGCGCATCGCGCGCACACAGCAGCATGCATAGCGCATGGATCGGTACGGCCAGCAACAGCGTCAGCAGAGTCCTCGTCAGCAGGAACGCCTCCATTGAAAACATGAGATTGAACAGCAGCGCCGAGTAGGTCACGCCCCAGCGCATCGGCGGTCGCGTGGCGCCGACGAACAGCGTCTCGGCAGTCAGTGATTGGTCGCGCCCGTGCATGCGCTAGACCCCGAACATCCCGCGCACCCAGGTCACGATTTGCGGTGCGCCAAAGGCGATCGCAATGCCCATGATCGCCCCCAGGCACCATCCCCATGACATTCGATTGGCCATCGCCATTGCGCCGAGCACCATGATGAGAATGACGGCTATCGGCGTCAGCCAGGCGAGGATGTTGTTCTGCAGCGCGGTTGCCCCTGTCAGGAACGGTGACGCCTGCGCTGCGACTGCGCCAGGCAGAAGCAGCGCCGGCAGCAGCGCTGGCAGAAGCGAGGCGGCAGGCCATGGTGCGCGCCGCTTGCGGTTGGGCTGTATCACGTACATGACTCTTCCTTCGGATCGGATGGCAGGGTTGGTGGCTGCAGGGGCGCGGCGCAGGCGAATGCGCCGCCCGCCTTCAGGCAAGATTGGAGACCGGCTCGCGCGACGATTCACCGTCGCGACGCATCTCGAACTCGTCGCGCTTCGCCTTGCCGGGCGCTCCGAAGCGGAAGCTCTCGACGATGAACGAATAGTCGTACTGCTTCTCGCCCTGCTGGTCGGTCCAGTTGTTGGAGTGGATCCTTGCCTGCAAGATCAGCTGGTCGCCCTTGCGGGCATTGTTGGCGATTGACTCGCCGAGCGCGCCGAAGGCAACAAACCACACGCTGGTGACGATCTCGCGGGCATTACCGTCGTCGTCCTTGCCGCCATAGTCGTTGCCGATCACGCAGAAGCGCGTGTAGCTGACGTCGCCCTTGGCAACGAGTTCCGGGTTCTTGGCGAGATTTCCGATTGCGGTGAGATGGAAACTGTTCATTGGTCATTCCCCTTGTCTGTCAGATAGCACCTGGATCGCCAGGCGGGGATGAGTCTAGGCACAGGCGATGCGCCTGCCTGCCGCGGTTCGTAGCGCATTCGTGCAGAAAGTACCGCCAGCCGAACAGTTATCAGCCGGTGGACATTCCATATCGATCGCGACAGAAATGGCGCTCGAATTCTGCCATCGGCGCCGACCGGGCGCCGAGCGTTCGGGTATCTTCACCGCATCAATCGACACGGAGAAGCAGCATGCCGGATCAACTCGGATCACCCGCAGCCGCGGCGCTGGAACAGTGCGTGGACGACATCGATGAATTCATCGGCGCCCTGCAGCGCTATCCGGGAACGGTCATCGCGATGGCGCTCAGGATTCACCTGGGCGCGCTGCTGCATGCGATGCTGGTAGACCGGCTGTGCAGTCGCGCGGAGATCAGTCAGTTCGTGGCCGCGCTGGAGCAGGAAGCCGTGGATGGCGGAGGACATTGAGCAGTCGCTGGTCATAACGCGGCGGCGCTCAAACCGTCGCGCATTATCCGTCGATTGCAAGTCATTACGCGTAATTCACAATTTGCGGTAACTTTTTTACCGCAGACCGCACGCACGCGACATCAGGTCCATACTCCGTCGCCTCAGCCGCATACGAGCTGAGTTGGCCGGCAAATCCTAGTCGGCTATACGTTGAGGTCTATTTCCATGAATGAATCAAACAATGCTTCGGGCAGCCAGCAGGGCAGCGCGAAGCACACTGCGCCTTCCAAGAACATCGTCGACACGGCGATCGCGGCGGGCAAGTTCACCACCCTGGTCGCCGGCATCAAGGCCGCGGGCCTTACCGATACGCTGACGGGCAAAGGTCCGTTTACCGTGTTTGCACCCAGCGATGAAGCGTTCAAGAAGCTTCCGGCTGGCGCCCTGGACGCACTGCTGAAGGACACGGCGAAGCTCAAGGCTGTTCTGAGCTACCACGTGGTCGCCGGGCATGTGCTGGCAAAGGACGTCAAGTCAGGGGATGTCATGACGCTGCAGGGCACCACCCTGAACGCGGCCGTTTCCGCATCCGGCGTGCAGGTCAATGGGGCGCACGTCAAGCAGGCCGATATCGTTGCCACCAATGGCGTTGTCCATGTGATCGACGCGGTCATCATGCCGAAGAACTGGCATCTGCAGGCGGCCGCCGCCTGACGACTGTCCTTCGCTGAAGCAATTCGGTGACCTGAAAGGCCCTGCGTACAGGGCCTTTCTATTTTGGCGGATGCCTCATGCCGACGCTGCCGTAAGACGTGGCCGCAGCCGTAAGCGGGTTGCATCTTTGCATCAGCGGATTGACCATGCACGCATGGATTCCAATAGCACAGCTTGCGGCATCGAACTGGTCATCGTGCCGCCGACGCATGACCTGGGCGGCGGCTTCCAGGTGCGCCGCGCATTACCGTCCACGCAGCGGCGGATGGTAGGTCCCTTTGTGTTCTTCGATCAGATGGGTCCGACCGTTCTGCGCGCCGGCAGCGGCCTCGACGTGCGCCCGCATCCGCATATTGGCCTCGCAACCGTGACCTACCTGTTCGACGGGGAGATCATCCATCGCGACAGCCTCGGCACCACGCAGGCGATACGGCCGGGAGCAGTCAACTGGATGATCGCCGGTCGCGGCATCGTGCACTCCGAACGCACTGCGCCCGACAAGCGCAGCGCCGCGTCGGCGCTGTTCGGCATCCAGTCCTGGATCGCACTGCCACGCGCCGCAGAAGAATGCGTGCCAAGCTTCCAGCATCACGCCGCCAGCGATTTGCCGCTGATCGAGGCAGAAGGCAAGACGCTGCGACTGATCGCCGGCACGCTCTATGGCGCAAACTCACCGGCGGCCACGTTGTCGCCCATGTTCTACGCCGACGTCGCACTGGCGGCGGGGGCACAGCTACCGGTCGCTCCCGACTACGAGCAACGGGCGATCTACATTACCCATGGCCGTATCGAGATCGACCACATTGGCTTCGATGCCGGCCAGTTGCTGGTGTTGCTGCCCCGCCAGCAGGTCACCGTGCGCGCGGATGGCACGGCGCGCGTGTTGCTGCTCGGCGGCGAGCCTTTGGACGGTCCGCGGCATGTGTGGTGGAACTTCGTCTCCAGTTCCAGCGATCGCATCGAGCAGGCGAAGGAGGACTGGCGCCAGGGTCGCCTCGGCACAGTGCCGGGGGATGCGGAGTTCATTCCGCTGCCAAGCGCACCGGCGATGGCCAACGCGGCGGCCGCCCCGGATTCATCGGACGTGCGCGGCCGATCCGTCGATTACCCTTGATGGACGGTTACCGGCACTCGAATGCTGCCCAATCTGTCGTTTGCTCTCGCGGAGTTGTCTTGAGACATATCTTACGATATAGTGAACGATATTGCATATGACAGGAAATCCCTATGAGACGACATCTACATGAAGCGCCGCATTTCGGCGACTACGGCCGCCATGGCCACTTTGGCCGCAGACGCGGCTTTCTGGGCGGCTTTGCCGGAAGTTTCGGCGGCCGCGGCATGCGCGCTGGCAAGATGCTGGGAGCTGCCGATCTGCAGCTGATCATCCTGGCGCTGCTCAATGACAAGCCGCGGCATGGGTACGAGATCATCAAGGCAATCGAAGAACACTGCAGCGGCATCTACACCCCCAGTCCCGGCGTCGTCTATCCGGCACTCACGTACCTGGAGGAAACCGGCTTCGCAATCTCGGAGACCGAGGGCACCAAGAAGCTGTACCGAATCGCCCCTGCCGGCATCGAGCATCTGGCCAGCCACCGTGCCGATGCCGACGAGATGCTCGAGCAGCTGGGCCGCTTCGGCAAGAAGATGGCGCAGTTCCAGCGCCAGTTTGTCGAGGACGAGGTTGCCGGCGAGGAATGGGGCGGCAGCCCGCGCGACCAGGAAAAGAAGGAGTGGCGGCAACTGAAGGCGGAATTCCAGGAATTGAAACACCAGTTCAAGGCGGCGCTGTTCGAAAAGCTGCATGCCTCGATGGAGGAGAAGCAGCGCGTGCTTGCGATCCTGCGGCGTGCCATCCAGGAAATTCGCGCGGAAGATTCGAGTCGTGCTGAAGATTCGAGGGCACCGCGATGACAGCAGTGCCTGCGCCTGTGGCGCCCGCCGCGGCCCCCGCGCCCGCCGCGCCCGCCGCGCCCGCGGACGGCATGTCCGGCTACCAGAAGTGGGTGGTCGCCCTGCTCGCCTTCCTGCAATTCACGGTGATCCTGGATTTCATGATCATCTCGCCACTGGGCGCCGTGCTGATGCCGCAGCTGCGAATCACGCCGGCGCAATTCGGCCTGGTGGTGTCGAGCTACGCGTTCAGTGCCGGAGCGGCCGGCATGCTGGCCGCCGGATTTGCCGATCGGTTCGATCGCAAGAAGCTGCTGCTGGTGTTCTATGGCGGTTTCATGCTCGGCACGCTGCTGTGCGGTATCGCGCACAGCTACCAGTTCCTGCTGTTCGCCCGGATGATCACCGGCGTATTCGCCGGCGTGATCGGCTCGACCGTGTTTGCGATCACCACCGACCTGTTCTCCTACCAGCTTCGCGGCCGGGTCATGGGCGTCGTGCAAACCGCCTTTGCAGCAAGCAGCGTTGTCGGCATTCCGCTTGGGTTGTACCTGTCGAATCGATGGGGCTGGAATGCGCCGTTCCTGCTGATCGTCGCGATCTGCGCACTGGTGGCGGTGGCGGCGGCGCGCTACCTGCGGCCGATCGATGCGCATCTGCGCCTGCCCCAGGATCGCAATCCGCTGCATCACTTTTTCCATACCGTGACGACGCCACGCTACCTGCAGGGCTTCGCAACCACCGCACTGCTATCGACCGGCGGATTCATGCTGATGCCGTACGCCAGCGCCTTCAGCGTACATAACCTCGGCATTTCACTGGGCCGCCTGCCGCTGGTGTACCTGATCACCGGAGTGTGCTCGATGATCGCCGGACCGCTGATCGGTCGCGCCAGCGACGTCGTCGGAAAGTTCCTGGTGTTCTGCTTCGGCTGTGTCGCCACCATCGTCATGGTGACGATCTACACCCATCTGGGAGTGACGCCGATCGCCGTGGTGATCCTGGTCAACAGCCTGCTGTTCGTGGGCGTGTCGTCCCGGATGATCTCGGCCTCGGCGCTGATGTCGGCTATTCCGCAGCCGGCCGATCGCGGCTCTTACATGTCGATCAGCAGTTCGATCCAGCAGATTTCAGGCGGCATCGCCGCGACCGTGGGCGGCCTGATCGTGACCCAGTCCGCCACCGGGGCGCTGGTCGATTTCGACATCGTCGGCTACGTACTGGTGGGCACCACGCTGATCACCCTGGTGATGATGTATTTCATCAATCGCCGCATCGCAGCGCCGGCGACCCTGTCGGCGGCAGCCGCCTAGCACAGCCGCCTAGGGCCTGACGGTGCTCGGGCCCGCGCAATCGCTGGCGGTGGCTGGCGCAACGTGGAGCGCGTCGCTCCGATCTGATCCCGCGAGCAGACCGCCAGCAGACTCAAAGCTGCGGCGCCTGAAGTACGCGCGCGCGGCAAATGTGACGCGCTTCACGCGCATCATTCGCGCCATTCAAGAAAGCCTCCCGCGAGCCGATGCCCGTACGTCAGTTATGTCGTGCACGCGACGCAACGCTGAATCAAGGACGCCACCCGGATGCTGCGTGTTCTACTGGTCGATGATGACACCAGGGTACTGGATGGCCTGCGACGCAGCCTCTGGGGCATGCGCGCCGAGTGGCAGATGCAGTTCGCCAACAGTGGTGTCGAAGCCCTGCGCATGCTGGAAAACGAACCCGCCGATGTCGTGGTGTCCGACATGCGCATGCCAGGCATGGACGGAGCGGAGTTGCTCGGTGCGGTCAAGAGCCGCTACCCGGAAGCGGTGCGGCTGATCCTGTCGGGTCAGGCGAACCCTGAGCTGATCCTGCGCGCCAACGGCACCGCCCACCAGTACCTCGCCAAGCCGTGCGATGCCTCGGTGCTCAAGGCGGCGATCGCCAGGAGTCAGGGCCTCAGGGCGCTGCTCGGCAATGAGCAGCTGGCGCAGCTGGTGGGCGGTGTCGATGCGCTGCCCAGCCCACCCAAAGCGTATCAGGAGCTGCTCGAGCAACTGCAGGACCCGAACTCATCCATGGCGAGCGTGGCACAACTGATCAGCCGCGATGCCGCCTTGACGGCCAATATACTCAAGCTCACCAATTCCGCATTCTTCGGTTCCCGCGGCCCGGTCGCCAGCGTCGAGCGTGCCGTAGAATTCATCGGCATCGATACCATCGCAGCCTTGGTGCTCGGGTATGGCCTGTACGGCGCCAATACGCCGGTCGCGCTACCCGGGTTCGATCTGGATGCCCTGAGCCAGCACAGCTTTGAGACCGCGGCGTGGGCACGTTGCGTCGCGCGCAGCGAGCGCATGGACCCGACCCTGGTCGAGGCAGCATTCCTCGCTGGAGTCCTGCACGACGTCGGCTGCGCAGTGATCGCGCTGCGCGCTGCTCCGGGCGCCGCCGCGCCGAGCGCCGCCGCGCCGGGCGCCGGCGAGACCGCTGGCGGTGACTGGATTACCGCAAGCCACGCACTGATCGATCAGTACCATGCCCAGATCGGCGCCTATCTGCTCGGGCTCTGGGGGTTTTCCGACACCGTGGTCGAAGCCATCGCCTGGCACCACACACCGAGTCGGGCGAGCGAGCAGTCATTTGGGCTGTGCGGAGTCGTGCACGTTGCCGACTGCCTCGCGCACGAGCGCCACGATCGGGGCAGCGGGCAGCCACCCCGCTCGCTGGAGCCTGGATATCTCGAGGGTCTCGGCTTGTCCGACCGGTACGGCGAATGGCAAGCGTCCCTGCCCGAGGCGTGACGCAGATGCTCAAGAACTCTTTGCTTTGGCTGACCGGTCTGGGGGAAATTGGCGATCAGCTGGCCGTGCTGGAACGCGACGGTACCATCATCGAGTGCAACCGGGCCTGGTGCCTGCTTGCCGACCAGACGCTGGTCGATCAATCGGGTTGGCGCAAGGGCGAGAATTTCCTGCAGGCATTCGCATCCAGCAGGCATGCGCCCGAGACCCGCGCCAGCATGGATCGTGCGTGGACTGCTGCCCTGGCCGGCGACAAGAATGCAGGGACCGTGAGCTATCCGGGCGCAAGCCCTGATGCCCCACGCTGGTACAACGTCACCTTCAAGGCCTTTCGGGCAAACGGACGCGACTACGTCCTGGTGATTCACGCGGACGTCACCGCGGCCAAGCAGCGCGAATCCGCCAGCGCCGGGCAGTTGACTGCCAGCAAGCGACTGGCCTTGGTGGCGGAATACACCGATCGCGCAGTGTTGATTCTCGATCGCAAGGCCCGCATCGTCTGGGTCAATAACGGCTTTACCAAGCTCATGGGGTATACGCTCGAGGAAGTCAGCGGCCGCAAGCCAGACGTCCTGCACGGAGTCGATACCGATCCCAGCACCTCGGCAATGGTGGAAAAGCGCCTGCGCGACGGCGAGAGCGTGGACGTCGAGATTCTGCACTACACGAAGACCGGCCAGGCGCTGTGGATTCGCAGCGAAATCCGACCCGTCCGCGAACCCTCAGCCCGGCTCGAGTACTTCGTGGCGCTCGAGGTGGACATCACCGATATGAAGCGCATGAATGAGACGCTGGCCCGCGAGCGCCAGATCCTGGAAGCCATCGTCAACGGCCTGCCCAACCTGATTGCCTGGAAGGGCCATGACCTGCGCTTCCTTGGGTGCAACCGCCAGTACGCGCAGGCCGCTGGCCTGCCATCGACCGATGCCATAGTAGGCCTGAGGGCGCGCGACATCGAGTCGATTCCTCGGCAGTTGCACCCGCACGAAGACGAACACGAGGCCATCGATCGCCAGATACTCGAGACCGGCAAGCCGGTGTTGCGGCTGAAGGAAAAGTGGCGACTGCCGACCGGCGAGGAGCGCGTGGTCGACGTCAACAAGATGCCGTTGCGCCTCGACTCCGATCTCGTCAACGGCATACTGGTGATGAGTGTCGACGTGACCGAGGAGGCGCGCATCGCCGACAAGGTGCGCGAGAACGAGGAGCGCTGGAAGCGCGCGCTCGAGGTCAATGACGTTGGCGTGTGGGATTTCGATGTCTCGCTCAACAAGGTCCTGCTGTCGCCACGCTGGTTGGAGATGTTTGCGCTCGACGGTGAATTGCCGGCGGACATTGCCTTTCCTGAGTTCCTGATCCATGCCGATGACCTGGCCCGATATCGCGCTGATTGGCAGGCGCTGCTGGCTGGAAACCTGCCGGCGCTGGAGACGTCGCTGCGCATGCGCGTGGGGCCGGTCTACCGATACATGAAGATGCGTGGCCGCGTGGTCGCGCGCGACAGCGCTGGTCGGGCGCTGCGCGTGGTCGGCACCCATGCCGACATCCATGACGCCCGGCAGGAGCAAATGCAGAGCGCCCGGGTGCGCAAGCTCGAGGCCATCGGCCAGCTTGCCGCCGGCATCGCCCATGAGATCAACACGCCGACGCAGTTTGTCGGCGACAATGTGCGCTTCCTCAGCGAGGCATTCGCGAGCTTGCGCGACTGTATCGCCGAGATACAGCGTATCTGCTCCCAGCAAACGGAAGTCGTGACGACCGCGAGCCTGCATCGTTGCCTGAACGGCGCGGACATGACGTATCTGCAGGAGGAGATCCCGAAGGCGATAGAGCAGTCCCTGGAGGGTATCCAGCGCATTGCGAAGATCGTCGCGGCCATGAAGGACTTCTCGCATCCGGGCCAGGAACGGGTGCCTGCCGATATCAATCGTGCGATCGCCAATACCATCGTCGTGGCCACCAACGAATGGAAATACGTTGCGCACGTCGAGACGGATCTGGATCCGGAACTGACCCAGGTGCCGATACTGCCCGGTGAATTCAACCAGGTGATACTGAACATCATCGTCAATGCAGCGCACGCGATCGATGAACGAGGCAGCGCCGGCGTTGCCGATGGCCGCAAGGGCACGATACGGGTGAGCACGCGACGGTCGGGCGACTGGGCTGAAATAGCCATCGCCGATGACGGCGGCGGCATCCCCCCCGAGATCCAGGACCGGATCTTCGATCCGTTCTTCACCACCAAGCCGGTCGGCAAGGGCACAGGACAGGGGCTCGCGATCGCACATGACGTCATTGTGTCAAAGCACGGCGGCACCATTGCGGTCAGGAGCGAGCTTGGCAAAGGCACCACTTTCATCCTGCGGCTGCCGCTCAAGCTCGCCAACGCCGCGGAGGCCGCGGCATGAGCGACAGCGTCAGTCCAGGCGTGAAGGATAAGGTGCTGTTCGTGGACGATGAGCCGCATCTGCTGGCGGCGATTCAACGCGGGCTGCGCAATCAATTTGAAATTCATGTCGCCACCGGCGGCCGTGAGGCGCTGGAAATGCTGCAAAAGTCCGGGCCATTCCCGCTGGTGGTGTCGGACATGCGCATGCCGCAGATGAGCGGCGTGCAGTTGCTGGCCCAGGTGCGCCAGCGCTATCCGGATACCGTGCGCATGATCTTCAGCGGTCAGTCGGACCTCCCGGAAACCATCGCCGCGGTCAACGAAGGCAATATCTTTCGCTTCCTGAGCAAGCCTTGCGGCACCGGAGCGCTGCTCGCGGCCGTGCAGTGCGGCCTGCAGCAGTACCGATTGCTCAGCGCCGAGAAAGTGCTGCTGGAACAGACCCTGTCGGGCTGCGTTGGCATGCTGGTGGAGATCCTGAGCATGGTCATGCCGGCCGCGCACAGCAGGGCGTTGCGGCTACAGCGCTACGTGCTGGCGCTCGCGACCGCTCTGGGTTTGCCGCCGCAATGGCAGTGGCCGCTGGCGGCTGTGCTTTCGCAGATTGGCTGTGTGTCGCTGCCCAGGGAGACGCTGGCGCGGGCGGAGGCAGGCCAGCCGCTCAACGAGGAGGAACGGACCTTGTACGACTCGCATCCGCAGTTGGCCAGGAAATTGCTCGAGGGCATACCGCGGCTCGAGGATGTGGCAGCCATCGTAGCCGCGCAGATGCAGGTGCCTGGGTCGCCGTCGATCACACCGGCGACCGTGAGTCTGCAGCAATGCGATGCGCGCACTGTGGGTGCGATGCTATTGCGTGCGGCTTTTGAATTCGACCGTTACATCATCGCGGGCAAGAGTCCGACCGAGGCCGCCACGGCGATTCGTACCGCGGGCGTGGACCTGCCCGACAGCGTCATCAACGCGCTGCGAACGCTGCCGGTTGCCGGACAGGAGCGCGTCCTGCGACAGGTGCGTCTGTGGGACTTGGCGCCAGGCATGCTGCTGGACGAGGCGCTGCTGACCCAGAAGGGCGCGTGCCTGGTGCCGGCAGGTCACGAGGTGACACAAACGTTGATCGTCCGTCTGCGCAGCATCGCCGCCGGTGTGAAGCTGCGGGAGCCCTTCAGGGTACAGGTATCAGTTTGAATGGGAGTTCCTGACATGCC